>ENA-OOWV01000352-OOWV01000352.1-human-gut-metagenome-genome-assembly--contig:-NODE-352-length-37350-cov-6.875292_pt1 | contig 37350 bp, 39 predicted proteins | sample MGYA00241584_ERZ501337 | MGnify/ENA primary metagenome ERZ501337 (study PRJEB25962, sample SAMEA2042744) | human gut metagenome | biome: human gut; feature: human-associated habitat; material: faeces... | reverse complement strand
AGTAAAGCCGTTAAGGCTAGTAGTTACAAGAACTTGTAGGTAGGACTCTAAAAGGGGTTCTATTATTTTGCTCCTATCTCTTATTGCGCAAAACTTTGATTTTGTGCAATGTAACAATACATAAAAAAAGGTATACCACATTGCACTATTCTCTACTCTTTCTTAAATTTACACATATTTTTTAATCAACTATATAAAAATAAAATAATATTATTTCTTATTTTTGTAATATCTTTTTGTTTTATAATAAATTCTTCTATCTATCTTATCATATAAATCATACTTTGAATTTTCTATATGTATAATTGGATTTTTTTTAACAGATTCATTATAATTTTTCAAAAGTTTATCATATAAATTTTGCAATAAATCCAATCTTGCTTTTTTTCCTAATGGATCATATGAATCAATATTTGAATATACTCTTTTATGAGTTTCAATATAATATTCTAAAGCTATTAATAGTAAATCATATTCCCCATCTAATAATATTAATTGATTTTCTCTAATTGTATCTGTATCAAAATCTTTTTTATCTTGTCTATTTATTTCATTATAATAATTTTCCATATTATTTTCCTCTTTTATTCTTCTTATTTTAATTTTTCCAATTGGATTACTTAAAAAAGAATCTTTTATTTTCTTTTTATCTGGATGTATATATAATTGAGTTGCTTCTATACTTGTATGGCCTAATATGTCTTGAATTGCAACAATATCTGCTTTACTATATAAATACAATAAATTTGCACATGTATGTCTTAATGAATGTACTGTATATCCCCTATTTTCTAAGCCTGCAAGTCTAAAAGCATTTTTGCATATATTTTCAATTGAATCTATTGAAATTTTTTTATGATTTCTGTTTATAAATAATGGATAGTTTTCATCTAGTATGTGTTCTTTAATTGGTTCAGTTTCTAAATATTTTAGTAAATTATTTTCCATATTTTTATTAAATGGTACTGTTCTTTCATGTCTTCCTTTTCCAAAAACCAGAATTGATTTATTTTTTAGATTAATATTCGAAATATTTAAAGATGTTAGTTCTGATATACGCAAGCCACAATTTAAAAATATAGAAATTATCGTATTATCTCTTATGTATGTTTTGTCATTTTCTAAAGTAAATATATTGGTTAGTTTTTTTGCTTCTTTAAGTGTTAAACACTTTGCCTCTTTATATTTTTCTAAATGTATTATGATACTTTCTGCTGGATTTTCTAAATTTTTGCAAATTTTATAATTGCAATTGTATAACCAATTATAAAAACATTTTAATGTTGATATTTTTTTCTGTCTTGATCTTGCTGAATTATTTCTATACATATTTAAATATATTAAGAAACTATATATGTCTGAACAACTTATATTAATAAGCACATCCAGGTCAATTTGCTCTATATTTTTATATTTTTTTATAAACTTTAAGAACATTTTTAGATTATTTATATAGCTTGTGATTGTTCTATTTGAAAAATTTCTTATGTCTGATAAATAATTGCTGTAGCTTTCTAAAATTGTTGAAATATTGTTGTCTTTCATCTTTAACAGCCTCCTTTACTAATTATTGATAGAATAAATACAATATATGATCTAAAAATATTTACATCTTTTATTTCTAGAATATTAGCTAAAGCTTTAATATGATTTCTATTTTGAATAATAGGATTGTAAAATTGTATTGAAAAATAAGACTTTTTTGTTATCAATTTATAAATAGATTTATCATATTTATTGATTTTTTATAGTATATCATACTTTTTGTAAATTTTGTCAAAAAATATAATAATTTATGTTAAAGGCATAAAAAACAAAGCACTACAATTATTGCAGTGCTTTGTTTGGTGTGATAATTTAATTTTATTCAGAAAATAACTTGTCCAAGTCGTTTTCATCCAAAATACCTTTTTCTAACAGTGCATCAACCAATTTATCTAATAATGCTCTGTTTCTACTCAAAATTTCTTTTGCATACTCAGAAGCCTCTTTCAAGAGTTCTTTTCTTTTTTGATTGATCATATCAATCGTTTTATCATTAATCATATGATAATTACTATCTTCGATATATGTTAAATAGTCATCATCATTATCCATTGCATAACTGCAAATCATAGAATATGCTTTTTTATTAACATTCTCTAAGTCTGATCTGGCACCAGAATTAATATCAGATATAAAAATTTCCTCAGCTATTCTTCCAGCCAAATCGCTTGCAAAAGACTTAATAAAATAATCATGATTTGGATTAATGCTTACTTCATCGGTCAAGTCATCAAATACAGTTACTCCTAAATAGCCTTCTGCCGGCATGATGGATACCGCAATACCTTTTTCATTCTTTAAAATGTTTGAAGATAATCTCCAAACTAAATAATGTCCAGCTTCATGATATGCAGTGGCCTTTTTTGAGTTAATATCCATATTATTGTATTTTTCAAAATTAATATTAAAATTTTCAAGAATACATTTTCTGTTAACTCTTTTAAGGCCTTTTTCTTTAGCAATTACCATTGCAGTATCAATCAAATCATTAGTTCTGTCTGGATTTTTTGTGGTATTATTGAAGCAAGATGAAATTAATATTGCATATTCAACCATTTCTTTACTTATTGTTACACCATGGAATTTTTCATTTGCTTTAATAGCATTTTTAAGCATAGAGTATACTTCTTTTGCTTTTGGTTCCTTTACAACGACTTTTTTGAATCTTCGTTTAAAAGCAGAATCTCTAGAAATTATTTTTTCATATTCTTCTTCAGTTGTTGCTCCAATGACTTTTGCTTTTGAACTTGCAAGAAATGGTTTTAATGCATTTGACATGTCGTTTTCGCCACTTTTAGAGGTTTCGCCTGCACCAATTGCCATGTGTATTTCGTCAATAAAAAGAATTACATTTTCATGTTTCTCAAGATAGTCAATCAAGAGCTTAAAACGTTCTTCTGCCATTCCTCGATATATAGTTCCTGCAACAGAAGAGTTTACATTTAACTGAAGTACAACATTGTCTTTTAACGAATCTGGACAATGTCCATTTGCAATATCAAAAGCAATTTTTTCTGCAATTGATGATTTTCCAACACCGGCTTCTCCAACAAGAATTACATTTTTTTTGCCTCTTTTTTGCAAAGTTCTCATTGTTTCTGTGCATTCCCTGTCTCTTCCAAGAATTTCACATTCGGAAACACCTTTATATTTGCTGCTGAGAACAGTAACAAAATCAGAGAGATTTTTCGGAATTTTTTCTGAATCGCCATAATCGTCATCATCGCTTTCAACTTCATCAATTCCATAGATTTCGTTTAAAAGATTGTAATAGTCTTCTAACCCTTCTACATATACTCCATTATTTTTCAGGATAGTAAGTGACTCCTTTGGCATATCATCGCAAAAACTTAATAAGATGTCTTCTGAGTCTACAGTAACACTAATATCTGTTTCAGAATCTGCAGCATTGCCTTTTTCATTATTTTCTTCTGCTTCATCAACATCTTTTGTTTTATCCGTATCTTCTGATTTGATATTTAACTCTTCATATTGTCCAATTTCAATTAAATCATTGATCGTTTTTGCAACAATATTATAAAGTTCATCTGTAAGAATTGTTTCTATTGTTTCTTGCTCATCTGGAATATTAATTCTGAATTTTTTTTCAGTTCCATCAATTTTTTCACTTTCTTTTAAATGATTTAATTTTTCATCGCAATCCTGTATTATATTTTTATATGGGTTCATGCCGCCTGCTGAAGTTGCACATAAAAAGTCATATAAAATGCTGTCTTTTTCTTCCAGAAGTGCTTTTAATAAGATGATGGAATTAATCCGCGGTAATCCAAACTCTTTTTGAATATTTTTCATATCCAAAAATAAATCCTGCATAGTTTCATTAAAATGTACTTCCATATTCATACTGTTATCCTCCTTAAAATGAAAAAAAGTTGAATGGCTTTGTTGTTACTTTTACAATATTTAGTTGTTTTCTTCTCCTTTCATTAAATTATCAAACTGTTGAGTAATATTTTATAAATAATAAAATATTGATACTTTTTATGTTAATATTCTATCACAATTTTTATTACATTTCAATTATTTTTGAAAAATTTTACAAATAAGTTACTGTAAAATAGTTTTCTTATGGTAGTTTGCTCTTGTATAATGGTATTTCAAATTGTCTGAATGTGATTGGAACAATATTAAAATTTATTAAATCTTTTTTGGACAAGTGTTCACTTTAGTGGAAGGGAGTCCAAAAAAGATTTTAGAAATTATTATATTGTGTATTGAACCGAAGGCAATTGAAAATATTATTATAAAGCAAACTACCATAAGAAACCCACTATATAGTAACTAATCTTTAAACAATTCTTTGCCATCTTTTAAATATTCATACCCTGAGAATACCGTTGCAATTGTTTGTAATATCATCATTATTGTTACAATTAAATTTAAGCCAAATGAAATACCTGTTAGTTTTCCTGTAAAACAATCTCCAAAAGCATTTAAATCTATAAAAGCCAATATTATTGCTATCATTTGTGTAACTGTTTTTAATTTTCCCCAAACTGACGCTGCAATAACTTTTCCACCTTTTTCTACTGCTATTAATCTATATCCTGAAACAATAAATTCTCTAGCCAATACGATTACTGGTATCCATGCTGGTAGCTTGTTCATTTCTACAAGCATTATCATTGCTGTTAATACTAAAATTTTATCTGCTAATGGGTCTAGAAATTTTCCAAATGTTGTTACTTGATTTCTGCTTCTTGCTATATATCCATCTAGTTTATCGGTTATTGATGCTATTATAAATATTAAATCTATAACTAAATATGATATTGGTATTCCCAATATATTTCCTTGTATTCCCAAAAATGGTATTATAACCATTATTGGAACTAGTATTATTCTAAAAATTGTTAATTTATTTGCTAAATTCATTTTTCCAAACCTTCCATTATACTTATTTCAACATTTCTATTGCTTTTTGTAATTGTGTATCTTCATTTTCTTTAACAATTAAAGGATTAGTAACAGTTTCAGGTAATTCTACCTTTTCATCAGGTTCTATTCCAACTTTATTTATTTTGTTTCTGTTAGGAGTTTGATATTCTTCAATTGTAATTTTTAATCCACTTCCATCATTTAATTTTAAAATTTGTTGAATTACACCTTTTCCATATGTTGTTGTTCCAACTGTTTTAGCCTTTCCTAAATCCTTTAATGCACCTGCCAATATTTCTGAAGCACTAGCTGTATTTTCATTTGTCAATATAATAATTGGCATATTTATTATAGCATCCTCTTTTGCCTTTTTTACTGTTTCTTTGTTATTTTTGTCTACTTCATATAATAAAACTGAATCTTTATCTGTCATATAATCAGCTATTTCCAATGCTTGGTCTACTATTCCTCCACCATTATTTCTTAAATCTATTATCAATGATTTAATATTTTGTTTAGCTAATTCTTCATATTTTGCTTTAAAATCTTCAGCTGTTGTTTCATCAAATGAAGTAAATTTAATATATCCTATATTATCTGAAAGGACTTTTCCTTCTACTTGATTTACTTTTACTTTTTCTCTTTTTATATAAAATTTTAAGTTTTGAGCTCCTCTAAGTATTTCTACTGTTACACTTGTTCCTTCCTCACCTTTGATATTATTTGATGCTGTTGTCATATCATCTGCTTTGTATTCAATTCCATCTACTGAAATTATTAAATCTCCTGCTTGTATTCCAGCTTTCTCTGCTGGACTTCCTTTTATTGTTGATAATACTTGTATTCTGTCACTTTGTGTATTTTTTATCATATATATTCCTATTCCAACAAAGTTGCCCATGGTATCATCTAAATAACTATCCATGTCTTCTTTTGATATGTATTCTGTATATGGATCATCTAATCCCTCAATATATCCTTTTATTGCACCTTCTTGCAATTTATTTTCATCTACTTCACCTAAATAATATTTGTTTATTATTTCCTTATACTTTTCCAATTTTGTTGCTAATTTAGTAGATTCTGAACTACTTGAAGAAATTGCCAATGGATTTTTGGTAAAGTATGTGTATAAAGATATTGATGTAACCATAAAAGTTATAAATATTGTTAATGCAATTATCATTATCATTCTATAAATTTTATATTTTTTTTGTTTTTCCATTTTTTACCTACACCTTTCATAAATTTTGAGCGGATATACTCCGCTCTTTATAAAATATTATATATTTTTTATTTTATGTATAAATTACATATAATTTAAAGGATTAACTCTTGAGTCTTGTCCATATGCTGTAGCACTGTATTTATAACTATATGGTGCTACTCTTAACTCAAAATGTAAATGTGGCCCAGATGAATTTCCCGTGCTTCCACTAAGCATAATTTGTTGTCCTTTACTTACAATTTGTCCAGGTGAAACACATATTGAACCTCTTGTACCATGTCCATAATATGATTGCATTCCATTTGCATGTCTGATTACAACATATGTACCATAACTTGATGTCAAATTATCTGTTACCATTACAACACCTGCTGCTGCTGCATATACAGGACTTCCAGATGAAATAGCATAATCTATTGCACCATGAAATTTACCACTTGAATAATATCCATTTGTAGAAATTGTACCTCCACTAACCGGCTTCATAAAATATCCAGATCCCGTTGGTGTTGTTGAACCGCTATTATTGTTATTTTTTCCACTATTACTATTACTGTTATTATTGCTATTATTATTTTTTTTATTATTTGCTTCTTCTTGTTGTCTTTTCAATTCCTCTAATTGCTTTTTGTATGCTATTTCTGCTTGTTTAATTTCATTTGCTATTTTAGCATTATCTTGTTTTAATTGTTGTATTTCTTGTTCTAACTCTTTTTCTTGATCAGATAATTGAGCAACATATTTATCCTTTTCAGTTTTAGCTTCCTTTAATTGACTATTTACACTTTCTTTTTCTGTTTTTGATGCAGTTAAAGTTTCTTTATTATTCTCAATTTCTTTTTTTGATGTTTCTATTTCTTCTTTTTGTTTTTGGATTTTATCTAATAATTCTGCATCCATTTTAGTAACCTCAGATACTAAATAGTAACTAGAAATAAAATCAGACAAATTTTTTGAGCTTAGTAAAACATCTAAATATGAAGTATCACCTGATGTATATACTGCTACCATTCTTTTCTTTATTAATTCTTCTTGGTCCTTATAGTCTTGCTCTGCTTGTACTAATTTTTTTTCTTCTTCTTTTATTTTCGTATTTGCATCAGTTATTTTAGAGTCTAAGTCACTTATTTGTGTTTCATAATCATCAATTTTTGAATTTAATGTATCTACTTGTTTCATTGCTTCTGTTTTATCACTTTCAACCTGCCTTTGTTTTTCTTCTGCTTCATTTATTTTCTTTTGGTTAGAATCAATATCTGCTTGTGTGGCAGCCAATGACACATTTGTGCTTACTAATAAAATCGATATTAAAACCATTCCTATAATTTTTTTACATATATTCTTCATATGTTTCTTTCACTCCTCTTTGTTTTTCTCCTGTTACAGTTCAGTTTGTAATAGTATTATTATCACTATCATTATTTTCACCAGGAATTAATCCATTTGTTATATATGGTAATGGGTCTGTTGTAACTCCATTTATTCTAACTTCAAAATGTGCATGTGGTCCTGTAGAATATCCTGTTGAACCTACTTTTAAAATAGGATCTCCTCTTTTTACTGTTTGTCCAACTTCAACTAAAATTTCTGATCCATGTGCATATAATGTTGAAATTCCACCTCCATGGTCAATTATTACCATATTTCCATATGCCACATTTGGCCCTGCTTTTACTACAACTCCATCATTTGCTGCAACAAAATTTGCTCCTAATGGTGCTCCAATATCAACACCTGTATGTAATTTATATTGTCCTGTTATTGGGTGAACTCTCATTGCATACTTTGATGTTATTCTTGTATATCCTGGAACAGGCCATGCTAACTCTCCACCAATATATGCTGTATCTATCCCATTTTGTGCTAATGCTAATATTTGTTGATTTACTTCTTCATATTGCTTATTTATTTCATCTATTTTTGCTTGTAGATTTTTTTCATCATCTGAAAGTTTATCAATAAAATTTTCTCTCATTTTTTTTGTATTTTGTAAAGTTCTTGTTGTTCTTGTTTGATTCTCAACAATTGTAGCTAATTCTTTTTTTTCATTTTCTAACTTTTGCCTTGATAAATCCATTGTTTTCTTTTTAGTTTCCAAATCATTTAACAAATTTTCATCTATTTCTGTTAATTGAGATATTAGATAATAACTAGATATAAAATCAGATAAACTTGAAGATTTTAGCAAAACATCCAAATATTGGGTATCTCCTGCCATATAAATTGCTACCATTCTTTTTTTAAATAATTCTACCTGTTTATCGTATTTTTCAGTTACACTATTTAATTGTGTTTCTATTTGTTCAATAGATTCTTTCAATTCTGTAATCTTACTTTCTTGTTCTGCTAACTCTTGCTCTGCTGTTTCTATTCTGCTATCAAGTTTTTCTACTTGCTGTAGATTTTCTGATAGATTGCTTTGTACATCATTTAGTTGTCCATTTGCTTCATTTAATTGATTTTGTAAATCGCTTCTTTGTGTTTGTAAGTCTACTGTATTATTTACTGTGTTATTTTCTGTTTCGTTGTCTGCATATGTATTTGTGTATATTGTTGCAAAACAAATTAGTATGATTAAAACAATACATAAATTCTTACGCATGTTTTCTCCCTTCGTTCGCTCATCGCCATTCAAAATTTTGCCTGTCAAATCTTAGTCTGTTAATTATACTTTTAAATATTTTCTCATTGAGATTACACTTCCTAATGCTCCTATTCCTATTCCTAACAACATGTATACAAAAATTATTGATGAAATCATATCTTTAAATCCAACTAGACTCATATTTATAGTTTTCATAAATCCAGCATTTACTGCTTGTTCTGCAAGTAAACTGTATGCTCCTCCTACAATTACAATTGAAATTGCACTGGCTAATATTCCTATTATCATACCTTCTACTATAAATGGCCATCTTATAAAATTATTTGTTGCCCCAACATATTTCATTATTGATATTTCTTTTCTTCTTGCATGAACTGTTAATTTTATAGTATTTGATATGATAAATATTGATATAACTATCAATAATACTAATATCACTCCTGTAACGGCCTTTATTCCTCTAGCTAGACTTAATAATGTTGATACTGTTTTATCACTACTTGTAATTTTAGTAACATTGTCAAATTCCATTATTTTATTTTGTACATCTTTACTCATATTTAAGTCTGTTAATGTAACAACATAAGATGGTGGAAAATAGTCTGGTCCATAACCTTCTATTAATTCTGATTTATCACCTAATTTTTCTTTCATTGTATTTAGAGCATATGTTTTATCTTTATATTCTGCTGTACTAACTCCATTTATTGCTCTTATTTCTTCTCCAACTTTTTGTATTTCATCGTCTGTTGCATCTTTTTTTAAAAACACTTGAAAACCTTGTTCTGACTTAATTTGGTCTACAAAGTGATTTATATTTTCACCTAAAATTAAGAAAATTCCAAATATTATCATTGTCGCACACATTATCATTAATGATGCTCCTGTTGATTTTTTATTTTTAAAAACATTACTGAATCCTTCTCCTATTAAATATCCAAATATATTATATTTCACTATCATAACCACCTTTTTTATCATCTCTTACTATGTTGCCTTTTTCAATGTGTATTACTCTTTTTTTCATTTTATCTACTATGTCTTTTGCATGTGTTGCAACTACAACGGTTGTTCCTCTCATATTTATTTCGTTTAATAGATTCATTATTTCCCATGCTGTATCTGGGTCTAAGTTTCCTGTTGGTTCGTCTGCTATTAACATTGATGGGTTATTTACTAATGCTCTTGCAAGTGCAACTCTTTGTTGTTCTCCTCCTGATAGTTCGTTTGGATACATTTTTGCTTTTCCACTTAGTCCAACTAATGATAATACCATTGGTACTTGTCTTCTTATGTGTCTTGGTGTTGCTCTAACTATATACATTGCATATGCCACATTGTCATATACGGTTTTGTCTGGTAATAGTCTGAAGTCTTGGAATACTACTCCCATACTTCTTCTTAGATATGGTACTCTGCTTTGTTTTAAGAATGTTGTGTCTTTTCCGTTTATTATGATGTTTCCTGATGTTGGTTCTTCTTCTTTTAATATTAGTTTTATTAGTGTTGATTTTCCACTTCCTGATGTTCCTACTAAAAATGCAAATTCTCCTTTGTCTATTACAAAGTTTGCATTTTTTACTGCTTTTGTTCCTGTGTCGTATGTTTTTGATACATTTCTAAACTCTATCATTTTCTTTTTTCCTTTCGCTTCACTTCGTTTCGCTCATCGTCATCCAAAATTTTTTCAAAATTTTGTCTGCCAAATCTTGGGCTGTTCCGTTCATCGTCATTCAAAATTTTTTCAAAATTTTGTCTGCCAAATCTTGAATTTTTTGCTCATAGTTATTTTAAATTGTTTTATTTACTATTATCTATTTTTTCTTATAAATAATACCAATAATCTACTAATTTTGCAATAGTTTTCACTAAAAAAACACAGGAATTTTTTTCAAATATTCCCGTGTTTTTTCTTTTAAAACAGACTTACTATATTATCTGCCGTAATTCCAAAATATTTCATCAATTCTGTAGCTTTTCCAGACTTACCAAAAGTATCGTTTATTCCTAATCTTATTAATTTAGCTGGATACTCTTGAGTTAAAACCTCTGAAATTGCAGAACCTAGACCTCCAATAACATTATGATCTTCTATAGAAATTAATTTTTTAGTTTCTTTAGCACATTTTACAATCATATCCTTATCAATAGGTTTAATTGTATGAATATCAACAACTCTAATATTTATACCATCTTGTTTTAACATTTCTTGTGCCTTTAATGCTTCACTAACTGTAACACCTGTTGCAAAAATTGTTGCATCTGTACCTTCTCCGATTTGAACAGCTTTGCCTATCTCAAATTCTTGATTTTCGTCATAAATTATAGGTGTTGCAAGTCTTGATAATCTTAAATAAACTGGACCATTTATTTTACTTATTTCCTTAACTGCCCATTTTGTTTGTGTATCATCAGATGTTGAAATTACTGTCATATTAGGTAAAGTTCTCATTAATGAAATATCTTCTATCATTTGATGTGTTGCTCCATCTTCTCCAACTGTGATACCTGCATGTGTTGCACATATTTTTACATTTAATTTTGGATAGCATACACTGTTTCTTATTTGGTCATATGCCCTTCCTGCTGCAAAAACTGCAAATGTGCTTGAATATGGTATTTTTCCACATGTTGCCATTCCTGCTGCTGTTGATATCATATTTTGTTCAGCAATTCCCATATCAAAAAATCTATTGGGAAATACTTTTGCAAATAAATTTGTCTTTGTTGCTGTTGATAAATCTGCATCAAATACAACTACTTTTTCATTTTCTCTTCCTAATTCTAATAAAGCCTCTCCATAACTTTGTCTTGTTGCTTTTTTAAAATTTTCATTCATACCCACACATTTCCTTTCATTCAGCTATATTAATTTTCCATAACCTATATTATGACTTAATTTCATTTATTCACAAGCCCCTATTATACCAGCATCATTACCTAATGCAGCTGGAACTATAATTAATTCATCCCTGCTATTAAACAATAAATTATTTTTTTGAATGTTATTTTTTAACTTTTCTAAAAGAACATCTGAAAAATACACAAAACTTCCTCCAATGCTTACAGCTTCAGGTTCAAATATATTTATCAAATTTGAAATTCCTATACTTAAGTATTCAATATATTCTTTTATAATACTATTTATTTTTTCATCATCAGGATTTTTTCTTAAATAATCCAATAGTTCTTGACCTCTAGTTTTTTCATCAACACCTAAGGCTTCTCTTAAATTATTTTTCAAAGCCTTCATTGATGCATATTTTTCAAAACATCCATTTTTTCCACAATTGCATTTTAGTCCATCTTTTTGAATTACCATATGTCCAAATTCACATCCTGACAATTCTCCTGTATCCAATAATTCATTATTTATGATAACAGCTCCACCTATTCCTGTTCCTAATGTTAGTAATATACTTCTATCATAATCTTTTAGCGCTCCTATTTTATTTTCAGCAATTGCAGCACATTTTGCATCATTTCTTATTTTTATAGGCAACTCAATTTCTTTTTTTAAATTATCTACTAAATTATAATTTTTTACACCTAAATTTACAGATTTTATTATTACCGTACCTTTTATTGTTCCAGGTACAGAAATTCCTATTTCTTTGATTTTATACTTTTCTGTAAAATCTTTTACATTTTTTATTATATAATTTTCTATTGATGTTTTTATGTCCTTTTTGTCTTTTGATAATAATCTTTTTTCTACCTTTTCTACTATATAATTTTTGTCATCAACAACTCCAATTGCTATATGACTTCCTCCTAAATCAATTCCAATTTTCATTTTTATCAATCCTTTGCTTATTAGTTACAATTCAATAAGGTGACTAATGTTTGAAATACCTGTGAATGATATTTTCAAGCCGTATACTTACTAAATTGTAGCAATTATTATCATTTATATTTTTAATGTCCCAAAAAGAACCGTCCCCAAAAGGACATTTTATACTCCAGCAGCTGAGAATAAGAAACCTCCCATATAAACTTGAATACATGGTGCAAGCACTACTAATACAAAGAATATCAATACTACACCAACAATCAAGTAAGTAACTTCTGGCAATACTTTAATAATTTTTTGCATAATATTATCAATATCAATTTCCATATATTCAACTAATTTTCTCATCATTTCTGATAAATCTGTTTGCATACCTATTTTAAGCATCTCAGTTATCATTGGCTTTGGCAAACCTGATTTTTCAAATGGTTCGATCCAAGATTCACCTATAATTATATTGTTTAGTGATGTTTCTATAATTGAAAGCATAACATAATTTTGTACAACATTTTTACTTACTTCTATTGAATCTTGAATTCTCATTCCATTTTCCAAATTTAATAACATTGCTTTCATTAACCTTGAAAAATCTAGTGCAAATATTAATTGTCCAAATATTGGCATTTTATATTTAAAGTAATCAAAATTATATTTTCCCTTTGGAGTATTAATATAAAATACTACTCCTGCAACAATAGCAGCTATTATCGCAACAGGTATAAACCAATATTTAACTAATCCATTTACAACTCCTTGGAACCAAAGTGTTACAGCGGGTAATGTGTCTGAAGATCCCATTTCTGCATATACATTTTGGATTGCTGGTATTGCAACAATAGTTCCAACTATTAGCATTACTATTAAAAAGAAGAATTGAAATAAGTTTGGTATTAATATTCCTCTTATTTTTTTATTCAATTTTTCAGTTGAATCTAAATATGTTACTGCTTGTTCTAATGAATTTGTTAGCGAACCAGATAGTTCTCCAACTTTTATCATATTTATATATATGTATGGAAAAATATCTGAATAGTATTCCATTGTTGTATACATATTTTCTCCGGCTTCAACACCTGCTAATATGTCTTCTAAAACTCCCTTAAAAGTGATATTTTCAGTACTGTCTATTATTGTTTTTAAAGCATGAATATTATTAAAATTAGCCTTTTTTAATAGATAAAAGTTTTGTGTAAATACAACTAAATCTCTACTTGTGACTTTTTCTGTTTTTGATAAATACATATTTATTTTTTCTTTAACAGTTGATGTCTTTTTTGTATTAATCTGCGTTGTATTTACATTTTTCATTATTTCTTCTATGTCTTTTATATTTCTTTTTTTAGTTTTCTTTCTTTTAGCTGAATATGCAACTTGTTCAATTGTAATTGGCATTAAGTCATTTCCTTTTAATGCCCTAAGTAGATTTTGCTTGCTTGGTGCTTCTACTCTATTTCTTACTATTAATCCTGAACTTGTAGCCGCTTTATACACATATGTAGGCATTTACTCACCTCCTGCTTAATATTGTTGTCTATTACTATCTTTTCTTATTTTCATTTGCATTATTGTTCTATTTAATACTTCTATATTTTTCTCTTCTATTTGTGCCTTTGCTTGTTCTAATGTAATTTTATCATCTACAAACAATGAAGCTATTGAGTTTATTAGTCCTATACTTCCTTTATCTGAACTTTGAATTGCATCTTCTATTTCCGATACACTTATTTTGTCTTTTCTTATAATTCCTGCAACAATGTTATCTACAACCATTACTTCTGGAACTAATACTAATTTTCCATCTCTTCCTGGTAATAATCTTTGTGAAACAACTAACTTTAATAAAGAAGATAACAAATATTTTATACTTGCTTGGTCTCTAACTTCATAGAAGTTTATCATTCTGTCAATTGTTTCTGCACATGATTTTGTATGTAATGTTCCTACAACTAAGTGTCCTGATTCAGCCATTTCTATTGCAGCCTCCATTGTTACTTTATCTCTAATCTCACCTATTACTAGGATATCGCAGTCCTCTCTTAATGAGTTTTTAACACCATCACTAAATGTTAAAGAATCTCTTCCTTTTCCAATTTCCTTTTGAACTATCAAAGATTTTTTAGAATGATGCTTAAACTCTACCGGATTTTCTAGTGTTAGTATTTTTTTATTTTGTGTTTCATTTATTTCATTTATTAATGCATTTAATGTTGTACTTTTACCAGAGTTTGTTTTTCCTGTAACCAATATCAATCCTTGTGGTTGATATGTCATTCTTCTTATAATATCTGGTAATCCTAATGATTCGTATGGTGGTAATGTATTTTTTATAAGTCTTAATGTACATAGTGGTACATCATCTGATAAAGATATATTTACTCTTAAACGAATTCCATTATGTTCATAAGATGTATCTAATTTTCTTGTTGTATTAAAAACTTCATCTTTATCTAAATTTCCTCTTACTAAATAATCATACATTTGATTCATATCATCTGGTGTTAATACTTCCATCTCTTCTATTGGTGTTAATTCTCTTGAAATTCTTAGTATTGGTTTATTTCCAGCAATTAAATGAACATCTGATGCGTCCTTTTCTATTGCTATATCTAATATTTTATCCATATTTATCATGGCTTATTTCCCCCTCTTTTGTTTTTAATACAATATTAACTGTCTATTTAATTCATCTAAAGTAGTACTTCCATTTAAGACTTTTTTTATTCCATCCATAACTAATGGTTTATAATTTTGCTCTAATGCTTTATTTCTAATTTCTAGTGTTGAAGCTCCTTTAACTATTAATTCTTTTATATCTTCTGTTATATCTAGTGTTTCAAAAATTCCTATTCTTCCATAATATCCTATATTATTACATTTTTTACAACCAACTGCATCATATGTTTTTTTGTTTGTAAAATCAATTTTTTCTCCATATTTTTCAGCAATTTTTGTTATTATATCTTTTTCTTCTTGTGTAAATTCTCTTTCTCTTTTACAATCAGGGCAAATTCTTCTTACCAATCTTTGTGAAACACTTGTAGCAAGTGTACTTGCAATATCGTAATCTGATAATCCCATTTTTCTTAATCTGTTTATAACTTCTATACTGTCAATTGTATGGATAGTTGATAACACATAGTGACCTGTTTGTCCAGCTTGTACTGCTATTTCTGCAGTTTCTTTATCACGAATTTCTCCAAGTAAAATTATGTCAGGGTCTTGTCTTAAAACTGTTCTTAATGCTCCTGAAAATGTTGCTTTATTTCCTATTTCTATTTGATTTAGTCCATCTATTCTTATTTCAACTGGGTCTTCTATTGTTGTTATATTAATTTCAGGTGAATTTAAATAATCTACTATACTATATAATGTTGTAGTTTTTCCGGCTCCAGTAGGTGCTGCTATAATTGCCATACTATTCTTTTTATTAAAACTCTTTTTAAATTCTGCATCTGTTCCTGGATATCCTAATTCAAAAATATTTCTTATATCTTCATTTTTCTTTAATAATCTTAAAACAAATTTTTCTCCATTTATATTTGGTTGTGAAGATACACGGATGTTATAATCATCATATAGTGTAATTCTTCCATCTTGTGCTTCTTGTTTTTCTTGATGCATATTTGATATAGCCTTTAATCTTAATATTATTTGTTGTTGTTTTTCTTTTGGAATTCTTGCTGCTGTAAATAATTCGCCATCTATTCTATATCTTACTCTTACTTCATTTGCTAATGGTTCTATGTGTATATCACTTGCTCTTTTTTCCATTCCTGTTCTTATAATACTATCTATTAATTCTATTATTGTTGCCGAAGATGATGTAGTTGCTGTTACAATATCAGTACTTACTGTTTCACCTTCTAAGGCCGTTAAGGCTTTTTCTATATCTTCTTCAAATGTAACATAGCTTTCCATTACAAGTCCTTTATTTAACAATAGCATTCTTACTGGGTCTGTCTTTGCATTTGATATTTTGTCTGTAAAACATACTTTTATTTTGCTTCCATTTACTTCAAATGGTAAACATTTATATTTTTTGCACATGTCTAATGATAGATAATCAGTAGGTTTTATTTTTAATACATTTGCTTTTAATAGTATTCCTTTTTCTCCTAATATTTCTCCTATGTTTTTTATTAGTATTTCTGGGTCACATACATTTAGCACATGTAATATGTCTCCAAGTTTCATACTAGGATAATCTCTTTGATATTCTAAAGCACTTTCTATATCTGCTTCTTTTACTACTCCTCTTTTAACCAATTCTACTCCTATTGGCATTCTTCTTCTCATTTCCATGTTGAATTCACCCTTTCTTTTATTTATTGTTACAATTTTTCTGAATATTAATGATAAATAATTTGAATATATTTTTATGTGACCGAAATAGTGTTACAAATTCTTAGGTAAATACTCAAAATGGTCCTGTCTTCGGGTATTGTTTGAGTATTTACATTAGAATTTGTTAATGTCATGTAGGAAACCTAAAAATATATGAAAATATTTATCATTAAAATTTAAATAAAAAAATTGTATCTATAAATTATAAGTAATTGCATTTTCCCCTGTTAAATCCATATTATTTATTTTAAAATTTACAGTAATTGCATATTTAGAATCATTAAGACTATATGAAAAATCACAATCCTCTATATCTTTACAAATTTTAATCTTATTTTTATATATAGCATTATTTTTTGCCATATAAGTATATTGATTACCGTGTTGAAAAAATAATATAACTTACTTTATTTTTTCCTTCTCCTATTGTTTTACAATCTATAATTTTGTTTCCTTTTTTATTAGTTTCATCTGAAAATATGCTTGAAAATTTAGTATATTCTGCTGTACTATCTCCTAAGGTTTCTAGTTTAACATTTTTAGAAAAATATGATATCAATGTTGTTATTGTAGCAATCGCGATTATCATTCCTATAACATAAATAATTAAAGATGTTAGTGTAATTCCTTTGTTATTTTTCATATTCGATATTATTCCTCCTAGTTATTTACAAAATTGTTACTGTTTAGTAAATTCTATTTTATATAATTACAAAACTGTAACTATTTTTTTGCAACATAAGTTGTAATAGTAACTTTTTTATCTTTACCTCCCAATTTATAAGAGATTTCTACAGTTATTTCTTTTACAATATCTTGTTTTTTATTCTTATTATTTTTTACTAATACATAATCCTTTATTGTTACTTTTTTGTGATATCCCGAAAATTCAGAATTACTGTAGATATCTTCATCTTTTAATACATCTTCACTATCAATTCCTTTTGAATTATAATCATCTATGTAACCTTGTGCTTTAACTTTTTCAATTTCTTGTATCGCATATGATGTTGCTGTTGATTTTCTTTTTATATCTTGTGTATTTAAAGTTATGTTTGCTATTAAATTAGCTATCATAGCTATAAATATTGTCATAACAACAATTGAAATTGCTATATCTACGCCTGTTAATCCTTTTTCCTCTTTTACTAACATTTTTTTCCTCTCTAGATAAATTTACAATATGCTAAAACCATAATCAAATAAATAATGTTTGTTATTGCTAAATATAGTCCTATTTTTATTATACTGCTATATTGTTGTGTTGTTTTTGTGCTTTTAGGTTGTTTTAATTTCTTTACAAGTATTGTTATTGCTATCATAAGTAATGTTGAAATTATTGCATTTATTGTTACATATTCTCCTGTAAATATTGCCATTATTATAATAACCATCAATATTGAGTATGTATAACTATCTTGTGCTTTTTTTCTGAGTTTAATTGTATCTAGTAATAATAGTACCGCAAAAGCTAGTAAATATATACCATATCTATATATACTATTTTTTTCTATTATGTATAGATATAATATATACATAATTGAAATTATTACTCCATACATTAATACTGGTTTGTTTATTGTTCTATATTCTTTATCTATTCCTGCCATTAAAATAATAAATGTAAAATATAAAGCAAAAAATACATATTCAGCTATTTTTATTGCATCCAAATTATATACACTTAATCCCATTAAGTATGCAAATCCTACAAAAGCTAAGCCTGATATTATTTCTAAAATCAAATATCTTGGTCTTATTTTTTGTTTACAGTATCTACATTTTCCACCCAAAAATATATAACTAAATACTGGTATTAAATCAAATATATTTAATTTGTGATTACACTTTGGGCAATATGAATGTGTATGAGTTATATCTTGTCCTTTCGGTATTCTATATACTGCTAATGTATAGAAACTACCAAATGTTATTCCAATCATAAAAATTATAATATAAAAAAATATTTCCATTGCTTTTTCCTTACTTTTATTTTTCATATATTAAAAACATTTTCTAATATATGAAATTACTCATATTTGTTCTAAAAGGCATATACATATTTGTATGCATATGCCTTTTTAGACTACTATTTTTTTAAATCATCTAAATAACCATTCATTTGATATTCATAGTCATTTAATGTACTATTTTCCACTATTTGAGCATTTTCTGAAGCATTTTTAGCCTCTTTTGTTTTACTGAATAATCCACTTCCTTGTAATGTTGCTATTGATATACCAGCTAATATTAAAAGAATGATTATTGTGATAACTAATGCTACTAAAGTAATACCTTTTTGTTGTTTCATCGTATGTTTCCCTCCTTTTTCTTTTGATATAATATATATACTATATTTATAAAAATAAATATAATGTTAATAACTAATTTATTTTGTTCCTTTATCCGGAAGATATCCATTGCTTGTATTATTTTTTGTGCTTGAACTACTTTGTTGATTTACATCATTATTTTTGCCTGAATTTGTGCTTCCATTTGATGTTGTATTTGTATTAGCTGTTGTATCACTTGTTGTATTTTCATCTGTTGTCGTATTGTCTTGTTTTATTGATGCAAATGGATTTTTCTTTCCTGGAACATATTCATTTATTTTTTTATAATTACTCAAGTCTGTTGAATCTATTTGATATGTAACTACTACTTCAGTATTATCAACACTTTCATCTGTTTGTAATTCAGATTTTATATTTTCTGGAGTAGTATATGAAACCTTTTCAGGAATTATCTTATTTGTTGGTACATATTCATAAAGTAATACTCCAAGAATTAATATAATTGCAAGTACTAACAATAAAAATATTATTAATTCTTTTATTATATTTTTAGCTGTTTTCATTTTGTTCTACTCCTTTCTAAATCTTTATTGTGCCGTATTGTTTTGGGCATTTGATGAATCTACTTGAGTTGTTGTATTTGTTGTACTATTTATATTTGTTGTGTTTGTTGAATTATTTGTATTTGTTTGGTTTGTTGTACTTGTAGAATCTGTTGTTACAGAGCTATTAGATAATCCTTGAATTTTTATATCTTTACATACAAATGTTGCTTGTACCTCTCCACCATTTTCTGATGAAGAAGTCATTGCAAAGTTTTCAATTTTAAATCCCAGTTTAGAGTCATCTTCTATTCCTGTAATAAATTCTTCAATTCCCACATAACTTCCTGTTGCAGTAAAATTTAGGTTATATACATTTTCAGCACCTGTTGAGCTTCTTGTAATATCCATCTTCATTATAACTCCAACACTTTTAGCATGATTTTCTACTCTTATCCATAAGAAATCACTCATATAATTAGAACTTTGATTTGCTGTTTCAACTTGAGAATCTGTACTTACACTTACCATATCTTCATAACTACTTTTTTCTGTTTCCAATTTTTTTGTTGCTGAATTTAAATCATCTATCTTTTTTTGATAATCAGTGCTTGCCAATTTTGTTGCTTGTTTTACTGTTTCATCTAATTTTTCATTTTCATTTTTTATTTCTAATATTCCTAGAATTTTTATATTTCCTACTTGAAGTCCTTTTACTATTGTTACTCCAGTTAATACTAAAACTAAAATTATTACAATCCCTATTAATATTTTTTTCATGGCAAATCACCTTCTATCTTTATTGTTACTATATTATTATCTTTTTGTCCAGAAGTAGTTATAACATTTGTAAGTATACCATTTGTTTTTATACTAGCTGCCAAATATCCCAAATCTGCATAGCTTGATGATTGTGCTTGTATTTCTATATGCGTAGATGATGTATTCTTAATTGATGTTAGCTGTACCTCTGTAGGCATAACATACATTAGTCTATTTAATAAATTTGGTATAGCTTTTTTTATTTTGTTATTTTCTTCAATTTGTTCATTTATTTGTTTTAAATTGTTTATTTTTGTTGTATAATCACTTGTTTTATTTTGTATGTTTTGAATATCTTTGTCTACTAATGCAATCTGTGAATTTGTATCTTGTATAGATGTATTAGCCTCATCATTTTTTAGATTTATTTGTTTTAATATCATTGTCGAAAATCCACAATATACAAAGAAAAGAACCAATAATCCCACAACACCTCTTAGCATTCCTTTTTCTATTTTATCTAATGGTATATTAAAGTCCATTGTGACAAATTTAAAGGATTTTTTTGATGCTGTAACTGGTGACTTCTTTTTACTACCAACTTCCATTTTTAGTATATCTGGTAATTTATCCATCAATGTATTTTTTTTGAAGTTCATTCCTGATATTCCTTGTCCTAAAGCACTTAATGCTAAAGATATAGCCGAATTAACTTCTACATAATCTTTAATATTTATATCAGGTGATATTTTTACAAAATCTGGTTTTAATATTTCACATCTCACATTTTCTAGATATTCCTCGAAATATAAGTCTATATTATTAATTAAAGCCCCTGTTCCTGTAATATAAACTTTTTCTATTTTATCTAAACTTTCATTTATTATTTTTCTTATACTTCCAACTATTTCATATAATGCTGGCATCATGTCTTCTAGATAACTTGTTTCCCCATTTGTTAGCTCTTTTCCCTCTGATGTATAAATAGTTGTTTCTTTACAAATTTCATATGCTTTTTGGTATGAATTTTCTTTTAAATTAATTTTATCTAATATTTCTTGACTTCCAACATCTATTTTATTTATATCATAAATATTTTGGTCAATTATTGTTGTTACTGTTGTATTTGCTTCTATGTTTACAATTAAGCAATTTTCCTTTTCATCAAATTTAGTTACACTTGGTATTGCCATTGATACAGGTACAATTCCCTGTAATTTGTATGAACTAAATCTCTGTAATATCTTGTTTAATTCTATTTTATTTTCACTTATATGTATTACTTTTAATTTTTCCTTGTTTTGTGTATTTGGTGTTATTGCATATCTCGTTTCAAATACGTTTGGATTGTAATTTTTATCTCCACAGTATGCTTCAAATTCTGTCTTTATAGCTTTTGGTAAGTCTTTTTTACTAAGCATTGCAAATATATCAAAATAATTGTACATTTCTTCTGACAAATTTATGCTAATTGGTGTTTTGTAACTATATGTTTCTTCAACTATCTGTTTTATAACTTTATCTAAATCATCATAAAATTTCACACCAAATGATTCGACTTTTATTTGGTCATGCTCTTTTGAAACTTTTGCATATTTAATTAGGTTTTCTTCTATATACAATCCAAGACAAGTTGACATTTCTGCTCCTTTATATTTTTTATATGTTAAATTTCGTTTTTATTTTCATACTTAATTTTGCAAATTACTATGATTACTTCTCTTTTATTTTATCTTTTTTAGATAAAAAGTCAATAGGTTTTACTAATTTATAATACAATTGTAAACTGTTTGTAATATTTCTGTAATATTTGTTATTTTTTGTTAAGCTACAAGAAAAATAATGTTAAAATTACCTGTTGTTTATGTTTTATTTTTTGTGAATTATACATATAAAGAATCCATCTTCATTAGCACTTGGAAGTATATTTATTTTTTCTTCTTTGCTTGTAAAAAATTGGTTATTTTTACTTAAAAAACAATTAACCACTTCTTCATTTTCTTTTTTTAAGATACTACATGTTGAATATACTAAAGTTCCACCTTTTTTTAAATATTTAGAACAATTTTCTAATATTTGTTTTTGTATTTTTGTAATTTTTTCTATATCTTCAATTTTTCTCTGCCACTTAATATCAGGTTTTCTTTTTATAACCCCAATACCTAAACATGGAACATCTAATAAAATTTTGTCATATTTTTCTTTTAAATTTTCATCATAAACACTTGCATCTCTAACATGTGTTTTTATAATTTTTATTCCTAATCTTTTTGCATTCTGTTCAACTAGTTTTGTTCTATGTCCATGTATGTCCCATGCATCTATCATACCTGTATTTTCCATAATTTCTGCCAAATATGTTGTTTTTCCTCCAGGTGCTGAACATGCATCTAATACTTTTTCTCCTGATTTTGGATTTAATAATTTTGCTGTTTGACCTGCTGATATATCTTGAATTGTAAAAAACCCTTCTTTAAATTCTTTTAAATTTTCAATATTTTTTACTTTGTTTAAAATTAAAAAGTTTTGTTCTTTTATTTCTTGCTTATTTGTTTCTTCTTTGTTTTTATTTGACTGCTGTTGCCATTCATTTATTTCTATACCTTTTTGTTTTAATTTTTGTATCAATTCTTCTTTTGTTATTTTTAACCTATTTACTCGTATTGAAATATTTGGTTTCAAATTAGAATTTTTACAAATTTGTTCCGCTTGTTTTATACCTTTTTCTTTAATTAATTCTTCTACAATCCATTTTGGCATAGATGATGTTTTAGAAATTCTATCGGCATCATCCTCTATTTTGAAAAATTCTTCGTAATCTATTTTTTCTACTTTTCTTAATATTGCATTTACAAAATTTGAACTTGATGCGTGTCCATATCTTTTTGCTAGATTTACACTTTCATTTACTGCTGCTGATTTTGGTATTTTGTCTAAGAATATTATTTGGTATATTCCCATCCTTAATATGTTTTTTATCCATGGTGATATTTTTTTTAATTTTATTTTTGAGTGTTTTTTTATTATTTCGTCTAGTGTTAGTTTCCATGTTGTTACTCCATATACTATTTCTGATATTAATCCTATGTCTTTTTCATTTAAGTTTTTTCTGTTTTGTTTTATTTGTTCATTTAATTCTATATTTGAATATGCTTGTTCTTTGTCTATTTTGTATAGTGTTTTTAGAGCTATTTCTCTTGTTTTGTCTATCATTTTTTACCTCCGTTATTTTTTGAATTATATATCTTTTTTTGTTTTTTTGCAATGTGCTTTTTTAGAATATATGAGAAACATTGTCACTGTAAAGTAATTTTCTTATGGTAGTTTGCTGTATAATAGTATTTTCAATTGCTTGAATGTGATTGAAAATACTATTATACAGCAAACTACCATAAGTAAACCATTATATAATAACAAAACATTTTTGCTTAGTGATAATACTTAGAATACTTGTAAAATATAATGTATAAATTTTCTAAAAACGGAAAAAATATTTGTAAAAGATTTTTTAGGAGGTTTAGTATGGATATAGAAAAACACTTAATAATAACAGGTTCATCTGAAACATCATGGAAAGATGCAATTGTAAAAACTATAGAAGAAGCTTCAAAAACAATAGATTATCTATCAGGTGTAAAAGTTTTAGAGCAAAGAGCAAAAATAAATGGAAACAAAATATCAGAATATTTTGTAGATTTAGATTTAACATTTTTAATTGATTTAAATAGAAAGGATGATAATTAATGAATCCTATTGAAACAAAACAAACTTATCAAGATTATGTTGATAAAAAATCACCTAATTCCCCTATTTGGAAGAATTGCTTTAACGCATTTTGGGTTGGTGGGTTAATATGTACAATTGGACAAATAATAATGAATATTTGTAAAGAACGTGGTTTTGACCAAAATTTATCAGGTACTATTGTATCTATAATTTTAATTGGAATCTCTGCATTTTTAACTGGACTTAATATTTTTAACAAAATAGGAAAATTTGCTGGTGCTGGTTCTTTAATTCCCATAACAGGTTTTGCAAACTCTATCGTTTCACCAGCAATGGAATACAAATCAGAAGGGTATGTAATGGGTGTTGGTGGAAAAATGTTTACTGTTGCAGGTCCTGTCCTTGTATTTGGTATTTCTGCCTCTATAATTGTCGGTATCGTTTATTTAATTTTTAATACACAAAGTATGACACTTGTTTAGAAAAGAAATAATTTTGACAAGTTATAGTTTATTAAGGATACTTTCTAAACTATAACCTGTGCAATATAATTTTGTCAAAAAGGAGTTGATTTTTTGAAAAAAATAGGAAAACAAACTATTAAATTTGATAATCCCCCAACTATAACAGAATGTGCTTCTATTGTTGGTCCTAAAGAATCTCAAGGTCCTCTTGCCAAATATTTTGACCAAACCTTAAATGATGAGTTTTGGGGTGAAAAAACTTGGGAAAAAGCTGAAAGTAAAATTATAAAGGAAACTGTAAATACAGTAATTAGTAAATCTGGTATTCCTTCTGAGCAAATTGACTGTTGCTTTGCTGGCGATTTACTTAACCAATGTATTTCTTCTAGTTTTGGTCTTCGCGAATTAAACATCCCATTTTTCGGTGTATTTGGTGCATGTTCTACTTTTGTAGAATCTATGGCATTATCTGCCATTGCTGTTGAAAGCTTTGCTGAACATGCATTATGTGCAACTTCTAGCCATTTTTGTAGTGCTGAAAAACAATTTAGATTTCCACTTGAGCTTGGTAATCAGCGTCCACCTACTTCTCAATGGACTGTTACTGGAAGTGGTGCTGCTATAATTTCTAAAACAGGTACGGGTCCATATATAACTCACATCACCCCTGGAAAAATTGTTGACATGGGTATAAAAGATGCCAATAACATGGGTGCAGCTATGGCGCCGGCATTTGTCGATAGTTTAATAACACATTTTAAAGATACAGGCAGAAATCCAAGTTATTATGATGCAATTATAAGTGGTGACCTTGGTCACATTGGAAAAGAGCTTTCTATTGATATTGCAAAATCTCAAGGTTATAATATTAAATCTAATTATAATGATTGTGGTGTTTTAATTTTTGACAAAGCTAAGCAAGATACTCATTCTGGTGGAAGTGGATGTGCTTGTTGTGGTACTGTATTTTCAGGTTATTTATTTAAGCAATTAAGAGAAAAGAAAATTAAAAAATTATTACTTGTTGCAACTGGTGCTTTAATGAATTCTACTAGTTCTCAACAGGGCGAATCCATTCCTGGAATAGCTCATGCAATCAGTATAGAACTTTAATGTCCTTTTGGGGACGGTTCTTTTTAGGACATTTTTTCAAAATTAAGCATAATATAAAATTTTAGAATCAGAGCGATTACACAGATTATTCCTTTTAATAATAATGTCCCAAAAAGAACCGTCCCCAAAAGGACAAAAAAACATAGTTAGGAGAGTGTATAATTATATGGATATAAATTGGGTAAATGTTTTTAATTGGTTACCACTGTTAAAATGTTTTGTTGTTGGTGGACTTATTTGCGTAATTGGTCAAATTTTGATAGATAAAACAAAGCTTACACCTGCAAGAATCTTAGTTATTTTTGTAACAACTGGTGCAATTTTAGGTGGTCTTGGAATTTATAAATATTTAGTTGATTTCGCTGGTGCCGGTGCTACTGTTCCTTTAACTGGTTTTGGTTACAACCTAGCTAAAGGTGCAATTGAAGGTGTTAATGAAACTGGTTTAGTTGGTGCTTTTACTGGTGGTGTTAAGGCTGCTGCTGGTGGAATTGCTGCTGCTGTATTTTTTGGATATTTGGCTTCTTTGATTTCTAAACCAAAAATGAAGAAACAATAAAACCATAGTTTAAACAAAAAGAACACTTTTCAGTGTTCTTCTTATAATCTATGCATTTTTTGCTATTTCAGCTATTTCTGTAAATGCTTTTGGATCACTTACAGCTATTTCAGCTAACATTTTTCTGTTTATTGTAACATTTGCTTTTTTTAGACCAGCAATCATTTTGCTGTATGTTGTTCCATTCATTCTTGCAGCAGCATTAATTCTTGTTATCCATAATTTTCTAAAATCACTTTTCTTATCTTTTCTTCCTACATACGCATATGATAATGATTTCATTACTGCTTGATTTGCATTTCTAAATCTATAATGTTTTGCTCCAAAATATCCTTTTGCTTGTTTTAATATTTTTTTATGTCTTGCTCTTGTTGTTCTAGCTGTTTTTACTCTTGCCATTTTTATTTCCTCACTTTCTTTTCGTCTATCAAATCTTTTTTGTTAATTATAATTTGAATTTTTAATTAAATATTATCCACCATATGGTAATAATTTTTTAATTGTATTTTCACATGTTTTGCTTGCATAAGCATTTTGAACTTTTCCAGATTTCTTTTGTCTTTTTGTTTTATTTGCTAATAAATGTCTTCTGTTAGATTTTGTTCTTTTAATCTTTCCTGTTGCTGTTAATGAATATCTTTTCTTTGCAGCTTTGTTTGTTTTTAATTTTGCCATGATAGTTCCTCCCTTATTTTTATCTTGGTTATTTTATATCTAAAGCGTTGTTTTACGCTTTTTTAGCTAAAATTGTGAACATATTTCTACCTTCAAGTTTTGGTTTCTTTTCTACAGTAGCTATGTCTTCTAAATTTTCTATGAAGTTATTTAAAACCTTTTCTCCTGCCTTAGAGTTATTTACTTCTCTTCCTCTAAATCTTACTGTTATTTTAACTTTATTTCCATCTGTTAAGAATTTTCTAGCATTTTTTGCTTTAAATTCAAAATCATGTTCTTCAATATTTGGAGTAACTCTTAATTCTTTTACTTCTAATATTTTTTGTTTTTTCTTAGCTTCTTTTTCTTTTTTTGCTTGTTCAAATTTATATTTACCATAGTTCATTATTTTACAAACTACTGGTTTTGAATTTGGTGCAACTAATACTAAGTCTAAATTGTTTTCTCCTGCTTTTTCTAAAGCTTCTCTTGTAGATACAATTCCTAGTTTTTCACCATTTACTCCTATCAATTGAACTTCTTTTTCTCTTATTTGACCATTAATTGGTAATTCTTGTTTTATGTTAAAACACCTCCATAAAAAAAATTGACTTATGTTACAAGTCAATCAATACACAAAATAAATTTTAAAGTTTTACTTTAAAATTTTATTTATTTTCTAACCTTTTGCTTATTTGCTAAGGTGAGAAGTTATTGCTTCTTCTTGTAACCATAAATTATTATACCATAAATTTCCCATTTGTCAAGAAATTTACAACTTTTTTTATTAAAATTTCCAGAAATTTTAAGGAATGTCACCTAATCCCTCAAAAAAGGGATTTTAAGGAACGTCCCTCAATCCCGCTCAATCCAACATTAAGCTCTTGGATGAGCTTTTTGATAAATATCTTTTAATCCTTCATCTTGAAATTGCATATATACTTGTGTTGAAGAAATATCTGAATGTCCAAGCATTGTTTGAATTGCCTTTAAATCTGCTCCATTTTGTAATAAATGTGTTGCAAAAGAATGTCTTAAAACATGTGGTGTTATATCTTTTGTTATATGAGCTTGTTCTTTATAATATTTTATAATTTTCCAGAATCCTTGTCTTGTTAATCTTTGTCCATTAACATTTACAAATAATGCTTTTTCATTATCATCTTTAAGTAATATTTCTCTTGCATGGTCTGTATATTCTTTTAACGCTTTTAAAGACATTTTTCCAAGTGGTATTATTCTTTGTTTATTTGCTTTTCTACAATTTACATATCCTTCTGTAAAGTTTATATCATCTAAGTCTAATGATATTATCTCTGTAACTCTCATTCCTGTTGCATATGCAAATTCAAGCATAGCCTTATCTCTTATTCCTTTTAAATCAATATCTTTTGGTTGTTCTAGTAATAATTCAACTTCCTTAGATGTTAAGACACATGGTGTTCTTTTTTCCACTTTTGGTGATTGTATATTTTTTGTTGGATCCTTTTTTACTTTTCCCTTTTTTAATACATATTGATAAAAAGATCTTATTGATGCTATACATCTTGAAATAGTTGAAGGTTTTTTTCCTAATTCTTCTAAATATTCAATGTAGTTTTGCATTACTTCTTCGTCTACTTTTGTATATGCTACTTCGCATCCTTCTATGTATCTTCTGAATTGTTTTAAATCTCTTTTGTATGATTGTAATGTGTTATTTGATAATTTTTTATCATTTTCTAAAAATTCAAAAAAAAGTTTTAATTGTTTTTCCATTTTTCCCTACCCCTATATCAAAATTTTCTATTTACATAAATTCTTTATATGTTATATCAAACTATTTAAAAAAAGTAAATACATTTTTCAAAAATATTTTACAAAATTTTTTAAAATGTTAGTTGAAATCAAAATTTCTATGATTGCAGATATACATAAAACTATTAACATTAATGCTGAAAATATTGTGTGTCTTAAAATTTCTACTTTTATGTTATCTTTATTTCTGTCTTTTACTATCGATTTATATAATTTAAATCCACTTACTCCAATTGCTATTATTGCTGGTATAAATAATATATTTTGTAATAATAAAGTTATCAGAACAAATATAATTCCTTTGCCGACACCCATTATTGTAATTATCGATGCTATTGAATATCCTAAACAAAATCCTCTATATAATATTATTCCAAAAACAATTGGTATTCCTATTACTGTTGTTCCAAAAAACCATAATGTTAGTGCTAATGTTATATTTTGCAAAATAGTTGTTTTTAATATGCCCATTGTTTCTAATTTTTCTGTGTTTTTTAATTTGTCTGTAAAATTGTTTAAGTATGATGTTATTTCTGTCATTTGTTCTTCTTGTGTGTTGTTTATGAACATTACTCCTAAAAATATTCCTACCAAAAATATTAGTGTTACTAATAAGTATTCTTTTTTGTTGTTTATTATATGGTTACCTATTGTTTCTAAAATTTTTAATCGTTTGTTTCTTTTCATCTAAAAATCTCCTTATCGTTTTACACTTTTATACATAATGTGTATTCGATAAAGAGATTTTTAGAACTATTATATAATTTTAATTAACTATATGTATATATAATAAAAATAAAATTATGATATGACTGGAATAAACTTAGAAATTTTTAATTGATTTTATGGAAAGAGTTCACTTTAGTGGAAGGGTGCCATAAAATCAATATAAAAGTTCTTGTTTATGTATGGAACCGAATAATTTTATTTTTATTATACATACATATAGTTATTTTTATAATTATTAATATTTTTACAAAATCTTTCCGTAATTTCCGCCTCCACCAGATTGCACTTTTGCATTTCCAGTTCTAGCTTTTTCAATAGAGTTTGCGACTTTTTCACCAACAACCGCTTCTATATCATCTTTTGATAATCTATGTAATATATTCATTTCAGTCTCAAAATTATCCAACAACTTCTCAATAGTTTTTCCACCAACACCTGGAATAAATCCAAGAGGAACTTGATAAATATATGGTGGTCTATTTGCCGGGCTCTTAGTTTCTTTTTTATCTTTGATTAATTCAATTCTATCAAAAACACCAAAAGTAACTTTATTACTTCCACAATATGGACAAACTTCAACAGGTTCTTTAGTTTCAATTGTTTGATTGCAATTGTCACAATAAGTTCTATGATATTTTCCAAGTTTAGGGTCTAATCCGTAATTTGCAATTATTTTTCTTCCATCTTCATTTTTCAAAGCTTTAACAACTTCTTTAAATGATATATCCTCTACTTGCATTTTGTTGTATTCTCTTGCAATTTTAGGCAACGAATGAGCATCAGAATTTGTTACAAATGTCTTATTTTCTAGTTCTGATATTTCATCTGCTAAAAATGTATCTGAACTTAATCCTAATTCAACAGCAAATATTTTATCATATTTTTCTTTAAATATATTTTCTAATCTATCTGTACAATTTCCATAATAGCTTTTGAATGGTGTAAATATATGTGCTGGTATCAAAATACCATTGTATTTTTCAACTATATCTATTAATTCATATCCAGATATATCTGACCTTTGTGTGCTTAATGTTATATTTTTAATATGATGACTCATTTCGTTTGAAAAAGCCTTTATATCTTCTAAATGTGGAAAAAAACATACATTATGTGCTGCACCACATTTTCCATTTCTTCCTTTTTCTGATGTTTCTACTTCACTTCCTAAAAGAATACAAACCTTATCTTTATATATAATTCCTCCATCTTTTAGTTCATATGCGTCACCTGTTCTTAAAAAATTTTCAATATCTTCAATAACATATGGTGATGCACAGTCTATTATCCCTACTATATTTATTCCTTTTCTTCCTGCACATTCTTTTGCAATGTTTGCAAAATTCAAGCTTCTTGCTGCTGTTATTTTTATTGGTTTTCCATTTTCTGATCTTCCTATGTGTACATGTAAATCTGCAAATACTTCATACATATCTTTGTTCCTCTTCTTTCTTTATTATACATTTTACAAAATTGAAGTTGTCAAAAAGGGGCGTCCCTATTGACAACTATCTTTCTTTTTCATCCGGTTGATTATTCATTACATATTCTCCATTTTCTTCTCTTTTTATGCCATATTCATCTAGAACATCTTTTCCAAACATTGAATTATTAGTTTCACTTAAATTTAACATTTCTTCTTTTATTTCATGTTTTCTTACTTCTTTGTTAGTATTAAATTCAAAATTTTTTAGTACTCCACTTCTAATTATTTTGACTGTTGAACATTTATCATTAATTTTTTTTAATCTATCAAAAGCTTTCATTTTTACACTTTTATTTTTTTCTTTTGCATCCATTATACTTCAACCTCCTGCATAAATTTCACAAAATCTTTAAATTCTTTAAAATATTGATTTTTCTTATCTTTAAATATAGCTGTTTCCATTTGTATAATAGCATTTTCTGGTGAAAACCCAAATCTTTCTGGTCTATCGAGTAATAAACCTCCAAAATTATCTATTAATTCTAGTATATCACTTTCTGGTTCTCTTGGAGTACTTCCACTATATCTATTAACTTCTTCACAGATTTTGCAAAATCTCTTATTAAATCCTAATGTTGATAAAAATTCTGCTCCTTTTTTTGCGTAACTATATAAGCTTTCTAAACTTTGTGGTCCATCTATTTTTTTGCAGTTGCATACTAGGCATGCTGTTAGCACTAAGTTTTCATCTACTTCTTTTCCCACGTCTGTGTATTCTAAAAACATTCTTGCTATTTCAGTTTTAAATATTACTGCATTATTAAAATATATTGATATATTTTTTCTTTCTCTTAACATCTTTTGTAATCTGTATAAAATGTCCATTTTACTTACTAAATCTTTTTCATTTAAAAGGTATTCTGCAAATGTTTCCATTTTAATCTCATCCTTTCTCAAGGCATAAACAATAAAATTTGACATAGTCAAAATTGTAATTATTTTCCCCTTATTTCATATGTATAAACTATATCCAATTTTATTATAAATTAAAGCCTAATTTTTTGCAATATTATTTTAAAATGTAATACAAATGTAATATTTTGTTGTTAAAGTTCTCAGTCCATATAAATAATTGATGTGTAAATTACAATGTTTTTATTGCATTACGTGCAAGTTCATCACATCTATTATTAAACTCATTATCAGCATGGCCTTTAACTTTGATAAATTTAACTTCATGTATCTGTGTCATCTTATAAAGTTCTTGCCATATTTCCTTATTTTTAACCGGCTCCTTATTCGATGTCTTCCAATTATTTCTTTGCCAATTATAAATCCATCCTTGTAAAAATCCATTTACTAAATATGCACTATCACTATACAATTCGACTTCACATGGAAACTTCAACATTTTTAACCCTTCTAATGCAGCTGTAAGTTCCATTACATTATTTGTTGTATTATTTTTTGCTCCTGATATTTCTTTTTTTGTTCCTTTATACATTAATATTGCACCCCAACCTCCTGGGCCTGGATTTCCCGAACATGCTCCATCTGTATATATAACTACCTTTTCCATAATTAACACTTCCTTGTTTTTTCTCTTTTTTTATGTTATTATATCAATATAGTTTTAATTTAACAAGTATTTATAAAAATTTGATAATATAAAAAAGTTTAGAAAGAAGGCGTTTTAATTGAGTAAAATTTTAGGAATAATTGCCGAATATAATCCATTTCATAATGGACACTTATATCATTTAGAAACATCAAAAAAATTAACCAGTTGTGATTTTTCAGTTGCCATAATTAGTGGTAATTTCACTCAACGTGGTTCAACATCAATTATAGATAAATGGTCAAAAACTAAAATGGCCTTACAAAATGGAATTGATTTAGTTATAGAACTTCCTGTTTTATATTCAATTTCAAGTGCCGAAAATTTTGCAGATGGAGCAGTCAAAATTTTAAATTCTTTAGGAATTGTTGATTATTTATCATTTGGTTCGGAGACTTCAGATATTAAGATTTTAGAAAATATTGCTAATATTTTATATGATGAACCAAATAAATATAAAAATTTATTATCTGAGGAGTTAAATAAAGGATTATCTTTTCCTAAAGCTCGTGAAAACGCTCTACTTGGTTATATAAAAAATGATAATCTCTTAAAAAATGATAAATTAGATTTTGAAGAATATAAAAAAGCTTTGTCTTCACCTAATAATATTTTAGGTATTGAATACTTAAAAGCTTTAAAAAAATATAACAGCTCAATACAACCTGTTTGTATTAGTAGATTTGCGACAAATTATAATAGCACAGATTTGTCAAAAAGTAATAACTCAACTTCAAATTGTAATATGGAAAATTGTAATCTTCAAAATTTTGCAAGTGCAACTGCCATTCGAAAACTTGTTAAAAATAAAGATTTTAATACAATTAAATCTGTTATTCCTGAAAAATCTTATTCTATTTTAATTAATTGTTTAACTAATGGTAACATCGTACCTGATTTAAATTGCTTTGAAAAAGAAATCATTTATACTTTAAGAAAGATGAATATTGAAGAAATTGCTAATCTTCCTGATGTTTCAGAAGGATTAGAATTTTCTATAAAAAAAGCTGCTAATTCTTGTAACACTCTTAATGGATTTTTAGATATTGTTAAGTCTAAAAGATATACTATAACTAGATTACAGAGAATTCTTTTGTATGCTTTACTTAATATTTCTAAAGAAGATATGCAACTTTCTAAAAAAATAGAAAAACCATATATTAGAATTCTTGGATTTAATGATAATGGTAAAAAAATAGTTTCAAAAATTGCAAAAAATCATCCAGAACTTGCATTAATTACTTCCGTTAAAAAGTTTATTGACAATAATTCTGATATTGATTTACAAAATATGTTTAACAAAGATACTTTTGCAACTGATGTTTATTCTCTTGCTTTTGAGAAAACTTCTTTTTCTAATTTAGATTTTAAAAATATAGTTATAAATTAAAACATCTTCATTTAGTCAAAAAAATATCACTAAATAGTGATATTTTTTACAATTTTCCAAAACAACATTTACACTATTTTATCTCCAAATTTAGCACCTGCCAAAACATGAAAATGTAAGTGCATAACTTCTTGTCCCGCATCTTTTCCACAATTAACAATAACTCTATATCCGCTTTCCTTAAAACCTTTTTCTTCCGCTATTTTATTTATAACGCCATATATTTTTCCAACAATTGCTTCATCTTCTTTTTCCATATGTGCTAATGAAGTTATATGTTTTTTAGGAATTACCAATATATGAATTGGAGCTGCTGGATTTATATCATTAAATGCTAATATTTCATCATCTTCATATACTTTTGTTGAAGGAATTTCACCTTTTATAATTTTACAAAATAAACAATCTTCCATTTTTATCTTTCCTTTCTCTCGGAGGGGATTTAGGGACGTTCCTTAAATTCCCTTCAAATCGGGATAAAGGGACAGTCCTTTTAAAATTTAAAACTATTCATAATTTAAAAGGAGTGTCCCCCATTCCCTTGAAAAAGGGATTTTCAGGAACGTCCCTAAATCCCTCTTTCCAAAATTGCTTTTATTCTTCTAACTCCTGCTGAACTTGCTTCTTCTTTCTTGATTTTGAATTTTCCAAGTTCACTTGTGTTTTTTACATGAGGTCCACCGCAAAGTTCTTTTGAAACATCTCCTATTGTGTAAACAGTTACAACATCTGGATATTTTTCAATAAACATACACTCTGCACCTGATTTAACAGCGTCTTCTTTTTTCATTTCTTCTACTGTTACTGGTAAAGCATCTTGAATCCATTTATTTACTAAATCTTCTGTTTGTTTCTTTTCTTCATCTGTCATTTTATGGTCACAGTTAAAGTCGAATCTCATTCTGTCTACTGTAATATTTGAACCTCTTTGATGTGTTTCTGGTCCTAAAACTACTTTAAGTGCTGCATTTAATAAATGTGTTGCTGTATGATATGCAATTGTTGTTTCATTTTGTTCTGCTAGTCCACCTTTAAATTTTTGTTCTGAACCCATTCTTGATTTTTCTTGATGTGCTTTAAATAGTTCGTCAAATTCTTTCATATCAACCGTCATATTGTTTTCTTGTGCTAATTCATTTGTAACTTCTGGTGGAAATCCATATGTATCATATAGTTTAAATACTACTTTTCCGTCTATCTTAGTCTTTCCTTGTTCTTTGGCTTTATTCATTTCTTTTTCAAATTCTTTTTCACCATGTGCAAGTGTTTTTACAAATTTATTTTTTTCTTCAATTATTACATTTTTTATTAATTCTTGATTTTTTGCTAAGTCTGGATACATTTCTTTCAAGTTTTCAACATTGATATCTATTAATGTTGATATTTCTTCTAAATTTATTTGTAGTTTGTTCATATGTCTTACCATTCTACGAATCAATCTTCTTAAAATATATCCTCTGTCAACATTGCTTGGTCTTCCACCATCACTAATTACCATCATACTTGAACGTAAGTGTTCTGCTATGATTCTTCTACTTTCTATGTTATCAACTTTTTGTAATTCTGATAATCTGTCCATTACTGGTTTGAATAATTCTGTATCAAATGGTGTTTCTTTTCCTTGTAACAACATTGTCATTCTTTCTAGTCCAAGCCCTGTATCAACATTTCTTTGAGCTAATTTTGAATATTTTCCATCTTTACTTTTGAAATATTCCATAAATACATTGTTCCATATTTCAACATATTTACCACAGTCACATGAAGGTTGACAGTCCGGTCCACATGCTGGTTTTCCTGTATCATAGAACATTTCTGTGTCTGGTCCACATGGTCCTTCTTCTCCAGCTATCCACCAGTTATCGTCTTTTCCATAATAATAGATATGTCCATCTAAAATTCCTGCTTTTTTCCAGCATTCTGCTGCTACTTCGTCCCTTGGGCAATCGTCATCCCCTGCAAATACTGTTACAGATAGTTTTTCTACTGGTATTTGTAATTCTTTTGTTAAGAAATCAAAACTCATTTGAATTGATTCTTCTTTAAAGTAATCTCCTAATGACCAGTTTCCTAACATTTCAAAATATGTTAAATGTCTATTATCTCCAACTTCTTCTATATCATTTGTTCTTAAGCATTTTTGGTAATCTGTAAGTCTTGTTCCTGATGGATGTTTTTCCCCTAATAGATATGGTACTAATGGTTGCATTCCTGCAGTTGTAAATAGTACTGATGGGTCATTTTCTGGTATTAATGGTGCTGATGGTATTACAGCGTGTCCATGTTCTTTAAAAAAGTTTAAGTATTTATTTCTTATTTCTATTGCTTTCATTTATTTTCCCTCTTTCTATTTTTTTATGTTTTAAATTATACTTCAAAAAAGCCAAAAAATCAAGACAATTCTTTCATTGCTTGAAGATATTGCTCTTCATTTGGTGCTTTTCCATGCCATTCTGCTTTATTTTCCATAAAAGAAACACCTTTTCCCTTTGTAGTTTTAGCAATAATGCAAACAGGTTTACCTTTTACATTTCTAGCAACATCAAAAGCATCAATAATTTCCTGAAGATTATGACCATCAATATTTATAACTTGAAATCCAAAGCTTTTAAACTTTTCATCAATTGGATATGAACTCATAACCTCTTCAATTGTGCCATCAATTTGTAAATTATTATTGTCAACAATAACACACAAATTATCTAATTTGTATTTGTTTGAAGCCATTGCAGCCTCCCAAACTTGACCTTCTTCTATTTCTCCATCACCCATTATGCAATATACTCTATAATCTTTATTATCTAATTTTCCAGCTATTGCCATACCATTTGCAGCAGATAGCCCTTGACCTAATGAGCCCGTAGTCATGTCAACACCTGGTACTTTGTTCATGTCTGGATGGCCTTGTAATCTACTTTCTATATTTCTTAATGTTGTTAATTCTTCAACATCAAAATATCCTCTATTTGCTAATGTTGAATATAATGCAGGTGCACAGTGTCCTTTTGATAGTACAAGTCTATCTCTATTTTCATCTTTTGGATTTTTGAAGTCAATGTTCATTTCATAAAAATATAATACTGTCATTATGTCTGCAATTGAAAGTGATCCTCCTGGATGGCCTGATTGTCCACTATATACTGATTCTATAATTCCTTTTCTGATATTTTTTGCTATTTCACTTAATTTTATAATGTCTTTTATTTTTTCCATGTTTCTTCCTCCTTGGTTTTTGTTGTGATTATTATATAATTAATGTTCATTTTATTCAACCTTTTTAATATAATTTATGATATAATGTATTACACGTCAATTAAAAAAGTAAATTCTATTTAATTTAATCAGAATATAATTTAATTATA
>ENA-OOWV01000339-OOWV01000339.1-human-gut-metagenome-genome-assembly--contig:-NODE-339-length-38118-cov-6.144734_pt1 | contig 38118 bp, 33 predicted proteins | sample MGYA00241584_ERZ501337 | MGnify/ENA primary metagenome ERZ501337 (study PRJEB25962, sample SAMEA2042744) | human gut metagenome | biome: human gut; feature: human-associated habitat; material: faeces... | reverse complement strand
TTTGGGAAAAACAGATTGGATCCTCAACACTCTGCGTTTCTCCCGATCCTTCATGCGCCGGATAAAGATGGCATAACAGCTTACCGCAACAAAGGCTTCCGGCAGCACCAATACCAAAAACAAAAGCTTTCCCAGTATCGAGATTGCAGAATATGCCCAACTCCAGGACTCATATAAACCGGCAATCCATGCAAAGGCAGCCATTGTGCATGTAACAATTAATAGTTCCAGCCAAAACAGTGTATCTGTCTTAAAGTTGTCAAAAATTCCAAAAAACGGCCATTCTTTACTGTCCGGCCTCAAACTGATTGTTAACATAATGCCTGCAGTAACCGTCGCAAGAAATGCAACATAGATAATGACATCCCCGTAAAAAGTACTTATGAGATTTCCGCCGTCAATCCCAAGGAGAACATCAAGCCCTAATACTGTCAGAACGAACCATCCTTTTATACCTTTAATATTTGCTGTCATCTTTTTCAATTTTGTATCCAATTCCCCACACCACCTTCAAATATTTTGGTTGTTTCGGATTGATCTCAATCTTTTCACGAATTCTTCGAATATGTACCATGACTGTATTTTCAACAGAATAAGCCGGTTCCTGCCAAACACGCTCATAAATTTCTTCCGCCGGAAAAACTCTGCCCGGATTACTCATGAGCAGTTCCATAATTTTATATTCTGTTGCCGTCAGATGCACGGATTCACCATTAACATTTAATTCCTTGGCATGTTTATCCAGATACAGATCACCAATACGAATACTGTCCTGCATGCTTTCCGAATTCATGGCTCCAAGACGCATATACCGTCTCAGCTGTGCCTTCACTCTGGCAATCATCTCCTGGGTATTAAATGGCTTGCTGATATAGTCATCCGCTCCCATAGACAGTCCCAAAACCTTATCTGTTTCCTCGGTCTTGGCTGATAAAATGATAATAGGAATATTATTGGTCTCCCGTATTTTCATCACGGCTGCAAGACCATTCATCTTCGGCATCATGATATCGATCATAATCAGGTGTACAACATTGCCCACCAGCATATCCAGGGCCTCGAGTCCATCATAAGCCTTCAATGTCCTATATCCTTCCAGTTCAAGTATTTTGGCAATGACACGTACAATTTCTCTGTCATCATCTACAATTAATATTTTTCCTAATTTATCGTCCATATTTTTTACACCATCCTTATAAAAATATTCTATCCTAAAACCTAACAAACTACCTTATTTTTCTTACAAATTTAACATTTGTTACATTTTCTTTATATTTATTATTCCATAAAAATCCAATTATAGTTTTATAATAAAAAAATAATCCTCAAATTAATTATTACTTGAGGATTATTTTATGTAATTAGTTTTCGAATAATTTACTTATTGGCTTATCGTCATAAATTCTTCTAATAGCTTCTGCAAATATAGGAGCAACAGATATTGAATTAAACTTTTCTAAATTTTGCTCGTCTTCTGGCAATGGTATTGTGTTTAACATAACAAGCTTTTCAATAGCAGAATTATTTATTCTTTCAAAAGCTGGTCCTGATAATACACCATGAGTACAACATGCATATACATTTTTAGCACCTAAATCTTTTAATGCATTTGCTGCATTAGCAATAGTTCCTGCTGTATCAATCATATCATCGATAAGTATACATCTCTTATCTTTTACATCTCCAATAATGTTCATTATTTCAGAAACATTTGCCTTAGGTCTTCTCTTATCAATTATAGCAATTGGTGCATGAAGTTTATCAGCAAACTTTCTTGCTCTAGTAACACTACCTAAATCTGGTGATACAACAACTACATCATCTTGATCTTCAAATCCATTTTCAATGAAATGTTCTGCCAGTATTGGTGATCCTAATAAATGATCTACTGGTATATTGAAGTATCCTTGAATTTGTGATGCATGTAAATCCATTGTTAATACTCTATCTGCTCCTGCTGCAGTTAATATGTCAGCCACTAACTTAGCTGTAATTGGATCTCTTGATTTTGCCTTTCTATCTTGTCTTGCATAACCATAGTATGGAATAACTGCTGTTATCCTTCCTGCTGATGCTCTTTTAAAAGCATCTATCATGATTAGAAGCTCCATTAAGTTATTATTTACTGGGCTGCTTGTAGATTGAACGATAAATACATCTGCTCCTCTAACTGTTTCATTTATATCTACTGATATTTCCCCATCACTAAAAGTTGAAACCTTTGAATTTCCTAATGTCAATCCTAATAAATTTGCAATTTCTTCTGCTAATTCTGGATGTGAATTACCTGCGAATATTTTTATATTTTTTCCATGAGCTATCATACTTATTAGATCCTCCTTATTTTGGCTGTCTAGCTATTTATATTATAAAGTAAGAATACTTACTTTTTAATTAACCCTCTTTTTTCAACCCAACCTTCAATGTTTCTTTGTTTAGCTCTTGCTACTGCAAGCTCGCCTTCTTTTACATCATTAGTTATTGTTGATCCTGCTGCAATATAAGTATTATCTTCAACTTTAACTGGAGATATAAGATTAGTATTGCATCCAATGAAACTATTGTTTCCTATTATTGTTTTATTTTTATTTTTTCCATCATAATTAACTGTTACTGTTCCACAGCCAAAATTACAATTTTCTCCCACTTCAGCATCACCAACATATGTTAAATGTGATACTTTTGTATTATTTCCAATTGTTGATTTCTTTATTTCAACGAAATCACCAATTCTAACATTGTTTCCTATTACAGATTCTGGTCTTATATAAGCAAATGGACCTACTGTTGTGTCACTTCCTATTTTACTATCTATTATCACAGAACTTTCTATTTGAACGTTATCTTCAATAATACTATTATTTATTCTTGAATTTGAATAGATAGTACATCCACTTCCTATTTTACTTGAACCTTCAATGATATTTCCTGGATATATAATAGTATCCTTTCCTATTTCAACATCAGCACCTATATACGTAACACTTGGATTTATTAATGTGACTCCATTATCCATATGTCTATTATTTATTCTATTTCTTAGTATTTCTTCAACTTCTGCTAGCTGTCTTCTTGAATTTACACCAATTGTTTCTTCATAATCAACAACAACAGCACCCACTTTTTTACCTTCGCTTTTTTGAATTCCTATAACATCTGTTAAATAGTATTCTCCTTGTGCATTGTTGTTTGATAATTTTTCTAAAGAGCTTAAAAGATTTTCAATATCAAAGCAGTAAACTCCTGCATTCATTTCATTAACCTTTAGTTCTTCTTCATTACAATCTTTATGTTCTACTATCTTAAGTACTTCTTCTCCATCTCTGATGATTCTTCCATACCCTGTGGCATCATCTAAGATAGATGTTAAAAGTGTTGTACTGTTTCCTTTATTAATATGTTCCTTAAACAATCTTCCTATTGTTTCTTCTGTTATTAATGGAGCATCACCACAAAAAACTGCTACAGTTCCTTTTTTTCCACTTAAAAACTCTATAGCACTTTTAACTGCATGACCAGTTCCAAGCTGCTCTGTCTGAAGCGAATAGCTAACATTTCTACTATTAGTTTTTTCTTTAACTAATTCAGCACCTTTTCCAACAATAACATTTACATCTTCAATTTCAGCTTTTCTTAATGTATCAATAACATGATTAACCATTTCTTTTCCACAAACTTTGTGTAATACTTTTGGCAAATCAGATTTTATTCTTGTTCCTTGGCCTGCTGCTAAAATAAGAGCACAATTATACATAAATCCACCTCTTCAATTTATAAGGACAAAATTGCATTTTATCCATTTATTGTTCGTATATCTTAATATATTATATTTCATTAGCGTTTTGATTTCAACCTTCCTATATAAAATATATATGGTTGTAACTCCACAATAATGAACTAACATATTATATCTATTTTAACAAAAAAAGAGGCAATGCCTCTCTTTTTAATTAATATTTGATATAAATTTTATTCACTTACAATTAAGCTTTCTTCTGAAACTGCCTTTTCATAGGCTTCTAAAATTGCACCTTGTATTCTTTCTCTTGTTTCAGTATTGATTGGATGTGCAATATCTTTAAATTCACCATCTGGTGTCTTTCTACTTGGCATTGCTATAAACAAGCCATTTTGCCCCTCAATAACCTTAATATCATGTACTACAAATTCATTATCAAATGTCACAGATACAATAGCTTTCATTTTTCCTTCTGATGCTATTTTTCTAACTCTAACGTCTGTGATTGTCATTTCACTCCACCTCCAGTTGCTTTTATATAAATATATTTCTATAAAAAGTTTAAAAATCCTTTTTTTTACTTAATTTTTTTCAAATTTTACAAAAAAATATATTAAATAACTGGTTTTTTCCTATTTTATTAGGCTTGAAGGAGTTACTTTTATCTTTCCATCTTCACTTATATGCTCAACATCGATGATTGAAACATAATCTGTTACCCTCTTATTAGCAACACCTACATTATCAACTAATACTCCAGTACCAACTAATTCACTATCAAATTCTTTTAATAAGTCAGTTATACCTTGAGCTGTTCCTCCCCCTCTTAAAAAGTCATCTATAAATACACATCTACTAGAAGGCTTCATTGATTTCTTTGCTAAAGACATTTGTTGTATTCTTCCGCTTGTGCCTGATAAGTAGTTAATAGAAACAGTAGGACCTTCTGTAACTTTATTTTCTCTTCTTATAATTACCAGTTCTATACCTAAACTCTTGGCAACTTCATATGCTAGTGGAATACCTTTTGTTTCAACTGTTACAACATAATCTACATCCATTGATTTAAAATAAGAAGCTAATATTACACCGGCTTTGCTTATTATTTGTGGATTATACATTATGTCTGTTAAATAAATGAAGTTACCTGGAACAATTCTTCCTTCTTCCATAAGTGCATCACATAATTCCTTAGCAAACTCTTCTTTTGCATTACTACCCATTTGTGGAATAAACTTTATTCCTCCAGCTGCTCCAGATATAGTTTCAACTTTACCCATATCTAATTTGTCTAACACTTCTCTAACAATAACTATATCTTCGCTTATTGTTGACTTAGCTGCATTTAACAATTCTGAAAATCTATTTAGGCCTATTACCTTATTAGGATTTTCAACTAAAATCTTAGTAATGATTACAACTCTATTATTCCTACTTAATTTTTCCATTTTTTCTCCTTTCTTCATCTGTCCCTTCACGAACTTTCATATTTTATTTACCCTATAATATTCATATTTTATTCTAAATATAGCTTATTATCAATAGTTTTATTTACTAATTTTAAAAATCTTTCTAACATATATAATTGCCTTATTTCCTTTTTTCAATATATATTTTCATATATTTATTATTTTATATGTTCAAGTTGAAAATTTTGTATATAATTATAGATAGATTATATAAAGGAGTTGATATGATGGCTTTTGACTTAAATATGGATAAACACAAAAAAGTCCACTTTATTGGAATTGGTGGAGTAAGTATGAGCGGACTTGCTGCTGTACTACTAACAAAAGGATATAAAGTTTCTGGTTCTGATTCTAAAGAATCTGAAGTTTTAAATAAATTGAGAGAAGCAAATGCTGAAATATATATTGGACATAAAAAAGAAAACTTAAGAAACGTTGACTTAGTTGTTTACACAGCTGCAATTCCTTCTGATAATCCAGAAATAATAGAAGCCAAGGCTCAAAACATAGAATTGATGGATAGAGCTGAATTCTTAGGCTATATAATGAAAGGACATAAGTATAATGTAGCTGTTGCTGGTACACATGGAAAAACCACTACTACTTCAATGCTTTCCCACATAACTCTTGAAGCAAACTTAGATCCAACTATACTTGTTGGAGGAGATGTTGATGCTATCCATGGAAACTATAAAATTGGTGAAAGCGAATACTTTGTAACAGAAGCATGTGAATATAAAGCATCTTTCTTAAAATTCTATCCTTACATAGGTATTATTCTTAACATAGATGCTGACCATTTAGATTATTATAGAGATATCAATCACATTGAAGACACCTTCAAAAAGTTCTCTGATTTAATTCCTGCTGATGGATATCTAGTAGGATGTGCAGAGGATCATAGAGTTATGGAAGTTCTTAACTATGCAAAGTGCAAAACTATGAGCTATGGATTTGATAAAGGAGATGTTACAGCTGGTAATATTTCATTTAATAATAAAGGTTGTGCAACTTTCACTGTATTCCATAATGGTAAAGAATTATTTGATGTTACTTTAAACACAACAGGAAAACACAATATCCTAAATGCTTTAGCAACAATCTGTACATCTTTAATATTAGAAATTCCTAATGAAGCTATCATTAATGGCTTAGCTGCTTGTAAAGGTGCTCATAAGAGATTTGAATATAAAGGTGAATTTAATGGTGCTACTATAATTGATGATTATGCTCACCATCCAGTAGAAATTGCTGCAACTTTAAATACAGCAAAGCTTATTCCTCATAATAAAGTGTACTGTGTATTCCAACCACATACTTATACTAGAACTAAGACTTTATTTGATGAATTTACTACTTGCTTTAAAGATTGTGATGAGCTTATCCTAATGGATATATATGCAGCACGTGAAAAAGACACAGGTCTTGTTTCATCTGATGAACTTGGTGATGCAATAAGAGCAAAAGGATTTAACTGCATAAACCTTCATAGCCATGAAGACGTAACAAACTATTTAAAGGATAAAATTAAAAAAGATGATCTAGTTCTTACTGTTGGAGCTGGAGATGTTGTTAAAGTAGGAGAACTTCTACTTAATTCTTAATAAATAATAAACTTAAGAGGTGATACTAATGAACTTACTAAGCAAAATATCAGCTGCTGCTGAATTTATAAAAAACAAAAGCAAATATACTCCTGAAATAGGATTAATACTAGGTTCTGGTCTTGGTTCTTTAGCTGATACCATAGAAGAAGCTGAATTCTTTGACTATGCCGATATTCCTAACTTCCCTACATCTACTGTAGAAGGACATAAAGGAAGACTAGTAATTGGTTTATTAGAAGGAAAACAAGTTATTGCTATGCAAGGAAGATTTCACTTCTATGAAGGATATTCAATGCAGGAAGTTACTTTCCCTGTAAGAGTTATGAAGCTTTTAGGTGTTTCTAAACTTGTTGTTACTAATGCTTGTGGAGCTGTAAATACAGATTTTAATCCTGGAGATTTAATGGTTATTACTGATCATATAAATCTTTCTGGAGCAAATCCTTTAATTGGTAGAAATCTTGATGAATTTGGTCCAAGATTCCCTGATATGTCTGAAGCCTATAACAAAGATTTAAGAAATAAAGTCTTAGAAGCAGGTAAAGATTTAGGATTAAATTTAAAACAAGGAGTTTATGTAATGCTATCTGGTCCAACCTATGAAACTCCAGCAGAAATTCGTATGGTTGGAATTTTAGGTGGTGACACTGTTGGTATGTCTACTGTTCCTGAAGTTATCGTTGCAAATCACTCTGGTATAAAAACTGTAGGTATATCTTGCATCACTAACATGGCTGCTGGTATACTAGATCAGCCTTTAAGCCATGATGAAGTTATGGAAACTTCTACAAAAGTTAAAAATGACTTCATTAACTTAATGAATAGAATCGTTAAAATAATATAAAAAAGCTGTGCCTTAGGGTACAGCTTTTTTTAATTATGAATTATGAGTGATGAATGATGAATTGTGGAATAAACTCCTTAAGGGAGTTTAGAAAGGATAAAATTTATAGAAACTCTTCGAGTTTCATCCTTAATTCATCATTCGTAATTCATAATTATTTAAGTTCATCATTAACTAAAGTACTACTATTTCTTTAGTTACTGAATTTAGTACTTCACATCCGTCTTTTGTTACTAATACTAAATCTTCTATTCTTACACCTATGTTATCTTTTAAGTATATTCCAGGTTCTACTGAGAATATCATACCTGCTTTAACTTCTTCATGATTTACTGCGCTTACATCGCCGAAATCATGTACTTCTATTCCAATGCTATGTCCTGTTCTATGAGTAAAGTATTCTCCATACCCAGCATCTTTAATAATATTTCTTGCTGCATTATCTATATCTGAGAACTTCACGCCTTCTTTAATGATTGAAATAGCTTTTTCATTGGCACTCTTTACAATATTATATATATCAGCATGCTCTTTACTTGGTTCTTTTCCTATAAACACTGTTCTAGTCATATCTGAGCAGTAAGAATTATATTTTCCACCAATATCTAAAACGATGCTATCACCATCTTTAATAAGGTCCTTACCTGTACCATGATGTGGATCTGCACCATTAGGACTTGTAGCTATTATTGGTGAAAATGAAAATCCTGATGCTCCTTCACTTTCATATAATTCTTGTAAAAGTCCTGCATAATATTTTTCTGACTTTCCTACTTTTAAGCTATCCCAAAGCTTAAGCATTACTGCATCATTTATTTTTGATGATGCTTTCATTATTTCTATCTCTTCAGCATCCTTAATCATTCTTACCCTATCAATAATAGGAGAGCCATTAACAAATCCTTTAGCTGCATTACTATTAATAAGTTGTATTAAAAATCTTGCTGGCCAATCTTTATCTATTCCTAATATCTCATTTTTATTAATGCATCTATTTAAATAATCTATAGGATTTTCAGTATCTTCATACCAAATCATCTCTACACCTAAATCTTCATATACAGGGAATAACTTATTGATTACCAATTTATGATCACCGTTTTGATTTATGTATAATGCAATCATTCTTTCCCCTGGATATATCCACTTTCCTGTTAAATAAAATATAGATGCTGGAGATGTAATTATCATTTGTGATAATCCTTCTTTAGCCATTCCTTCTAAAATCTTATTTACTCTACTATTTTTCATAAAAACACCTCAAAAACATTATCAATTCTTTCTATAATAATACTTTATATTTGCAATAATATCCACTTCTATTTTGTCACTAAAAACTATAATTAATGATATAATTATTTTAGTAATTACATTGGAGGATTTAAAGATGAAAATAGCAGCCATATCAGATATTCATGGAAATATATACGCATTAATGAAAGCGTTAGAAGATATAGACGAGCAAAAAGTAGATAAGATTATATGCCTTGGAGATTTTGTAGGTTATGGACCTCACCCTAATGAAGTTATTGCTTTAATAAAAAGAAGAGAAATTCCTTGTATAAAAGGTAATTATGATGTTTCAGTGGTAAATGGTGCTTATACTTATATAAGAAATACTACAATTAACTCTTTTTCTTTACCTTGGACGTGCTCTGAATTAAGAACTTCAAATAAGTTTTATTTAGATTCACTACCTGAAAAATTAAAATATACAGTTAATGGTGTTAATTTATGCTTCACTCATGGAAGTCCTAATTTAATAAATGAATACCTATTTGAAGATGCAGAAAACACAAAAAAAGTTATGGAAAACTTTGAAGATGATGTTTTAATTTGTGCTCACACTCATATACCTTTTGTTAAAAAAGTTAACGATAAACTTATTGTCAATGTAGGAAGCATTGGAAAACCTAAAATAGGGCGTCCTAATATCACATATGCAATACTAAATATTGATGATGCTGGAAATGTTGATGTTACAATAAGAGAGCTTGAATATGAATACAGAAGAATCATGAAAGACTGCATTATGCTAAACTTTCCTTCAGCCATAGTAAACTCATACGAAACAGGACAAGAGTAATCATAATGATGAATTATGAATGATGATTGATGAATGTAATGAGGAAACTCAAAGAGTTTCAAAAAATAAAGCTACTTTCTAAACTCCCTAAAGGAGTTTATTCATCAATTCATAATTCATCATTCATAATTTTAAATTAATCTTCTAATCTTCCCACTATTTCTAATTTATTAAGAATATCTCTTTGATTTTTGTGACAGTTATTTAAATAATTAGTAAGGTCTTTTCCGGCAGCAACTCCATAGTGTCTTCCTCCACTCCATGTATCCTTATCTGTTACATCATATACTATACCATCAACGGCTATATATATCTTATTCCTATTTTGCCCATCATATTCTGATAACTGTTCCTTAGTAAAGACATTATCTGTGCTTCTCATTTTCTTATCTTTCTTACTCTTACCTTTATTTAAATAACTGGTTATATCTTCACATACAGATTCCATAACCTTAATTATCGTACTGCAATATTCTTTAGGATAAGTTTGCAGCATATTCTTTAATTTATTTATTTCACAATATCTTTCTTCAAGGAAACTCTTCTTATCCATTTAGTCCTCCATTTATAATTTTCCTTAAAATTATATTATGAATTTAAGTTGCAAATGTTAGTAAACTATTGTAAAATCGAATTATTAAATGTAAATATCGTAATTACTATGAAGAGAAGAGTAACACTTGAAGGTAGTTTTAGCGAATAAGGGATGGTGTAAGCCTTATACGAAATCATTTGTGAAGAACATCTCGGAGTTTCTAACCGAACGAGTAAAACTTTAGTAGGCTTAGACGGGTTTAATCCGTTATTAATTTTGCATTATGCACTAAGTGGCCTTTATTTAGGCAATTTGGGTGGTACCACGTAAGTTATCCTTTCGTCCCATTTTTATGGAGATGAAAGGTTTTTTTATTATAAAAAATTCTAGGAGGTAAATTATGAAAGACGTAGTTTTAGTAAAATCACTTTACAGAAACTCTGAAGAATATTTAACTAAAGAAATTACTATTTCTGGTTGGATAAGAACTTTAAGAGCTTCAAATGCATTTGGATTTATAGAAGTTAATGACGGTAGCTTCTTTAAAAATATTCAGGTGGTTTTCGATAACAACCTATCAAACTTTAAAGAAATCTCAAAATTACCAATCAGCTCATCAATAAAAGTTATTGGTACTTTAGTTGCGACTCCAGAGGCTAAACAGCCATTTGAAATTCAAGCTAAAGAAGTTATAGTTGAAGGTATGTCAGATTCTGATTATCCATTACAAAAGAAAAGACATACATTTGAATACTTAAGAACAATAGCTCACTTAAGACCAAGAAGTAATGCTTTCTCAGCAGTATTTAGAGTAAGATCTGTTGCTGCTTATGCAATACATAAGTTCTTCCAAGATCAAGGCTTTGTATATGCTAATACTCCAATCTTAACTGGAAGTGACTGTGAAGGTGCTGGAGAAATGTTCAAAGTAACTACAATAGACTTTGATAATATTCCAAGAACTGAAGAAGGTGCTGTTGATTACAAAGAAGACTTCTTTGGAAAAGAAACTAACCTTACAGTTTCAGGGCAATTAAATGCTGAAACTTTTGCATTAGCATTTAGAAATGTTTATACATTTGGACCTACTTTCAGAGCTGAAAACTCAAATACAGCAAGACACGCTGCTGAATTCTGGATGGTTGAACCTGAAATAGCTTTTGCTGATTTAGAAGATGATATGGAATTAGCTGAAGACATGTTAAAATACGTAATTAAATACGTTATGGATGAATGTCCAGAAGAAATGGCATTCTTCAACCAATTTGTTGAAAAAGGATTATTAGATAAATTAAATCATATAGTAACTTCTGACTTTGGAAAGGTTACTTATACAGAAGCTGTTGAACTTCTTAAGAACTGTGGAAAAGATTTTGAATATCCAGTTGAATGGGGTATGGATTTACAAACAGAGCACGAAAGATATTTAACAGAGGAAATCTTTAAAAAGCCTGTATTCGTTACAGATTATCCAAAAGACATCAAAGCATTCTATATGAGACTTAACGATGATGGAAAAACTGTTTCTGCAACAGATTGTTTAGTTCCAGGAATAGGTGAAATCATCGGAGGAAGCCAAAGAGAAGAAAGACTTGATGTATTAAAGGCAAGAATGGCTGAATTAGGTCTTAAGGAAGAAGATTACTGGTGGTACTTAGAGCTTAGAAAGTACGGAGAAACTAAGCACGCTGGATTTGGTTTAGGATTTGAAAGATTAATAATGTACATCACTGGTATGTCTAACATCAGAGACGTAATACCATTCCCAAGAACTACTGGTCAATCTGACTTCTAATATTGTAAAAAGAGCACTTTAGTGCTCTTTTTATTTTTAAATTATTTTTCATTTTTTTGTATAATTTTATTAATGAAGTCAATACTATAAGTGTAGATATAAACCTGTGTAAAAACAGGTTCCCATCCCCCCATTATTTAAAAGAGCACCTGTTGAAGGTGCTTTTTTTGTACAAAAAAGAGTGGCCAAAACCACCCTTTTTTAATGATGAATTATGAATGATAAATTAAGGATGAAACTCGCAGAGTTTCTGAAAAATATATTTTTCTAAACTCCCTAATGGAGTTTATTCCACAATTCATCACTCGTCATTCATCATTCATCATTATCTAAGTTCATCATTATCTAATTACATTCTTTCAACGCTTTCCATACCTAATAAATCTAAGCATGTTTCTAAAATGTTTTTCACAAGATTAATAAGAGCAAGCCATGATGCTTTCTTAGCTTCATCTTCTTCTGATATTATTCTTGTATCGTTGTAGAACTTATTGAAGTTATTTGATAATTCATAGATATATTCACATACCTTATGTGGTGCTCTATCTCTAAAGCTGTTTTCTACCATTTCATTAAACTTAATTGCTTGAAGCATTAAGTTTCTTTCTGCCTCAGTTGTCGGTACAGCTATATCAACATTAGAAATATCCATGGCAGCTTTATTTAAAATAGACTTAATTCTTACTATTGTGTAAAGAATGTATGGTCCTGTGTTTCCTTCAAATGAAGCGAATCTATCTATATCAAAGATATAATCTTTTGAAGCTTGGTTTGATAAATCACCATATTTTAAAGCAGCTAATCCTACTTTTGATGATATTTCTTCAACTTCTTCTTCTGTTATATTTTTATTATCTTTAAGCTTTTCTTTACCTGCTTCTTTAATCATGCTTATTAAGTCAGCAAGTCTCATTACTCCACCTTCACGAGTTTTAAATGGCTTACCATCTTTACCATTCATTGTTCCAAAACCAATGAAATCTAATACTACATCTTCTCCAGCAATTCCTGATTTTCTTGCTGCTCTAAAGAATTGTTCATAGTGAAGTCCTTGTCTCTTATCAGCTAAGTATATTATTTCATTAGCTTTTAAATCTCTAACTCTTTCTACTACTGTAGCTAAATCTGTAGTTCCATATAATGAAGCTCCATCAGATTTTAATAAAAGAAGTGGTGGAATAGGTGCTTTATCATCTTCTTTACTTACATCAACAACTAAAGCTCCTTCACTTTCATGTGCATATCCATTTTCCTTTAATTCCTTAACCATATCTGGAATTAATTTTTGTGCATCACTTTCACCATTCCATAATTCAAAGCTTACATCTAATGCACCATAATTTTTCTTTAAGTCAGCAACAGATACATTTAAGATATGCTTCCATAATGCAACATATCCTCTTCTACCTTGTTGAAGTTCAACTGTTGCCTTCTTAGCAGCTTCCATTACAGCTTCATCTGATTTAGCAAGCTTACTTGCATATGGATATATATCTTCAAGTTCATCTATTGTAAATGGTGCTTCTTCAGGATATTCTCCTTCAAAGCTTGCATCAAAGTATGGTAATTCTGGATTTCTTCTTTCAACTTCTGAAATAACCATACCCATTTGAAGACCCCAATCTCCTAAGTGAACATCACCAATAACATCATGTCCTAAGTATTTAGCAATTCTCTTAATACTTTCACCAATGATTGCAGATCTTAAATGTCCTATATGTAGAGGTTTAGCAACATTAGCTCCACCATAATCTACAACTATTTTTTTAATTTCTGTTGCTGGTGAAGTACCAAACTTTTCATCCTTGTTCATTTTATTAATATAATCAATTAAAAACTCATCATTAATTGTTATATTTATAAATCCTGGTCCTGCTATTTCTAATTTAGAGAAAATTTTATTTTCTTGTAATTTAGCAACTACTTCTTCTGCTATAACTCTTGGTGCTTTTCCATGTTTCTTAGCATTAGGTAATGCTCCATTACATTGATATTGGCAAAGGTCTGGTCTATTTGATACAGTTACCTTTCCTGATTCCCTGTCATATCCAAGTTCTTCAAAAACATCTTTAACTATATCGCTGATTTGATCAATAAATATTTTCATAATCTGCCTCCTATTTTTTTAATATAAAAAAACCGTCTCTTTATAATACAAAGAGACGGAATATTTCCGCGGTACCACTCAATTTAACTAGAAAATTCTAGTTCACTCAAAACTTTAACGCAGTTAACGTCACACCCTTACATATAAATGCTCAGGTAGCTTCTCCAAGTTCCTCTTCCTTATTTTATATCTTGTAAGACTTCCACTCTATTCTTACTCGCTGGTAGATAATTATAAATAAGTACTCTTCTTTTCATAGAATTTTTTATTCTTCTTAATATTAATATAAAATATATGATAAAACAAATTTAATTAAAAATCAAATTATTATTTTATTTATTAAATATTGTTTATTAATTCATTAAATTCTTCATTATTTTTTACAAAACCTAGTTCACCTTCAACATCACTTTTCAGAGTATTTACAAAGGTATCAATAAATTGTTCAAATCCTTCTTCACTTTGATTAACCTTCATATTTGCATATAGCTTAGATTTTGATGGGTTCCATGGCTTTTTCATTGCTTCTAGCATTTTTTTAAGTACAATTACAAAGTTATCTGCATCTTTTTCATCACTGTATAATTTGAAATATCCAACTTGTCCATTGTAATCCCATAGGTCATATAAATCTGTTGTTTTTTCTAAAATCTCTGCAAAATATTTGGCATCCTCTTTTCTACCATCCTTTAAAGCTATTTCCATCATGGATATTAATATTGTAAAAATATCTGTGGTTGCTTCTATTAACTTATAGCTAAAAAGTTCAGAGGCCTTATCAAACTCACCTTTTTTAATATAAAGTCTTCCTTGTAACCTATTTTTATCATATGTAACAGTAGGTAATTTATCTATACAGCTTTGTGCTTTTTTATATTCATTTCTCTCTAAATATTTATTTATAAGCATAGAGGTTGCCTCATTTCTAACCTCTAAGTCTTCACTTTCTAGCACTCTTACATATAAAGCTTCTATTTGTCCTTCATAGTATTCTCTATTATCTACTCCAAACATACAAATCATTCCTGATAACATGGTTGCAGTGCTTAGAATCAACTTATAGCAATTAGGAAATTACTGAATCTTATCAATAGCTACTTCATATGCTGTATTAAAACCTTTAGTGCTTACAACTTCATATAATTCATTTAAAAAATCACCTATTTCCTTCTCTGATAAGTCATCATTAAAAGAAAGTAATGTATTTAAATCTACTTTTAAAAGCCTAGCTAGTGCTGGTAATAATGTTATATCAGGATAACAGCCACCTTTTTCCCACTTATTCACTGCTGGTGTTGAAACACCAAGATAATCTGCAACTTGCTCCTGTGTCATTCCTAGGGTAATTCTCTTTTTCTTTATAATATCATTTATTTTCATAGTATTATTAACCTCTCATTTTAAATAATATCAAAAGCTTTTGGTATTATTATTTTAACAAGATATTTTAATGTAAACAATTGAGCTGTAGTTAATTGTAAAGATAAAAATTTAACCATGAGTTAATTAATATAAATAATTAATATAAAAGCTATACAATTTATACTTTAATCTCCCCTACAAATTCCTAATTATCGGTGAATTGAAAGTGAAACTATCTAGTCTTATAATTCATTTCTTGTGAACTTTTACTCTTTTATTATAAATAAAAACTCCTACCAATATATATTATATATAAGTAAGAGCTTTAATATCTTATAACCTTATTTTTATCAATCCAATTTTAGTAAAAACCTCATTTATTTATGGTACGGTTCTTTGTTCCTTATTCTAAAACAATTATACAATTACTTTTTAAGCTTTTCTTAACATCGATTAATCTTTGATTGCTGGAACCTTTGAACTTTAAACCATCAACCTTTTTATCTTTTTCAAAACGTCCATCCACTAATACATCTATATTTTCAATTAAATCTTTTATATTATTATCTTTTTTCATCTTTTCTAATACGTCCTCAAAAGTATATCCTGTATAGCACCAAATATTAAGGCCAGCTTTCTTAAAAGCCTTTGCCATATAAGCAAATTCTTCAGCTCTTTCAAGGGGATCTCCTCCACTAAAGGTTATTCCTTTAAGTAAAGGATTATCTAGTGCATCTTCTATGAGTTCATCCATATCTCGCTCTTCTCCTCCATTAAAATCATGAGTATCTGGATTAAAACATCCTTCACAATTATGTCTGCACCCTTGAGAAAAATATACCCTTCTCATTCCTGGTCCATTAACTAAAGATTCATATGCAATTCCTGCTAACCTTATTTTCTTTGACATACTCCCGCTTCCTTATCCCTTAATTCTTAATTCTTAATTCTTAATTTTTAATTCTTAATTTTTCATTTTTAATTTTACTTATGGTACCATTTAGGTATGTAACTATCACACTGATCATACCATTCCATTACATTATCCACTTGCTTAATCATTACATTCATTTCTTTTTCTCCAAAAGATTGAGCCCAATAAACAGATGAAATCTCATTTGAACAAATATATAATAATAACAATTTAAAAAACAATTCTGGAACGTCATCATCAAAATATCCATTAATATATCCACTGGCAAACTCTGGACTTACTTCTGCAGACCAAACTATCCTATTGAATTCTTCCCATGGATCACCATAATCATATCTATTAAAATCTATTATTCCCAATTTTCTTTCTGGCGTAATTATCATATTTCCTATATGATAATCTCCATGTTGTAAACACTGTGGTCTATTCTTTAGTAATACTCTATTTTTATTTATATATTCTAATATCTTCTTTTCATCTTTTAAAACTACACCACACTTTTTATAGTTTTCTATTTTTTTATCTATTTTTCTATTAAATCTACTTTCCCAATCTTCAATACTTTTAGGAGCATTTACACTATGAATCTCCTTTAAATATCTACCAGCATTAACACCTAACTTATACTGTTCCTCTTCACTAAATTTACTAATTTCTTCTGCTGCATCTTCTCCCTTTATCCATGTGTATAAAGAATATATGGACTGATCATTATTACAAACTCCTATATCCACAGCTTTGGGCATAAGAATTTTCTTTTCTTCTAAGTCTTTGATAATTTCAAATTCTTTTTTCTTTTTAGCAAATTGGCCTATATCGGATATTTTTAATAATAACTCCTCATTTTCTCTAGTTTTTATTTTATATTTTTTATCATCAGACCATCCTTTATTAATATACTCTATATCCTCCCATTCCCTGCTTTGCCCAATATCTTCATACTCCATTACCTTTCAACTCCCACCTTTACTAATTTAAATAGAAAATCCCTCTTGAAAGAAACCAAAATAATTATGAAAAAATTTAAGGAACTCTTTTAGGAGTTCCTATTGTATTTGTGATTTTTTCCTTATAATTAACCTAAGTTTTTAACGTAATTTAATCTACCACCAGCTTTTATTACCTGAATTTCCTTTTCTGTTAAATCTATTAATACTTCAAATTCACTATTCTTACTTATATTTTTAACTTTAACACTTCCTTTAGTTAAAGCTTCTTTAATATTATCTATTACCAACTCATCTAATGGATCAACTTCATTGTAATCAGCTTCATTTTTAAACTCTAGTGGAACTATTCCATTGTTAATTAAATTAGCTTTATGAATTCTAGCAAAGGATTTGGCAATAACACCTCTTACTCCTAGATAAAGAGGAGCTAAGGCAGCATGCTCTCTACTAGATCCTTGACCATAGTTTTCTCCTGCAATTATAAATCCTCCGCCTAAATTCTTAGCTCTATTTGGAAAATCAGTATCTATTGTATTAAAACAAAATTGAGATAAATACGGAATATTAGATCTAAATGGTAAAAGCTTTGAATTTGAAGGCATAATATGATCAGTAGTAATATTATCTTCTACCTTTATTAATATCTTTCCCTCTATTTTATCTCCTAATTCCTTATTTATTGGAAATGGTTTAATATTAGGTCCCCTCTTCACTTCTACCTTAGTCCCATCTTCAGCTGGCTTAAGTATCATTGAGTCATCAACAATAAACCTTTCTGGCATATTAATACATAAATCTGTTTCTAACTCTCTTGGGTCTGTAAGTACACCTTTAATTGCAGAAACTGCAGCAGTTTCAGGGCTTACAAGATATACTTTTGCTGATAATGTTCCACTTCTTCCATAGAAATTCCTATTAAAAGTTCTAAGTGATACACCATTAGTACCTGGTGCCTGTCCCATTCCTATACAAGGTCCACATCCATTTTCCAATATTCTTGCCCCTGAACTGATTATATCAGCAAGAGCTCCATTCCTTGCTATCATCTCCATTACTTGCCTTGAACCTGGAGCTATTACAAGACTTACATCTGGATGAACCTTTTTTCCTTTTAATATCTTAGCTACCTTCATTAGATCTTCATAAGAAGAATTTGTGCAACTTCCTATGGCAACTTGATCTACCTTAATTTTTCCTATTTCACTTACTTTTTTCACATTATCAGGACTATGAGGCATTGCAGCTAGTGGTTCTAAAGTATTAAGATCAATAGTTATTTCCTCATCATAAACAGCATCTTCATCTGCTTTAAATTCAAACCAATCCTCTTCACGTCCTTGAGCTTTAAAGAACTCCAAAGTTCTTTCATCACTAGGAAATATTGATGTGGTAGCACCAAGCTCTGCTCCCATATTAGTTATGGTTGCTCTTTGTGGCACTGAAAGATTCTTGATTCCTTCACCGCCATACTCAAATATCTTAGAAACCCCACCTTTAACAGTAAGCCTTCTTAAAACCTCTAAAACTACATCTTTTCCTGTAACCATTGGTTTAAAACTACCTATGATATTTACTTTACATACCTTAGGAACATTTATATAATATGCTCCTCCAGCCATAGCCAATGCAACATCAAGACCACCTGCACCCATAGCAAGCATACCTACTGCACCAGCAGTTGGTGTGTGACTATCTGAACCAATTAGCGTCTCACCTGGCACTGCAAATCTTTCTAAAAATACTTGATGACACACTCCATTTCCTGGTTTAGAAAAATATACTCCATGCTTAGATGCTACAGTTTTTATAAACTCATGATCATCTGCATTTTCAAAGCCTTGTTGCAACATATTATGGTCTACAAAAGCTACTGATCTTTTTGTCTTAACCTTATCTATGCCCATAGCTTCTAATTGTAAGTAAGCCATTGTCCCCGTTGAATCCTGTGTAAGAGTTTGGTCAATTTTAATACCAATAGAACTTCCCTTTCTTAATTCTCCTTCAACAATGTGGTTGCTTAAAATTTTTTCTGCTAGATTTCTTCCCAATGCTAATTTCCCCCTTCTTTTCTATCTCCTATTTATTGTTCCTTTTCTTTATATTGTTTATAAAGACTTACAAGTTCCTTATCAAAAAGGTTTCTTTTTACTCTGACAGTAGTTGCCCTCACTAAATTAAGGATATCCTTTGCTTCATCATCTGAAAGCTTTATATCATATTCTTTAAATTTATTTACTATAGCTGCCTTTCCTGAATGTTTTCCTATTACAATCTGCCTTTCAAGACCTACCACTGCTGGATCATAAGCTTCATAATTCATTGGATTCTTAATAGCTCCATCGGCATGTATACCTGATTCATGCACAAAGGTATTTTCTCCTACTATGGCCTTCCATTTTGGTAAGAATCGTCCTGAAGCCCTAGATACATACTCTGATACTTCTTTAAATTTTCTAGTATCAATATTTGTCTTATAACCATAAACATAAATTAGAGCCATTAATACTTCCTCTAAAGCAGCATTACCAGCTCTTTCACCAAGGCCATTTACTGTTACGCCAACATGATTTGCACCACCCATAACACCTGCTATAGCATTGGCTGTAGCCATTCCAAAATCATTATGAGTATGCATTTCAATATCAAATTTTGTTTTATTATATAAATATGAAATTTCATCCTTTAATTTAAAAGGCTCCATTATACCTACAGTATCACAATATCTAAACCTATCTGCTCCTGCATTCTTTGCTGCATTAATAAACTCTACTAAAAATTCTCTATCAGCTCTTGATGCATCTTCCCCATTAACAGATACATATAAGCCATTTTTCTTGGCATACTCCACTGATTTGATCATATTTTCAAGAACCCATTGCCTTGATGTTCTAAGCTTATGCTTAATATGAATATCTGAAACAGATATAGATATAGCCACTGCATCAACATCGCAATCGATAGATTGCTCTATATCTCCTATAACAGCCCTATTCCATGCCATTATGCTCTTTGCATTGCTACTACTTCTATTCCTTTTTACTATTGATTTTATTGCTTCCTTTTCATCTCCACCCATGGTTGGAATACCAACTTCTAATTGATCTACCCCTAAATCTCTTAACATAGATGCAATAATAATTTTTTCCTCATTAGCAAATACAACACCTGCCGTTTGTTCCCCATCACGCAATGTAGTATCCACTATCTTTATTTGTCTATCATTTCTCGGATCTTTAATTGCCATGTTATAGCCCCCTTTATTTTAATTCCAATTTTACCATTTTTATCCTATAACTTCAATGTAATATTTACTTTTTTTGCAAGGAAAATATTTATTTTTTCAAAATACTCCTTAAAAACAATGTATTTCATGATTAAATATCATGTTTTTGCAACTTATTATTTTTTTCCTTCATATACATGTTTCTATATGAAAAATAAAAGCATTAATTTTTATTAATCTTAAATTTAAGACTTTGAAAAATTAATGCCTTTATTGATATATATTTATATAAAACCATAATTATTCATATTACTGCCTGTATGGGAACGTCTATCTGCTCTTTCTTCGAACTTTCCTGGACCAAATCGTTCATCTAAGCTTAAGTATCCAGTAACTCTTGATATGCCTTGAATATCTATACTACTGCATTTAGGGCATTTCTTTTCATTGCTATTTACACTACTTCCACAATTCTTACAGTACCTTATATGAAAATTTATTCCTATATAACTTATATTAGTATTCTTATATGCATAATTAATGATATCCATAATCTGTTCTCCAGTTGGAGAATCATCTACCTCTATATATGATATATGACCTGCATTGCAAAGCTTATGATAAGGTGCTTCAATGTCTATCTTTCGCTTTATTGAAATAGGAAACTTTACAGGAATATGATAGCTATTAGTATAATACTCTTTATCAGTGACTCCTTTAATGATACCAAACATTTTTTGATCCTTCTTAATAAACTTACCACTTAAGCCTTCAGCTGGTGTGGCATAACAACTCCAATTAAGATTTGTTTCCTGTGAAAATTTATCGGTATATTGTCTCATAAAAGTAACAATTCTCACACCAAGTTCTCTAGCTTCATCACTTTCACCATGATGCTTTCCTGTTAAAGCTGTAAGTGCTTCTGCTAGCCCTATGAATCCTATGCCCCATGTGCCTTGTTTTAAAATAGGCTCAATTGAATCCTCTTCTTCTAGATTTTCTGCTCCCTTCATCAGCTTTTGACCAGCCACAAAAGGAAGATCCTTTACCCTTAACTTTTTAAGAATGCCATATCTATGAAGTAATGATTCTTTTGCTAATATTAATCTACTTTTTAATATTTCAAAAAATTTATCTATATCACCTTTTGCTTCAATGCCTATTCTAGGAAGGTTAATGGTCACTGGTGCTATATTTCCTCTACCTTTGCATCCTGGTTCTCCATTAATATTTTTCATTACATATGTCCTGCATCCCATGGTTGCTGGCATATATCCCTTATCGTAATATTCCTTATTGAAATCAGCATCTATGTTCATAAATGTTGGATTCATTCTCTTTGCTGCTACTTGGCAGGCTAATTTATAAAGATAATAATACTCATCTTCTGGTTCTCTATTTACTCCTTCTTTTACTCTAAAGATTATATTAGGAAAAATAGGCTGTTCTCCCTTTCCTAAACCTTTTTCATATTCTTGTAAAAATATCTCACATATCATTGCTGCATCTTTATCTTTAGGTATCCCTAAATTAATGGAAGAAAATGGAACCTGAGATCCTGCACGGCTATGCATGGTATTTAAATTATAGACAATCCCCTGCATAGCTTGATGAACTCTTGAGCTTAATCTTTCTTCTACAATCTTTTCTATTCTTTCTTCTTCAATACCTAAAGCTTCTAAATCACTTCTTATCTCCTGTCTGGTAGGCTCAATAAAAATAGACATATCATTATCAAAGTCAGGATGTGCTTGGCCCCCGAACATATCATTTTGGCTTGACTGCAATAAAATACAAGATAATTCTGCTGCTGTTTCTATTCTTTTAGGCCTATTTATAGTACATTCCGATAGGTAAGGATTTGATATTATCTCTTCCTTTTCCCCCGGTTCACACCGTACGTGCGATTTTCACCGCATACGGCGTTCCAACATTTTATTATTCATATAATATCATTGAATTTCCTACTAACTTACGTAGTTTATTTACCTTTTCTAATTCATTCCAACTTAATTTAAGTTCATTCATATATTTTTGGATTATATCTTCATTTTTAGCATGTATTAATTTATGCACACTTTTCTTTAACCAAATTAGGTTTTTATAACTGTCATCTCCGCCTATACTTTTAGGTACTTTATGATGGCATTCCATATCTCCAATTTCTAATTCTTTTTTAGTAACTCCACACAGTCCATTTTGCCCTATCATCAATGAAATTCTATTGTCATTATACTCTACTCCGTAATCATTTGTTGGATATCTTAATAGATGTTCAATCATACAAGGCCCTCTACCTATTAGATTATCATGTATAATGCTTCTTCCATTACTGGTATAATTACAGATTTCTTGATTAAAGCATTTACTAGGCTTTGTTTTTACTCCATAAATTGGAAATATGTTTATCCCTTTAATCCTACAAATATTCTTTTGATAGTCCCCATATAATTTCAAATAAGTTTTTGTAAATATGGGACTTCCTCTATTCTTTTCTAAATTAAGTCTATTTTTCAAAGTTCTCATAACTAAGAAATTTATATCATTGAAATCTAAATTCACATGTGTTGCAATCTTATAGTAATTATGACTTCCTAATATTATTGAATTTAATTTCATAATTTCTTTTGTAGTTGTATTCTTTTTTATAATTTTTATTTGCTTTTTAATTTCATTTATTACTTTATTTTTTGCCTTATCACTCATATGACTTATACATACATATTTATTTCTTTTTATTTTAGCTTTTAGTTTAAATCCTAAGAATTCTGAATAGTTTTTTCTCAAATTAGTTATTTTAGATTTATCATCACTGATATCTAATTTTAATCTTTCTTTTAACCATTGCTTTACTGCATTATATATTTTAATGGCAGATTTGTAATCTCTACAAAAGATTTTAAAATCATCAGCATATCTTACTATCCACATCTCTTTTAAATTACTTTTCTTTAATGCTCTATATTTGTGACAATCCTTAGAGTATCCTTTATTATTATTAAAATTTTCCCATTGCTTGCTAATCCACCAGTCTAGTTCATTTAAAACTATATTAGCTAATAATGGACTTAAAATTCCACCTTGCGGTGTACCTTTTTCCGGTATACCTATACCTTTTATTTCCGCTTTTAACATTTTCCCTATAATACTTAATAATTGCTTATCACATATCCCCATAGACCACATTTGTTTCTTTAATTTGCTATGATTTACATTATCAAAGAAACCTTTTATGTCTATATCTACTACATAATGCAACTTGCTCTTATTCACTAAGTAATTGCATCTTTCAAAAGCATGTTCTACACTTCTATTTGGTCTAAAGCCATAGTTGTGTTTATAAAATTTTGCTTCACAAATAGGTTCTAATATTTGTTTTATACATTGCTGTATAATTCTATCTTCCATACAAGGTATCCCTAATGGTCTTTTCTTTCCATTAGGTTTTGGAATTTCTACTCTTCTTACTGCCTTAGGTCTGTAATCTTTTAGACTTTCTCTAATTTTATTTATAAACACATCACAATTCATATTTTTATATAAATTTATGTTTATATTATCAGTACCTGCTGTTACAGAACCTTTATTCTTTTTTATATTTCTAAAAGCTAGTAATATATTTTTTTCGTCATTTATATATTGCATTAAATTATTAAATTTATAATTTTTGCTACTTTTTCTGTATAAATCATCGAATATATACTGCATCTCGTAATATTCTGAATTTCTTAGTTTTTGTCTTTTCCTACATTTTAAGCTTTCCTCCAAGTCTACTACTTCATTATTCAAAGGAATTCCTCCTTTTACCTTAATGTTTCATATCTCTTAGTCTTACCAGAACCTTGGATTATTCAATAATAATTATATTTATAATAAATTGTCTAGTGGCTATCGCTCCATAGTCATTACAACTATTTCTCTGCTTCATGCCACCACTCTCACTTAGATTAAGATAAGTTATAGAATTTAAATTTTTCTTTTCCTTATCACTATTTCATTGGCAGTAAAACCTCCATATTCTAAGCTTTCCTTGTTCCATTGTCACTATCTTTACATATATCCTTAGGTTTTTAGTGTGAGCCTGTTAGTTCAATAATACCTTTAATATTATATGGATTTTCATAGATACGATTCTTACTCATCCACAACTAACTGCACATTTAGTGCCATATCCATTTCTAGATATTCACCGTTTAGACCCTTAATTTCCCAAATTCGTCAGTATTATATTGCTTAATACATCCTAACCATAGACATTTTATAGACCCCCAGCCTATCGCTACTCGACTGCCTCCAGTTCGCATTTCGTGTAAATATTTCTATTTACTTACGGTAGTTCTCAGCTGACTTCACCGAGCTCATAACCTTATAATGTTTACTCATTATAACGCTATTCGGAGTATTAGAGGAAACCCTTCAAGGCGTTACCCTATCATTTGATTTCTCGTAACAATAGTTCTAATCTTACTATTATTAGATTAGGCTAATATTTTCCATTAGCAACAAGTCGCACCATATCCGGTATTAAATCCACTTTCCAAAAGCTCTCTAGTAGGAATATGAAGACAATTAATTGTTAAATTATATGAATCTAGCGTAAATACCGTAGCTTTCGCTATACTTTAACTCTATTATTTACTTAATAGACGGACTAGAGCACATCTTTACCATACTTCTTGTAAGCTTAGGTAGTTGCCATATGCTCGTTGAAGGTTTATTTATAAAAATGATTATCATATATATCAAACTTTCTTTGTAAATATATCGTAGACTTATCATACATTAAATCAAAAATAATTTTTGTTTTTCTATTTCCGCCGATTTGTACATAAAATATTCCTCTACTTGGATGTATGTTTATCTTGCCAACATACTCTTCTAAAAACATACAAAAACCATTTAAAAAGGCATTTGTTCCTAACATCTGAAATCTTGCTTGAGGAACATTAAACTGTGACATAATATTAATGGTTCCATCGCCATCAAAATATCCTCTTATAAAGCTCCACATCAACCCTTTTGGAACTTGCTCATATGTTGGAAATAGTAACTCTTTTGTTTTATTTGGATAACATCCTTTATCTATTAAGTCATCATACATCTTTTTGCTACCTACAATTATTCTTGCATGACCTGATTCTGTATCATTATATATTTTTACTGGATATGTTGAATTAATTGCTTCTTTAAACTTTAATACATGTTCATAATCATATAATGCCTGATCTATTTTAATAGTATAATAATTACCCTTCCTTGCTACACATCCATCTGCATATAAAAAACCTAGCCAATAAGCTTTTTCTTCAGTATCTATTATTTCAAAATAATCATCATTAACTTTAAATTTTTTATTTCTTATTGCTATTTTTCTTATATTATACTCGTCTCTTAGTTTTTTATAGCTTCTTGCTCCAATAGAATGTTTCTCCATTAATTCCTTATATGTTAAATTTGAATTAATCATATCATCAACTATTCTCAATTTCTCTTCTTCTGTATAATCCTTATAATATTTAGCCATAGAATTAATTCCTTTCACAGCCTAATTACTATACTATTTTGTCAAGTTATAAGGATTAAATACATGATAATACATTTTAATATAAATACTTCCCTGCTGATTACCCATTGTTTATTACTTTTAGCATTTTATTAGCTGATTCATTTCTAATAAAACTTTTTTTCAGCATGAGCTATCCAATTAATTTTTTCTGCTTTCGCAACTTTCACGCTTAATATTACTATTTACGTTGTAGTTTAATTGGCTTTAGGGCGTTCCAGCAAAAAGACAACTTATTTCTCCACATTATTTCTAATATAGACGACCCATTTGATCATGAAAATAAAGCTCACCATTTTCATGAGCTTTTGCTAAATGCTTAGGCATATTGGCTAAATTATGCCACTTATTTGATTCTGATGCTATTCTTAAAAGCTTTGATGAAAAGTTATTGCCTACATTGGCATTGTCTCTATCAGTTTCCACGCCAATTCTATTAATGGCTTTCATTAAATCAGATTTTGTATCTCTCACTCGTGTCCTATCCATCCTATAGATAGAATAAGCTCTTTGAATTTCATTGTACCCTTCATCCATCAAGGTCTTTTCAATTAAATTTTGAATTTCTTCCACAGTTATACTTGATTTTTCAGTTTTAAGTATGGATTTATATACGTTTTCCGTTATATTTATGATTTCATTGTGGTCTAATTTTTTTGAAACTTCCTTGCTGGCTTTTCTTATTGCATTACTTATTTTATCCTTATTAAATACTACTTCCCTTCCATCTCTCTTCACTACATATAGCACATTTTTTCCCTCCTATACACAATATATGGTATACATTATACTTCTATGCTTTTTTGTTTTCAAATCAAAAAAAATTTTTAATATATGATATTATCCCCTATTTTTCCTTAAAAATTGTTTACATATTAATAACTCCTTATTTCATATAAAAGTCTCTATTGAAATTTTTACTTAATATATATTAATTGAACTATATCAGTATTGATAATGTTTATACTTATCAGTATTGATAACTATGTGGTTTATGCTATAATATAATTAATAATTAGGTTAGGAGGATTACAATGCAAAAAATTGCTATAATAACTGATAGTGCATCTGACATCCCATTAGAGATTGTAAAAGAAAAGAACATTAATTTATTGCCCCTTAGAATAATCTACTCTCATGGAGATTACCAAGATAAATTAGACATTACACCAGAAGAAATATATTTAAATTTAGATAAAGAAATTCCTAAAACATCACTTCCAAGTGCACAAACTATGGAAGATATTCTTAGCAAATTAGAATCGGAAGGCTATACTCATGTTATTGCCATATGTCTTTCAGGAGGTCTTTCTGGAACATGTAATTCATTAAGATTAATGTTAGAAGATCACCCAAAGCTAACATCATATGTATATGACACTAAGATTCTTGCTTATCCTGAAGGAGAAGTTGTCTTAGAAGCAGTTAAACTTGTTGAAGCTGGTAAAAGCTTTGAAGAAATAGTTGAAGCACTACCTAAAATAAGAGAAAGAATAACTGGATTCTATACTATTAATACTTTAGAATACTTACAAAAAGGTGGTAGAATTGGTAAGGTTGCAGGTACAATTGGCGAATTATTAAACTTAAAGCCTATAATTACTACTGATGATACAGGAGTTTACTATACTATATGTAAAGCCAGAGGAAGAAAACAAGCACTTTCAAAAATGACTGAGCTTCTAAAAGAAAAGCTTGCTTTAGGAAAATGTGAAGTTACAGTATTAGAATGTGCTTGTAAAGAAGAAGCAACAAAATATATGGAACAACTTGCAAAGTTACCAAATGTAGAAAATATAAAACTAAATGTTCTTAGTCCAGCATTGGGAGTGCACGGCGGTCCAGGACTATTAGGACTTTCTGTAAAGCTTGTAGAGTAAACCTTATGGATGATTTTAAAAATATCGATGATATAAAGGCAGAAGAAAAAAGGCTCTATGAAGAATATAAAGCAAAGGTTGCTGAATTAAAAAAGATTCAAAAAGAAAAAGAAGCTGTAGGTCAAGTTTTTACCAAAGGCCTGCTTCCAATCTATGTTTTATTTATTCTTCATTTAGGCCCTTCCAATGGCAATGATATTTCTAATAAAATATCTAAAAGAACTTCTAATCTTTGGACTCCAAGTACTGGAGGAATTTATCCACTTTTAAAAAAGCTTGAAAAGGACGGACTGGTAATTGGCAAGTGGGATGATCCTAAGAAGAAGTTCCAAAAGATTTACTACCTTACAGATTTAGGGAAAAAAGAGTTTCAACATAGAAGACATCTACTAAAACCAAGGATTGAAGAATCATTAAAAGTATTTCAAATGGTTTATAAAGATCTATATCTATAAATATACAAGTAAGAATAGCCTTACTTGTATATTTTTTTTTATTTTACATATACTAAGTAAAATTATTAAGGTGGTGTAGTGATGAAAGGTTTAATACTAGATTATAACCATTCTGAAGCTTTCATTTTATTAGAAGATGATTCAGTAAGCACAGTTCCAATAAACTCTTTGCCTACATTATTACCTATAGGAAGTAATATTAATTTATCTACTTTAAATAACTGTAATAATCTAAAATATCATCCTCTACATAAATCTGAAGACTTTTTTTAATAATATAAAACTTTGTTTATAAAGCAAAAAAGATGCCTTAAGCATCTTTTTTATTCTACTACTATTGCATTAACTGGACAGCTTGCTTCTGCGTCTTTAGCTTCATCTTCTACTTCTGAAGGTACCTCATCAACATAAGCAGCTGCTTTTCCATCATCCTCTAACACAAACACAGCTTCACATATAGATGGACATAATCCACAACCTATACATGTATCTTTATCAACATGAGCTTTCATATAAATCATCCTTTCCTCATACTTATAATGATATTATTTACTAATTCACTAAAAATATGTATTAAAAATTCATTACCAATTTGATGGTTTTACATTTGGCTCACTAATTGAAATATTCCATTTCTTATACTCATATTGTGCCACTACATAATAAATCTCTTCTGTATTTTCTCTCTTATTAGTTACTGTTATAGCAGTCTTATAAACTAATGTGTCATATCCTCTATTCTTGATAGTGATAACTACATCATAACCTGCCGTAGTGGTTTGAACTAATTCTACATTAGAAATTATCTTATCTGCCTCTGAAATAAAATTCTTTAAATCATTAGAAAAAATGTATTTTAAACAGTCTGCATCGCCTTTTATATTTATACCTATTTTATAATCCTTATCCTTTAAGGAAGGTTCAATCTTTTCTAGAACTTCTAATATTGGTCTATAATAAATATAATTAAATTCTTTAGGCTTTCTAATAAAAGATAAGTTTTGTATGATAACTTCATCTATTCTATTAGAAACTGTATAAACATCAGTATCACTATAGAAATTACCGCTGTCACTACCTACCACATAATAGAATTGTTTAACTTCATCTCCTAAATCAAACTCAAATATATAATCTGGATCTAAGCTTGATTTTTTATCGCTTTTTTGTGCTTTACAAAGTAAGTTATACATTGTATTTTTTGCTGACCCTTCAGTAACAATAAACTTAAATCCTAAATCTCTAGTACTCTGAATACTTATTTGTTCTAAATTTTTAGAATCTAAGTACTCAAAATATTCTGTCTTCCATCCTAATTTCTTTTCTATATTTTCTACTACACTACAACCAGAAAATGTAGTTATTATACCTATTAATACTACAGTTAAGCAGCTAAGCTTAATATTTTTTAACATTTCATCTCTCCTTCCAATACTTTTTATTCAAATAATTAGGAGGAGATAAGCCTCCTCCTAATTATAAAAATTATAATACTTTCTGTTATCATTGGCAATTTAAATATTTACATGGCCTCATTATTTATGAACTCACTAATTAATATAAGTACAATCATTCTACTTTATTGCATAGGAACTACAACTGTAGAATTCTTAAAGTCATAGAACATTAGCCAGCAACCTATGTCTGTATCTGAATCCTTAGCAACCCATGTGACAAATCCTGTTCTTCCATCATATGGTTGTTCATCTTTATCCTTCTTTCCAGGAATAGCATAAATTATATATTTTAAATTCCCTTTAGAATCACATTTATATCCTAATTTAAAATAATTATACTTTTTAATATAAGGATAATAATTAAGCATTGGATAATAAACTAATGTATATTTATTATAATTAGACATATTACACATTTCATATAAATCATGTACAGGAACCTTGTACCACTTGCAATATTTAAGTTCATCATAACCTTCATCTTCTTCAAAGCCCTCTGCAATAGCTTCAAAATACTCACCAATAGTTCCTCTTATCTTGTTAGTTCTTGGATTAAATTCTTTGTTTTCTTCTATAAACTCTTCATAGTCTTCAAATTTACCTCTAAGATTTTCTTTTGGATACTGAATTTCCATATTTTCTTCTATAGTGGCCTGTAACTTAACCTCTTCTGCCTGATCTTTTCTATCTTCCTTTACTTCCTCTATTGGTTCTTTACTATTTTCCTCAACAGATTCTTCTTTTATATCTTTTTCTTCAATGGATTCAACTCTCTTTTCTTCTTCAATCTTTGGAGAAACTTCCTCAACCTTGATTTCTTCATTCACTACTTCTTTTATTTCTTCCCTATCGTCACATTTATCCTTCTTATCTTTTTTATCATGTTTCTTCTCTTCTTTATAATGCATTTTCTTTTGCAGTTCTTTATCACCTTTAGCTTTTATTACTTTATAATTTTTCCAGTCCTCACAAGGCTGTTGTCCATTTAAAAATCCGCACATAATAAAAATTGGAACGCCATCTTTATATTTACCTATGGCTGCTCCAGAGATCTTATCCAAAGAAAGCTCTATTCCAGCTATGTTATCAACATTATATTCTTTAGTATAATCTGCTTTTCCAGCAATGCTTACATCTAACTTACCTAAATCTACTATTTGCTTGTTATCTTTCTTATCACATATAAGCATCATATTGTATTTATCTTCATCTTTTCTGAGGTTTTGAGCATAAAAAGATATTTTACATATATCTCCCTTTGCTTCAATCTTTGCATACCCTGACAGTGATTTATCATTTGCACTAGCATATCCACGTTCATCTTCCTGCAAAATAATGAAGTTTCTATATAGCCTGCTATTACTAGCCATTCTCTTAAAACCTCCAAGTTAAAATAATTCCCTATATTATATGCTTACTATAAACAGATATGTTCTCAATACTAGAAAATTAAAGCTACGCTAATTTGTTAAGAATTAAGAATGAAAAATTTAGGAGGAAATTCCTTAGGGAATTTCTAAAATTTTAACTAATAAAAATAATAGGCTATGACAAAGTATCGTCATAGCCTATTATTTTTATTTCATTCTGCTATATATAGCATCTGCTAATGCTGCAAATTCTTCTATAGATAAAGTTTCTCCTCTTCTCTTAATATCAATATTTGCTTCATCAAATGCTTCTTCTAATTTTTCTTTAGATAATCCTATATTTTTAACACCATTCCATAATGTCTTTCTTCTCATATTAAATGAATTTCTAATAATATCAAAGAATAGTTTTTCATTTTGCACTTCTACTCTTGGCTTATCTAATTTTTCTAATCTTATTACAATAGAATCAACCTTTGGTCTTGGTATGAAACAAGCTGGAGGTACTTTTCTTACTATTTCAGTATCACAATAATATTGAACTAGTAAAGATAATGCACCATAATCCTTATTACCTGGCTCTGCTGCCATTCTTTCTGCTACTTCCTTTTGAATCATTATAGTTAATGATTTAAAGTTATACTTTTCCTTAAGAAGCTTTACTATAATAGGAGTAGTTACATAGTAAGGAAGGTTTGCAACTAGCTTAACACTTTGCTCATCCCCTATTATTTCATTAAAATCAACTTTTAAAGCATCATTATGTATTAATGTAAAGTTTGGATTATCTCCTAACTCTTGACTTAATATAGGAATTAAATCATTATCTAGCTCTATGGCAACAACTCTTTTAGCTGTATTTAATAATTGTGCTGTTAACGTTCCAACTCCTGGACCTATTTCAATAACTAAATCATCCTTGCATACTTCCGCTCCACTTACTATATCTCTTGGAACTGAATCATCAATTAAAAAGTTTTGACCTAAACTTTTTGAAAACTTAAAATTATATTTCTTTACCAGCTCTGCTGTCTTTATGTTCTTTATGTCCATATTATTTTCCCTCTTCAATTTGTTTTTCTACTTTATTTATAGCTTTAATAAATTCTTCTTTAGTAATGCCATAATTATTTAATCTTGAAAGCATTTGACTAGCATTACCATAACCTAAGCCTAATTCCTTGCCTAATTTCATTCTTCTTTCTTTAGAACGTGCATCTCCATTTAATTTAAAATAAAACATATCTTGTGCATCAAATGTAGGCTCTCTATCTTCCTCTGATACCTTTGCTCTTTCTAAGGCTTCTCTAATTACTTCTGGCGATGCATTTTCAACACCTATATCATCACCTTTAATTCCATCCTCTTGTGCTATATAAGCATGTTTTATACCTTTTACACGTTTAGATATTATACTTCTTATTTTTTCTCCTGCAAAATCAGGATCTGTTAAAACTATAACACCTTTTCTCTTTTGAGCTTCCTTAATTCTTTCAATGACTTTTGCATTAATTCCAAAACCACCTACAGCAATAAGCTCTGCATCTACAGCTTGTTTTACAGCCGTAATATCATCTCGTCCTTCCACTACAATAACTTCTTTAATCAAAGCATATTCCCCTTTTCCTTATATCTCTTCTATTAATGTATCCCTATCTATCAATTATGTCAAACCCTTTTGTTAAATGATGAACTTAGGTAATGATGAATGGTGAGTGATGAATGATGAATTGTGGAATAAACTCCTTTAAGGGAGTTTAGAAATATATAATTAGAAACTCTTTGAGTTTCATCATTAATTCATAATTCATAATTCTCAATTCATAATTAAAAAAAGATGGTCTTTGACCATCTTTTTTTCCTACCATTCTCCAGGGTAAGCTATAATATAAACTGGTACGTTATATTGTCTTCCCCAATTAATAGCATCACTATTTGAGTTAACATATACATCGATAATGTTACCTTGAATAGCTCCACCAGTATCTGCTGCTATAGCTTTTCCATAGCCATCAACATATACTAAAGATCCTAACGGTATTACACTTGGATCTACTGAAATTGTACTTATCCCACTTGGGTTATATGTTGGCACTGAACCTGTTGCTGTCAAGCCTCCACCTGTATATGCTGTAGCTTGGCAATATACAACATCTTTATATGTTCCTGTTTCTCCACTTCTGCTTGCATATAGTTTAGCTGTTCCCTGTACTACTATTTCAGTAACTGCTTCCTTTAATACCTTAGAACTTACTTGTTCTCTTGAAACCTCTTTGCCATTCTTTTTTGTAACTTTATAAGTGACTTCTACTTGACCTTCTTCACCTGATTGTTTTACCTTTGTAGTATTAACTTCCATAGTATTGTCTTCTTCTGTTAAAGTATCATATGCAATGGTATTAGTTGATACCTCATTTAATACTTCTACATCTACCAATTGAATTGACAGGTTGTCCTTAATTTTTGTATCAAGACTAGGGATAACCTCATCCTCATCTTTATCAAATTCAATGTTTTCAGCTTTAAGTTTTTCTATTTCAGCTTCAAGCATATCACCAATAGTTGGCTCTGCCGTCACTATTGATATTGTCTTATCCTTTGATACTATTTCTACGTTAACCGCTTTTCTTACCTCTATTACTTCGTCTTTAACTAATTTCTTTCCTAAAGCTGGTTCAACCTTATCCTTGGAGCCTAACTTAACTCCTGCTTGCTTTAGCACACCTTTAATAGTCCTTTTATATGTGACAAATGTTTGTTCATTTCCATCTACGTTTATTGTTACAGTTTTTCTTGCATTAGCTACTACACATATTGACATAACACTTATAACGAAAAGTGGTGCAGTAATTGCTAATATTTTTTTTGCCTTAGGACCATTAGAAAAATTGTTTTTAAGGTATTCCTTACATTTTTCCATCATCTTTTTCAACCTCCTTTGGCAAGAGTGTCTTTTGAATTATATTATAGAATCTAAGTTTTTGTCAAATTCACCCTCTTACCGCTTAATAAACTGTTAATAAAATGCACTGCGTCATAAAAAAATTAATAATGAAAATGATAACTTGTACACAGTTTATAAGTTAGTTCACCAAATAAAATTGGAATTTTTTGTAATACCTTTCTTCTATTTTACTTTATTTGGAATATCCAATCAAGTTATTAAAATTATTATTTACAGCCATATTCACTTCTTTAGGGTCAATTTCCTTTATTTTAGAAATTTGTTCTATTATATGTTCAATATAATCTGATTTATTTCTTTTTCCTCTATATGGTGTAGGTGCCATATAAGGACAATCAGTTTCAACCAATAATCTATCTAATGGTATAGCTTCAACTACTTCACATATCTTTCTTGCATTCTTAAATGTAACAACCCCTGTGATTCCAATATAATAACCAAGCTTTACACATTCTTTTGCAAATTCAACACTACCTGAAAAACAATGAACTACTCCTCTAACATTAGGAAAACTCTTCATAATTTCTAATGTGTCTACATGTGCATCTCTATCATGAATAACTACAGGAAGATTTAATTCTTCTGCCAACTTCATTTGTTCTCTAAATACGAATTTTTGAATTTCTCTATCTGGATTTTCATCCCAATAATAATCTAAGCCAATTTCTCCAATGGCTAATATTTTTTTATTTGCTTTGACCTTAGCAATAATATCATTTCTAACTTCTTCATTATAATCATTTGCATCGCTTGGATGAATACCTAATGCTCCATATATAAAATCATATTCTAATGTCAAATTATTAGTAGTTTCTATACTTTCCTTTGAGCAAGCTATATTCATCAGCTGTTCTACACCTGCTTCTTTTATTTGTTTTAATACTTCTTCCCTATCTTCATCGTATGCTTCATCATCATAATGAGCATGAGTATCAATAATCCTATATTTATTTTCCATGACTTCCTCCATATTTTTATAATTTTACATATATAATATGTAGTTTTATATATTATCTATACATTTTAAATTCACCTTTAAAATCAGTGAACTCAACTGTTACTTTCACTTTTTCTCCACCGTATCCAGTATTAAAACTTCCTTCAGCATTTTTTTCTTTTATTACTTGGCTTTCCTGAAGTAAGTTTCCACTACTATCATAAGACTTAATAACTACAGAGCCGCTTTTTATCTTTCCTTCATAATTAATTATTGTTGGAGACATAGTATAACTTCTAGTTCCTGTATGTTCTTCTTCAAACTGTTGATTGCAAAAATAATCATTTCTTACTACAACCTCTTCATAGTGATTTCCAATATTAAGATACTCTATAAATGTAATAACAGGAGTGCTTATTACTATTAAAAAGACTGCAATAACTACTGCTATAGCTAATTTCTGATTTTTTGATACACCTTTATTATTCTTTGTTGTAACAATTCCCTCTGGTAGCTTTTCAGCACAATTAGCACAATATTGCCACCCTCTCTCTACCTTTTCTCCACAGCTTGGACAAGTTTTGTTATAGCTTATTCCACAGTATGGGCAAGCATTAGTGTTCTTAGGTGTTGCCTTACCACAATTATTACATATATTTTTGTTATTTCTAGATACTAAAATATAAATAATTATACCTATTGGAAAAACAATTACTGAAATAATTGTCCATAACCACCAAAACTCCTCACCTTTCTTCATTGCATCTCTAGCTACCCATATAGCTTGTCCAATGAATATAACTAACATTACTAAAAGTGGTATAATCGCTACTAAATTCATTAACATCTTTCTCTTCTCCCCTTCATAAAACTGTCAATATATGTACTTAGTAAATAATTCTTAATTTTTTCGAAAGTTTTTATTCATATTTTCTTTCTTTATTTGACACCATATTGACACATAATATCTTTATTATAATATTTGTAAAGTAGTTAAAGCATTATTATTTACCCCTAAAACCATCTTTATATAGTTGGTCCTAGAGCTATTCGTCCCCCAAATGTAATAGCTCTAGGTTTTTTTATGTTCTTTTTTCTTTTAATATATTTACCTCTTCTATAGCTCTTTTTTTATCAATCTTATTAAATAATATAGCTATTTCATCTATTCTAACGTTATTTTGCTCAATATAACTCCAAATAGGTTCTTCTATTTTCAATGACTTTCTTATTTTTTCGCAAGTATTTGGTATAAAAGGCTCTAATAAATTAGATAAATTCACTATTATCTGTATGCAATTATATATAACCTCACTGCATTTTGCTGGATTAGTGTTTATAAGAGCCCATACATTTGCTGAATCAAAATATTTTCTATACTTTTTACAGAAATTCATCACTAAGGTAAGTGCCTCCTTGAAATATCCCTCTTCAATATTATCTCCAACTTGGAAATACAAGTTAAACATTTCTTCTTTTAATTCCTTGCTAATCTTTCCACTAGGTATTCTTCCATTGTATTTTTTATTAACAAAAGAAATAACTTTACTTGTAAAACCTCCTAAGTTTGCTGCTAAATCGTGGTTATTAACGTTTATATAATCTCTCCAGGTAAAATCAGCATCTTTTTCTTCAGGAGAATTTAAAGCTAAATAATATCTAAAGCTATCTATATTATAATTCTTAGCTATATAATCAGCCCATATAGCCCAGTTCTTTGCTGCTGAGAAAGATTTTCCTTCAAGCTTTAAATATTCACTTGATATAATTCTTAAATTTGGATTTTTTATGCCTAATCCTACTAATATAGCAGGGAAAATAACTGTATGGAACGGTATATTATCTTTTCCATGAACAAAATAAATTCTCGAATCATCTCCCTGCCAATACTCTCTCCAATCTTCATTTCTTTCTTCAAGACATTTAATACTAGCTGTAAGATATCCCATTACAGCTTCAATCCATACGAATATCCTCTTGTCTTCATAACCCTCTAAAGGTACATGGACACCCCAGTTAAAATCTCTTGTTACAGCTCTATCCCTCAAACCTTCATCAAGATATCTCTTAACTATGGTTTGTGCATTCTTTCTCCAACCATTTTGCTTTATATACATACGCTTAACATCATTTTCAAATTTAGATAAGGTGAAAAATAAATGTTTTGTTTTTCTTACTACAGGCTTTTCTCCACAAATTGTACAAACTTTATCCCTTACTTCATAAGACTCAAATTGCGCCTGACATTTGCTACAGCCATATCCATGAGCTTTTTCTCCACAAACAGGACATAGCCCTTCAATATTTTTATCTTCTAAATAACAATTGCACTTTTCACAAAAAGTCTGTTCAACTTCCTTTTCATAAATATATCCCTTATCATATAAATCTAAAATAAACTCTTTAACTTTATCTTCATGATAATAAGTATGTGTTTTTTCAAAAATATCAAAAGAGAACCCTAATGTCTTGAAACATTTCTTAAATTCATTGTGATATTTCTCCACTGTTTCTAGTGGAGTTATTCCTTCCTCTTCAGCCTTAGTTGTAACAGGAGTACCATGACAGTCTGTTCCTGAAAGAAAAATAACATCATCCCCCATCATCCTATGATATCTAGCTAAGATATCTCCTGGAAGTAGCACTGCTATTCTTCCTAAATGAAGTGGTCCATTGGCATATGGCCATGCATTACCTATTAATATATTCATAAAATACCCCCTCTTTTTTAATGATGAATTATGAATGATGAATGATGAATTTACGAATAAACTCACAGAGTTTAAAAAATATAATTTTCAGAAATTCTGTAAGAATTTCATCATTAATTCATAATTCTT
>ENA-OOWV01000337-OOWV01000337.1-human-gut-metagenome-genome-assembly--contig:-NODE-337-length-38217-cov-6.361852_pt1 | contig 38217 bp, 46 predicted proteins | sample MGYA00241584_ERZ501337 | MGnify/ENA primary metagenome ERZ501337 (study PRJEB25962, sample SAMEA2042744) | human gut metagenome | biome: human gut; feature: human-associated habitat; material: faeces... | reverse complement strand
TATAATTAAATTATATTCTGATTAAATTAAATAGAATTTACTTTTTTAATTGACGATACAATATTATTTTATATTTATTCTTGTTTTACTTGAATATACATAATATTTCTGGTATAATCTTATTATCTTAAAGCACTTTGAAATTAAAAATCATTTTTCAAAATAAGGAGGGCGTCATTATGGAAAACAAATTTAAAAAGTTTTTATATTTTTTTATTGCCATGTATGCAATAGTTCACTTAATAATTGTATGTATCATTTCACCTTTGCCACGGATTCCAATATCTTTTTTATACATTTTATTATTGATCATCATAGGTATTATATTTTTCCTAAAATATGAATATGAAAAAAACAATATCTATATTGAAAATTCGATGTCTCAAATTCATGAGATTGCTGAAAAGTACCCTAATGTTAAAAAAGCCGTTGATTTCATGACGGATATTATATATGATAACTTGCCAAATAGTTTTAAATCATATATGGTTGTTACAATCGATTATAATGACTTTTATCTTTTGGACTTTTATTTTAATCTTCAGGCTTTTGCTAAAAACAAAAATCTGGAGTTAAATGAATTATCTAATTTGCAACAAAGTGCTTGCTTAATTGATGCTTTGTCTGGTTCAACATCATGGATATTGCAGTCATCTAATATTGAAGATTTTGAAAATAATAAAAAAATGACTTTTTTGAATATTGAATTAGACATAAAATCTAGTTTATTATTTTTGGATTTTACAATAGATGAAATAAATAATATGAATTCTTGTATACAATATATTGCAATTTTAATATTTGAAGCAATTGCTTATGATTCATTAGGTGATACTATGGTACTAAGTATGATTACAGATTTTCTTGAAACATTAAAACAAAGAAAATAAATATGTGATTTTTAATTTCAAAAAAGGCAGGTATTTTTATAATATCTGCCAATTTTTTCATTTATACCCCTACAACTGAAAATCCATTATCTACATGAATCACTTCACCAGTAATAGCCTTAGACATGTCACTAAACAAAAATGTACAACAATCTCCAACTTCTTTTGCAGTAACATTTCCATGTAAAGGTGACTTTGCTTCAACAACATCTAAAATAGTCCCAAAATCCTTTATACCTTTAGCAGAAAGTGTTTTTATTGGGCCTGCTGAAATAGCATTTACTCTTATCCCGCTTCTACCTAAATTCTTTGTCAAATATCTAACACTTGACTCCAATGCAGCCTTTGCAACCCCCATAACATTATAACCATCAATTGCTTTTTCTGCACCATAATATGTTAAAGTAACAATACTTGAATTGTCATTTAATAATTCTAATTCTGTAGCAATTTTTGATACGGCAATTAAAGAATAACTGCTAACATCACATGCATGTGAAAATCCATCTCTTGATGTATTTATAAAATCATTTCTTAAATCTTCTGTATTTGCATGAGCAATTGCATGTAATATTCCATCAATTTTTCCATTCTCTTTTAAGATTGTTTCAAAACATGTTTTTATAGATTCATCACTTGAAACATTACAAGAATATGCCTTTGAACCTGGTATTTCTTCCATTAGCTTTTCTACTTTAGGTTTATTTGCTTCTGAATTATATGTAAAAATAATTTGTGCACCTTGTTCATATGCAGATACTGCTGCTCCCCATGCTATACTCCATTTATTTCTTATTCCCATTATTAAGATTTTCTTTCCTTGTAATAACATTACCTAAATACCTCCAATTTTTCTATACTTTTCGTATCTTTGTTCTATTAATTCTTCTTGTGATTTTTTAGATAAACAATTAATATCTTTTAATATCATATTTTTTAAATCTTTGCAAACTTTTTCAAAATCTTCTTGTGCTCCACCTTCTGGTTCTTTTATTATACTATCAATAACACCTAATTTTTTCAATTCTTTTGAAGTTATTTTCATTTTTTCTGCCGCTTCTTGTGATTTACTTGCATCTTTATACAAAATACTTGCAAATCCCTCTGGTGACAATATAGAATAAACAGCATTTTCTAACATTATTATGACATCTGTTACACCCAATGCCAAAGCACCACCGCTTGAGCCTTCCCCTATTACAATTGATATTGTTGGAACTTTCAACTTTGACATTTCAAAAAGATTCTTGGCAATTGCTTCTCCTTGCCCTCTTTCTTCTGCTCCCACTCCTGGATATGCACCTGGTGTATCTATAAATGTTATTATAGGCCTATCAAATTTTTCCGCTTGTTTCATTAATCTTAGTGCTTTTCTGTATCCTTCTGGATTTGGCATGCCAAAGTTTCTTTCTATATTTTCTTTTGCATTTTTGCCTTTTTGCTCCCCTATAACAGTTACTGGCATTCCATCTAATTCTGCAATTCCACCTATAATAGATTTATCATCTCCAAATTTTCTATCTCCATGTAATTCTATAAAATTTGTAAATATATTATTTATATAATCTAATGATTTTGGTCTTTCTGCTTTTCTTGCAAGCACTACTCGCTCCCATGCAGATATTGTATTTTCTTTCATTTTTATTTTCCTTTCACTGTGCATTTAGGAACAATACACAAAAACCTTCTAAATTTTTATGGATTAAAAATCATATTCAAAAAATTTTTTTATAAAATCCATTCAGCGAACATTGTTCGCTTTAATATTTTTGATGTAATTTTACAATATTATATAATGCATTTTTCATATCTTTTCTTTCAACTATTTTATCAATAAAGCCATGTTCTAATAAAAATTCTGCACTTTGAAATCCTTTTGGTAATTTTTGTTTTATTGTTTGTTCTATTACTCTTGGACCTGCAAAACCTATTAAAGCTCCCGGCTCTGCTAAAATGATATCGCCTAAACTTGCAAAACTTGCTGTTACTCCTCCTGTAGTAGGGTCTGTTAATACAGATATATATAATAAACCTGCTTCATCTAGTTTGGCTATTGCAGATGATGTTTTTGCCATTTGCATTAAGGATATTATCCCTTCTTGCATTCTTGCACCACCTGATACACAAAATAGGATAACTGGTAATTTTTCTTCTATTGCTTTTTCTACTAACCTGGTTATTTTTTCACCAACAACACTTCCCATACTTCCCATCATAAAATTACTGTCCATAACTCCTATTGCAACTTTTAAACCATTTATATTTCCTATTCCTGTTTGTATTGCTTCTTGTATTTTTGTCTTTTCTTGTAAGGTTTGAATCTTTTCTTTGTAACCTTCAAATTTTAGTAAATCACTTGTTTGCATGTCTTTATCTAGTTCTTCAAAAGTTCCTTCATCTATTATTTGTTTTATTCTTCTTCTAGCTGATAGCCTAAAGTATTGTCCACAATTCGGACATATGCTGTAATTGTTTTTTAGGTCTTCTTTGTATAGTATTTCTTTACACTTATTACATTTTACCCATTTTCCTACCAGCATGTCTGAGGCTTTTTCGTTTTTTTTGTCTGGTTCTTTTGGATTTATTTTTTTGATTTTTTCTATTACCATCGTTTTTCTCCTTGTATATAATTTTGTATCATTTTTTATGCTTATATGGATATGTAATAGTTTGAATATATTTTGATACTACTTACTAGTGTTACAAATTCTTAGGTAAAAGCTATAAAGGGTCCTGTTTTCGGGTATTGTTATAGTTTTTACATTAGAATTTGTTAACGTTATGTAAGTTAAGTCGAAAAATATATGAAAACTATTACATATCCATATAAGCAAAAAAAATAAAAATCTTATAATCCACTTTTTAGATTATTAGCAAATTTTTTAGCAATAAAAGAAGTATCATAATTATTACTAATAAAATCTTCATCTTCTAAAATCTTATACAAAAAATCAATATTAGTACTAATACCATCAATAACAAACTCTCCTAGCGCACTCTTCATTTTAGCAATTGATTCATTTCTATTTTTTCCATGAACAATAACCTTTGCAATCATAGAGTCATATGTAGGAGGTATTTTATAACCTGAATAAATTGCTGTGTCGATTCTTATACCATTTCCGCCTGGTATATGTAGCTCTTTTATTTCTCCGGGGCATGGCATAAAGTTTTTATACGGATTTTCTGCATTTATTCTGGCTTCTAAACTATGTCCTGTAAATTTGATATCATCTTGCTTATATTGTAACTTTTCACCTGATGCAATTCTTAGTTGTTCTTTTATAATATCTACACCTGTAATTGCTTCTGTTATTGGGTGTTCAACTTGAACTCTTGTATTCATTTCCATAAAATAAAAATCTTTGTTCTTATCCAATAAATACTCAATTGTTCCTACATTGCTATATCCAATTTCTTTTAATGCATTTACAGTAATTTTTCCCATTTTTTGTCTTAACTTATCTGTTATTACTCCTGATGGTGTTTCTTCTAGCATTTTTTGATTATTTCTTTGTACTGTACAGTCTCTTTCACCTAAATGTATAACATTTCCATGTTCATCTGCCATTACTTGAACTTCTATGTGTCTAGGGTTTTCTATAAATTTTTCTATGTATACAGAGTCATCATTAAAAGATATTTTTGCTTCTTGTCTTACTAAATCATAGAATTGTACAAGTTCTTTTTCATTGTAGGCAATTCGTATTCCTTTGCCACCACCACCACTTGATGCTTTTAAAATAACAGGGTATCCTATTTTTAATGCTACCTTTATTGCCTCTAATACATTATCAACTAATCCATCAGAACCAGGGACAACAGGTACACCTGCATTTTTCATTGTTTCTTTTGCCTTTGATTTATTTCCCATTAATTCTATCATTTTATAATTCGGCCCTATAAATTTAATACCAATTTCATCACACATTTTGGCAAAACTACTATTTTCAGACAAAAAACCATAACCAGGATGTACTCCGTCACATCCAGTTAAACACGCAGCTTCAATTATTGCTTTTACATTCAAATAGCTTTTATTAGATGGTGCAGATCCTATACATACCGCTTCATCTGCCAGTTCTTTGTGTAATGAGTTTTTGTCTATTTCTGAATATACTGCTACTGTTCTTATTCCTAATTCTCTACAGGCTCTTATTATTCTTACCGCAATTTCTCCTCGGTTTGCTATTAATATCTTTTTGAGCATTTTCTTTTCCTTTCATATTTTAAATTTTGGGGTTAAGGATTCAGTGTAGTACCCCTTAATCTGGATTCTTTAATCATTTTTTACAATTGCAAATGTTAGTTCTCCTTTTACTGCAATTTTTCCATCTACTGTTGCAATTGCTTCTCCAATACCTACTGGTCCTTTTTGTTTAATGATTTTTACTTCTAATTTTAATCTATCACCTGGCACTACTTGCTTTTTGAATTTTAAATTATTTATTCCTCCAAATAACGCATTTTTATTTTTGTTTTCTTCTAATGATAGTATCGCAACTGCTCCTGTTTGTGCTAGTGCTTCTACCATTAATACTCCTGGCATAATTGGATTTCCAGGAAAGTGTCCTTTAAAATAGTATTCGTCTGCTGATACATTTTTATATGCTGTACAACTTTCACCTGGTATGTATTCTTCTACTTCATCAATCATTAAAAAAGGTTCTCTTTGTGGTATTATTTTTTTTATTTCTTCTTTATTTAACATTTTAATTTTCTCCCTCACTTTTTATATTATAGATGACCGCTTTTGTTCTTTATCTATACTTTTTGCAATAATTTTGAATACTAAATCTTTTCTATTTAACTTTGAATAATGGCGTTCCATATTCTATTACTTCTCCGTCTTTTACACATATTTCTGCAATTTTTCCATCAAATTCTGATTCTATTTCATTCATTAGTTTCATTGCTTCTACTATGCATATAACTTGACCTTTTTTTACAATATCGCCTACTTTTATAAATGCATCTTTATTTGGTGCAGGTCTAGAGTAAAATGTTCCTACCATAGGTGATTTTATAATTTTATAATTTTCTTCTTGTATGTTTTCTTTACCAGTAGTCCTGTTTATTGGTAATTCTGTATTATTTTGATTGTTCATTATTGTAGATGATACAGTATCTGCTGTAGGAATTATTGCTGATGGTATTGTGTTTGATTGCATTTGTGTTCCATTTGTTACTACAATTTCTTTTTCTGCATTTTTCTTCATACTTATTTTCATACCTTCTGGGAATTCTATTTCTAGTTCATCTATTTTAGCATTCCCCATATCGTCAATTAATTTTTTGATTTCTTCGTAATCCACTTTTTATCTCATCCTTTCTCTTGCATAATTTTCAAGTCATATGACCTTTTGGGAAAATATGTCCCAAAAAGAACCGTCCCCAAAAGGACATTTTAGATTTTTTTAAATATTATAGAACTGTTATGTCCTCCAAAACCTAAAGAATTTGACATTGCATATTTTACTTCTACATTTCTACCTTCATTTGGTACTATATCTAAATCGCATTCTTCGTCTGGTACTTTGTAATTTATTGTAGGTGGTACAAAGTTGTCTTCTATTGCTTTTATACAAACAACTGCTTCTACTCCACCTGCAGCGCCTAATAAATGTCCTGTGTTTCCTTTTGTTGAGCTTACCATTATTTTTTTACTTGCTTCTCCAAATGCTAGTTTTATTGCTGATGTTTCTCCAGCGTCATTTAGGTGTGTAGATGTTCCGTGTGCATTTATATATGTAATATCTTCTGGTTTTATATTATTTTCTTCTAAGGCTCTTTTCATAGCTCTGGCGGCCCCTTCTCCATCTGGTGCAGGTGATGTAATATGATATGCGTCTGATGTTGCTCCATATCCTACTATTTCTGCATATATTTTTGCATTTCTTGCTTTAGCATGTTCTAATTCTTCTAGAACAATAACACCTGATCCTTCTCCCATTACAAATCCGCTTCTTTCTTTATCAAATGGAATACTTGCTCTGTTTGTATCTGTTGCTTGGGTTAAGGCTTTTATGTTTGTGAACCCTGCTATACCTGTAGGTGTAATTGATGCTTCTGTTCCTCCTGCTAAAATTGCATCTTCATATCCATTTTTGATTATTCTGTATGCTTCACCTATTGAATGAGTTCCACCTGCGCATGCAGTTACAACAGATATAGATTCGCCTTTTGTTCCTAACTCAATTGCTACATTTCCAGCAGCCATATTGCATATACTCATAGGAATGTACATTGGTGATACTCTGTCTGGGCCTTTTTCTATATAGTGTTCATTTTCTTTTTCTATTGTAGAAAGTCCACCTATACCTGAACTGATTACTACTCCAACTCTGTTCATATCTGTATTTTCTGGTGTTATTCCACTGTCTTTCATTGCTTCTCTTGATGCTATTATTGCAAATTGTGAGAATTTATCTAGTCTTTTGCAACTTCTTTTGTCAAAGTGTTCTTCAGGATTATATTCTTTTACTTCTCCTGCTAATTTTACTTTGAATTTTTCTGTGTTAAATTCTGTTATTGGTGCTATACCACATTTGTTTTCCTTTATTCCTTTCCAGAATTCTTCTACATTGTTTCCTATAGGAGTTATGGCTCCTAAACCTGTTACTACAACTCTTCTTTCCATTTTGATTTTCCTTTCTATAAAATTAATTTTAAGTTTATGTATGTATGTTACAATTCAGTGAGAATAATTTTTGGAATACCTGTGAATGATATTTTGAATATATTTCGAATGCGACCAAAATAGTTTTACAAATTCTTAAGTAAATACTCTAAAGGGTCCTGTCTTCGGATATTGTTAGAGTATTTACATTAGAATTTGTTAACGTCATGTAGGAAGCCTGAGAAAAATATGAAAAATATCATTCACAGGTATTCCAAAAATTATTCTCACTGAATTGTAATTATATATTTTTCATTACTATATAATGGTTTTTATTTAAAAAGTAATATTTTTTTGCAATTTATAATACTATATGGTATAATATTTTTTATAAAGCTTAAGGAGGTAAAGCATATGAATGAAAAACGGTCTACTGAAGATGTTATAAAGGACCAATTAAAAATTATTAGGAACAGTGGGTTAAAAGGCCAACTAGTTACTATCTCTATTCCAATAGTAACCCAAGATAAGAGAATAAAGTCTCTTAATCTTGATGCCATTAATTCTGAGATTGCCTCTTCATTGACGACTCTTACTAATATTTTGGGTTATCGGCCAACCGTTCTGAATAGTACTCCATACTATTCAGATACTATGGTTACACTAATTGTTACCTTTTTATTTTCTAAATAATTTTCATTCACAGGGAGAGGTTCTATATCTCTCCCTTCTTTTTTACTTTTTATATTATTAATCTTGATTAATTGTATAAAACATTATTAATACCAGTGTTTTTATTACATCAACATACCACCATCAACATTTAAAACTTGCCCTGTTACATAAGTATTTTCTTCACCAGCCAAGAAATAAACTGAGTTTGCAACTTCTTCACTGCTTCCCATTCTTTTTAAAGGAATTTGTGTATTTATATTTTCTTTAACACTATCACTTAAAACTGATGTCATATCTGTATCGATAAAACCAGGTGCTACACAGTTTGCTAATATATTTCTACTTGCCAATTCTTTTGCAATACTTTTTGTAAATCCTATAATTCCAGCTTTAGAAGCTGCATAATTGCATTGACCTGCATTTCCAGATACACCAACTACTGAACTAATATTTACAATTTTTCCTGTTCTTTTTTTCATCATATATGGAACTACACTTTTTGTAACATTAAATGTACCCTTTAAATTGATATTTATTACTTTTTCAAAATCTTCTGGTGTCATTCTTAGTAATAAACCATCTTTTGTAATTCCCGCATTATTTACCAAAACATCTATTTTTCCAAACTTTTCAATTGCTTTTTTTGCCATATTTTCACAGTCTTCATATTTCGAAACATCTGTTTTTATAAATAATACTTCAATATTATATTCTTTAAATTCTTTTTCTAAATCTTCTAAATTTGTTCTATCTGATACATAATTTAAAACTAGATTATATCTGTTTTTAGCAAATTTAATTGCTATTGCTTTTCCTATTCCTCTTGTACCACCTGTTATTAAAGCTATTTTTTTTTCTTCCATTTTTCTTCCTCCTACATCTAAATTAATATGGAATCTCATTTTTAAGGATTATGAACCACCATAAATTTTCCTTTCTAGTTTATTATTTTAATTCTTGTAGTGCTTTTTCTAAAGTTTCAACATCATAAATATTTATTGTGTTAACATCACTAAGTTCTTTTTTTATAAAACCTGTTAATGTTTTTCCTGGTCCAATTTCTACAAATGTATCTACATTTTCGTCTTTCATCAATTGGATTGCTTTATCAAACCTTACTGGACTAACAATATGGTTTGACAGTATCTCTACCATGTTATCTGTGTCTTTATAAAAAGTTCCATCAATATTTTTTATAACTTTTGTTGTGCCTTTTTGAAAATGAACCTTTTCTAAGTCTTTTGTGTATTCATTTTTTGCGTCTTCCAATGCTTTTGTATGAAATGGTCCACTTGTTTTTAGCGTAACTACTTTTTTTGCTCCACTTTCTTTAAATAAATTACTAGCTGACTCAATCGCCTCTTTGGTTCCAGAAACCACAGTTTGATTTGAATAATTGTAATTTGCAGGTACTATAAACATTCCTTTATCTTGTAAACTTTTGCATATTTCTTCTATTTTTCTTGAATCTAATCCAATTATTGCAAGCATTGAATATTCTCCTTTTGGCAATTTATGTTGCATTAAATATCCTCTTTGCTTTAAAAGTTTTATTCCATCTTTAAATTTTAGTTTTCCACTATATATCAACGCTGGATATTCTCCTAAACTTAATCCAACTGATATATCTGCTCTTATTCCATTTTTTTCTAAAATTGCTAATACTGCCAAACTCATTGTTGCAATTGCAATTTGTGTATTCTCTGTATTATTTAAATCATCTAGTATAATTTCTTTGTTTGCATCTTTTTGTATTTCGTCTTTACAATAATCAGTTCCATTATATTCTTTTCTTATACCTTCGAAACACAACTTTGCAACATCTATACCTGTGATTTTAGATACTTTTTTGTATACTTCTCTTACTTCTTCATATTTTTCATATAAATCCTTTCCCATGCCAACTTTTTGACTTCCTTGACCTGGAAATAAAAATGTTATTTTCATTTTTTATCCTTTCTGAAACAAATTTGCTTCTCGTTTTTAATTTGTTCAGTATTTTAAATTTCCATTAAAATACTTCCTGTGTTCAAGCCTCCACCATAGCCCAAAAGAATAACCTTATCTCCTTTTTTTAGTAAATTTTTTTCAAGCATCTCATCTAGTGCTATTGGTATACTTGCGCAAAATGTATTTCCTACATTTTCTATATTTGTATATATCTTATTAATATCAATTTTTAATCTATTTGCAATTGATTTCATTATTTTTAAATTTGATTGATGTGGTATTATATAATTTATTTCATTTATACTAATTTGATTTTTATCTAATAATTCATTTATATTTTTTACTGTTTCTGTAACAGCATATTTATAAACTTCTTTACCATTCATATGTAATTTTTCATTTGTATTTTTTGTAAGTATTTCTCCTTTTTGTCCATGACTTTTTATGTTGCTACTATAAATTGTATCTCTTTTTGATTCTTGTATAATCATTGCACCTGCACCATCTGATAGCAATATTGATGTTGATACATCTTTTTTGTCTATACATTTTGATAGTAAATCTACTCCAACTACTAATGGCATTGTTGCTTTTCTTGTTGTTATATAACTTTGTGCTATGTCAAGAGCATTTATAAAACCTGCGCATCCTGCTAAAATATCTAAGCACATACAATTTTTTATATCAAAGTGTTTTTGTATTTTGTACGATATTCCTGGCATTAACATGTTTGTTGATGTTGTTGCAACTATAATCATATCTACATTTTTTATATTTATTTGTGAATTTTTTTCTTTTAAATTTTCAACACTTTTTATAGCTAGTTTGTCAATACTTTCATCTTTTGAATAATATCTTGTTTGTATCCCTGTTCGTTTGTATATAAAATCTTCTGATGTGTTTAATTTTTTTGATAAATATGTATTATCTATTTTTGTACTGGGCAGATACATTCCTGTTGCTATTATTTCTATATTTTTCATTTTCACCTCTAAATTATATTTTCTAAAGTCTTAATAAAATCTTCTATGATTTTTTGTTTATCAAATTCTTTTCCTGTTTCTTTATATAATGATGTTGCTATATTTTCTAATTCCTTTGGAAAGTTGTTTTCGTTTACATTGAATCCTATACTTATTATTACATAGTTGATCTTAGTTCCTATTGTATTACTTTCTGTTAATATTCCACATATTTTCTTTTCATTTAGCATCAAGTCATTTGGTTTTTTTATTGTTAATTTTATATTATAATTTTTATTAATGCTTTTTTGAATCCTTTTTGCTATTTCTAATGTTAGTCCTTCTAATTCTTTTACCTCTTTTTGTGGTCTATATATTATGCTCATTGCTATATTTTTTTTTGAACCTGTATGCCAACTTCTTCCTTTTGTTCCTATTCCTCCTGTTTGTTCATCTGCTAAAATCACTGTTGTTTCTGTGTATTTGTTGTTGTTTTCTTTCAAATATGTGTGCGTTGATTTGATTTGTTTAAATTTTTCTATTTTCATTTTGTATTCCTTTTTGTTTTTTTAGATTTTATATCATTTTTTATTTTTTCTCTATTATTCTGAACGGTCAGTTTTTTATTATGATTCACACAAAACACATAAAATAGTTAGAGTATAAAGGTGATTACTTCTTAGGTATATATATTTGATATTGTATCTTATTCATTACGTTCAAAAATAAAATCTAAAATAAAAAATTGAGCCTCTTTCACTCAGACCAAAATGTATATATGTATATGGTTTTAGAATTTTTGAATGTGATTGGAACAATATTAGAATTTCTTAAAAAAATCAATGGAAAGAGTTCACAAAGTGGAAGGGTGCCATTGATTTTTTTTAGAAATTCTTATGTTGTGTATTGAAGTCGAAAAAATTATCAAACCATATACATATATACATTTTTCCGTGAACATCCCTCAATTTTTTATTTAAAATTTTCTATTTTTCACTTCAATCAAACAGATACAATATCAAATATATATACCTAAGAAGTAATCACCTTTATACTCCAATTATTTTTTTGTGGTTTGTAAATTGTAACCATTTTTGTGAATTTTTTATGAATTTTTTAAAAAATCTAGACTGATTAAATAATTTGTGCTATCATTATTTAGTGAGATTAATGAAAATTTTTAGGAGGTATATTATGACAAAATTAGCAAAAATTTTAACAATATTTTTAATTTTTATAGTAACAATATCAATTAGTTATAACTTTGTAAAAGCTGTTGACTTAAATTTGAGTGAATCTTCTGATTCTTCAAATTCTACATATTCAAATTCAACAAATTCTAATAGCAACTATAATACTGATGATGAAGAAGATAATGATAACTCTTACACAACAACAAATTCAAGTAGAACTTCAACATCTAATACTTCAAGTTCTACTACTAATACAAATTCATCTCTTAGTGCTCCTTCAGCAACAGTAAAATCAACAACTTCTACTGAATCAGGTTTAGGCTTTTCAAATATTTTAAATATTTTTTTAATTGTTATTGGTATACTTTTAATATTTTTAGCTATTGCAATTTTAATTAAATTAAAAAATTAAAAATAAAATGTCAAGATTTTTAAAATTTTGACATTTTTTCATGTATATTTTCTCCAAATTTTAAAATAATATTATTAGATTTAAAAAATCAAATTTACTTTTAAAATTTTAAAGGAGGATATTAACATGAATAAAAAATTTTTTCTTTCTTTAGCTATTATACTTTTTATTATCTTTTCTTTTTCTATATGTTTAGCTACTGACGGTAAGTCAGGTATGGGTACTGCTGCTAATGATGTAAGAAATTTTGTTGGTGGTGTTGAAGATACTGTAGAAAATGCAGCTAGAGATGTTTCTAATACTTCAAAAGGTGTAACAGGTGGAGCTGAAAATGATATGAATAGAAATTATGCTTCTGGTATGACTAATTTTAATGGTATGATTGGTTCAAATAGAAATAATAATTATACTGCAACTAGAACAAGTACTAATATTGGTATGTCTCAAAATACTTGGACATGGCTCATAATTGGTGTTGCTGCTATTGCAATAATTGCTGTTGTTTGGTATTATTCTATGCAGTTTACGAATGGCCGTCGTAATAATAATGATAATGATGATGACGAATAAATTCTAATGTAGATGCTCTAATCAACTTAATTGCTGTTTTTTAGAGTATTTAATATGTTGTTGCTGTATGTTTTACTTATAATAGGGAGATATAGAATGGCATTTGTAATTGCCTTCGGTTCATTACACAATATAACAATTTTTAAAATATTTTTTGAACTCCCTTCCACTGAAGTGAACTCTTGTCCAAAAAATATTTAATAAATTTTAATATTGTTTCAATCACATTCAAGCAATTACAAATACCATTATCTATCTCCCTATCATAAGTAAAACAATAGAGCAACATATTAATTTTTCTATAATATTTTATGTTGCAGTTTATTTTTTTTCATGTTATACTTGTTATAACAAAAAGTAAGAAAGGAATGAATCTTATTATGCCTAATGATAAATTAATTGCAAAAAATCCTACAGCTTTTCATAATTATTCTATTGAAAATAAATTAGAAGCAGGAATTGTACTTTCTGGTACTGAGATTAAATCTATAAGAAGCGGAAAGGCAAATTTAAAAGATAGTTATGCTATAATTAAAAATAATGAAGTTTTTATTGTTGGTTTACATATTAGTCCTTATGAACATGGGAATATTTTTAATAAAGATCCTTTGCGCGACAGAAAATTATTATTAAATAGACGTGAAATTAACAAATTGATTGTTATGACTAAACAAAAGGGATATAGTATTGTTCCTTTAAATATGTATTTTAAGGGTAGTTTGGTTAAAATTGAACTTGGTATTGGTAAAGGTAAAAAACTTTATGATAAACGTGAAGATATTGCTAAAAAAGATGCTGAAAGAAGAATGTTACAACATTTAAAAAATCAGTAATATCGTTGTAAATAAAGATTAATAGTAAAAAGCAAAAAATATTATGTTTTTCATATTTTTCTCGGCTTCCAAACATAACGTCAACATAATATTTTTTGTTTTTTGCATTATTAATACTAAAATTTAACAACTTTTAATTATTTTTAATCTCACCAATTAAATCATAATTACTTACATCAACAATTTTACAATCCACAAAATTATTTAAAATTTTTTCTTCATTTAAATTTCCATTATTTTTAATATATACCAATCCATCTTCCTCTGGAACATCTTGCATAGTTCTTCCTATAAAATATTTACCATCAAAAGACATATCTTCTACTAAAACTTTATAAACTTTTCCAATTTTACTTTCTAAGATTTGTTTTGATATTTCTTGTTGTGCTTCCATAATTTTGTTATATCTTGCCTTTTTAGTATTTCCATGTATCTGGTCAGGAAGCTTTGCTGCTGGTGTTCCCTCTTCTCTTGAATACATAAATGTTCCTAATTTATCAAACTTTGTATTTTTTACAAATTCCAAAAGTTCTTCAAAGTCTTTCTTTGTTTCACCTGGAAATCCAACAATTAAACTAGTTCTTAATGTTACATCTGGTATTTTATTTCTAATTTTTTCAATTATTTTTATAATGTTTTCTTTGCTAGTTCTTCTGTTCATTTTTTTCAATATTGGATTTGATATATGTTGAATTGGAATATCAAAATATTTTGCAATTTTATTATTAGATGCAACAACTTCTATCAATTCATCTGTAATTCCTTCAGGATATGAATATAAAAATCTTATCCATTCAATTCCTTTTATTTTACTTAGTTTATCTAATAATTCTGCAAGCTTGCTTTCACCATATATATCAACACCATACTTTGTTGTATCTTGTGCAATTACTATTAATTCTTTTATTCCTTTTTTAGCAAGCATCTTAGCTTCGTCTAAAATTTCTTCAATTTTTCTACTAACAAATGGTCCTCTTATATAAGGAATTGCACAATATGTACATTTGTTACTACATCCTTCTCCTATTTTTAGATATGCATAATTTTTGCCTGTTGTAACTATTCTTTCCATAAATTCATTATATGTAGGCATTGGGAGTGGCTTGATTTCTGATATTTTTGTACTTGTTTTTGTTTTTGATTTTTCTACAATATCTCTTTTTAATAAGTCTTCTATTTTGTCCCATAGTTTGTTGTATTCATCTATTTTTACAAATAAATCCACTTCTGGTAATAATTTTACTAAATCATCATAATATCTTTGTACAAGACATCCCATTGCTATTAAATATTTACATCTCTTCTTTTTATATTCTGCCATTTCTAAAATCGTGTTGATTGCTTCTTCTTTTGCTGATTCTATAAATCCACATGTGTTTACTACTAATATATCTGCTTCATCTGGATTGTTTACTATTTTATAGTTGTTGTTTTTGAATAGTCCTATTGCTACTTCAGTGTCTATCAAGTTTTTGCTACATCCTAGTGATATAAATCCTACGTTCATTGTTTCCTCCATTATTTTTAATTTTAATTCATAAAGGACGTTTCAATTTGTTTTAACAAATATTGAAGAACGCCCTTATCATTTAAAAGATGATTTTTATTATTCTTTATGACTGCATATGTGTTTTCTTGTCATTTCCATTAAGTCTAATTTTGTAAAGCCTTCAACTTGTGTTTTTGCTCTATCATTCCTTAATTTTTCTTTTAATAATTCTTCTATTTTTTCTTTATTACTTTCGTCTTTCATATCAATATAATCAATAATAATAATTCCACCAATATCTCTAAGTCTTAGTTGCTTAGCTATTTCTATTGTTGCCTCTTGATTTACTTTGAAAATTGTTTGCTCTAAATTTTGATTTCCTGTATATTTACCTGTATTTACATCTATTGCTGTTAATGCTTCAGTTTTATCAATAGTTATAAATCCACCACAGTTTAACCAAATTTTTCTATTTTCTATTTTTTCTATCTCATTTTTTAAATTATATTTTTCAAAAACATTTGAGTTTTCTTTTAATTCTAGAACATTATTTGAAAAATAATTATTTTGATTTTTAAATTCTTGAATTTTTTTATAATCTTTTTGACTATTTACTATTATTTTATCAATTGAATTTTCTGCCAAATCAATTATCATTTTTTCAACAATGCTTTGTGATTTTTCTATTAATATAGGATTATTTCCTTTATATTCATTATATGATTCTTTTATTTTTTGCCATTTTCTTTCTACATTTTTTATGTCTTCTATTATTTCTTGTTCTTTGCCTTCTGCTGATGTTCTTATAATTGCTCCATTACCTTTTCCTATATTTTCTTTTACTAATTTTATTAATCTTTCTTGTTCTTTTTTGTCTTCTATTTTTTGTGAGACTGTTATTATTTCTGTATTTGGCATTAGTGCTATATATTTACTTGGCAAATTTATATGGGTAGATACTCTTGCACCTTTTTGAAGATTGCTATCTTTTTTTACTTGTACTAGTAATTTTTGCCCTTTTTTTAGTACTTTATTTATTTCTTCTGTTTGTTGCTCCTGTCCTTTAGTTTCATCAACTTTATTAAGGATATCTTTTAGATGAATAAAACTATTTTTTTTTGTTCCAATATCTACAAATGCTGCTTGCATACCTTTTATTATGTCTTTTACTACACCTACATAAATATTTCCTTCTTTTCTAGTTGTTTCCTCTTCATCTATATAATATTCTATTAATCTGCCATTTTCTACTAAGGCTATTTCTCTTCCTTCTTGATTTCTGTTTATTAATATTTCTAGCATTTTTTGTTCCTCTCTAATTAAATTTGTTCATTGCGATATCTATGCCATTTTTTAAAATTTCTTCTACTGCATTTGCTGCCTTATCTACTCCTTGATGTAAAATTATTTGTTCTTCTTCTGGAACTTTTCCTATAACATAATTTATCATATCACTTTTGAATTCAGGTTGTCCTATTCCAACTCGTATTCTCATAAAATCTGTACTATTTAATTCTTGTATTACAGATTTCATTCCATTATGTGAACCCGGTCCGGCCTTTCTTTCTTAGTTTAATTTTTCCTTTTGCAACATCTATGTCATCATAAATTACTATTATTTCTTCTGGTTTCATATTATAAAAATCTACTACTTCTTTTATTGATTCTCCACTTGCATTCATGTATGTTTGTGGTTTTAATAATATAACTTTTTGATTTTGAATTATTCCTGTTTCATATAGTCCTTTGAATTTTGTTTTTGTTATATTTATATTGTTGTTTTTTGCAATCTCATTTATAGTATCAAATCCCATATTGTGCCTTGTATGTGCATATTCGTTTTCTGGGTTGCCTAGTCCTACTATTAGATACATCTTAAACCTTCCTTTTTTACTTTACTGAAAAATCTTTGTTTTTTTTCAGAAATGTCCCAAAAAGAACCGTCCCCAAATGGACATTTCCTATTTGTTCTCTATCTGAAAAATTTATTAAATAATCCTTTTCCTTTTTTGTCGTCTTTTTTTGCTGATGAATTTTTTTGTATATTTTGTGTCTTTCTTGTACTTTTTATGTCTTTTTCATAATGTTTTACTTTTTGTTGTTTTAAGTTTTTATTGTTGTGTTTTTTTGTTTTTTCGTCTTCATCAACTTCTTCATCATCTTCTTCATACTCATTTTCATCTATCTCGTCATCTTCATAATCATCTTCATCTTCATCGTATTCATCTTCTTCATCATCGTATTCATCGTATTCATCATTTTCTTCGTCATCATCGTCATATTCATTATCTTCTATTTCGTCTTCATCGTCATAATAATAGTCTTCATCATCTTCGTCATCACTATCATCATAATCATGCTCATAATTGTCATCCTCATTATCATATTCTTCATCATTGTCATACTCATCATCTTCATCGTATTCATCATAATAATCATCGTTTTCGCCGTCTTCATATTCATCGTTGTCATATTCTTCTTCATCATCATATTGATCTTCTGCTTCTTCATCATAATCTTCTTCGCTATCATCATATTCATTATCATATTCATCATCATATTCATCATCATCTTCATACTCAAACTCATCAACATATTCAACATCATCATCTGAAATTTCTGTTTTGAATATATCATCTTCAGGTTCAGTTTTTTCCACTGGAATTACTTCCTCTTCATGTTCTTCTAATTGGAATTCAGATAAGTCCTTTCCGAATTTTTCAGTAACCTCATTTTGAAATACATGATATATGTTTTTTATTTCTTCAATTCTCCAATAATTTGAATTTATTATTGCTCCTGAATGAATTTTTATGTTGTTTATCTCTTTTTCAAAGCTTTTTTCTTTTTCTTCAATATTTTTTAAATACTCTTTGTTATATAATTCTCTATATGCTTTTTTACTAGATTTTGATGATATTTCACGCAAAATCAAATCATATAATTTGTTAAATTGCTCCATGTCTGCTTGAAAATTGTTGCATGATTCTTCCATAAGTTGTTTATGTGCTTTTAATCCATTTATTGCAGTAATTCTTTCATTGTCTAGGAAACTGACTATATATAATTTTTCTGCTTTTAAAAAAGCTAATTTGACACTTGCATCGCGTAATGCTTTTTTATATTTTTCTAATTTGATATCATCATTGTTTATTTCCGCAATCAATCTTCTTGTTCTTTCATAAATTGTAACAAAACATTCTGCTTCTTTTTTTGCTATTTCGTCTCTTACTCTTACTGCATTTTCTATTACATCTTTATTAAATGGTATTCTTTCGTCTTTGCCATTATTAATCATCGTTTCTACTATTTCTCTTTTTTCATCTTCATTGTCAAGATTTATAAAATTTTTTACATTTTTTAAAGTTTCTTTGTCTATATCGTTTAAATCATTTGTTATTTTTTCTATCAATTGAAGATGTTTTTTTTCTTCTGTTCTTCTGTTTCTTGAACACATATTTCTATCTATTTGCTTTTGAGCAAATTCTGCTATTGAATTTACATATCTTTTTCTTAGTTCTATAAGTTTATTGTTATTTTCTGATATTGTATTTTCAATTTTTGTTAATTTTCTTTCTATGATTTCTGATTCTTCATCTAAATTGTCAAATAATTGGTTTCTGTCTTCTTCAAGTTTTAAATTTGATTTATAAAGTTTTTTCTGTTCTTGTTGAATACTTCTTATTTCATTTGCGGTTTTATCAAAATCATTTATTATATTATCTTCTTCGTTTATTATTAATTGGTACTTCTGTATTTCTTCTGTAATCTCTTTGTAATCTTTGTATATTGTTTTTAAATTTACTTTTTGGTCTAGTCCTAATATTGTGCTAAAATTTTTTTCAAGTACTATTGCGCTTCTTTCATACATTTGGTGGTACCTCCGCTAATCTCAAATTTTCTAATATTTTATCATTTTTATGTTAAAAATACAAGTGCTTTTTGGCTATTTTAATTTTTCCAGAGTTACTATTTTACCGTGGCACTCCGTACAACAGTTACATTATCTGGTATATTTTTTAAAATAACACTATTTGCACCTATTTTTACATTATTCCCAATTTTTATTGGACCTAAAACTTTTGCCCCAGAACCAACCATCACATTGTTCCCTATATCTGGATGTCTTTTATATTTATCTTTTCCAGTCCCACCAAGTGTACTGTTATGATATATTGTACAATCATTTCCTATTGTCGCAGTTTCTCCAATCACAACTCCCATTCCATGGTCTATTAATAATCTTCTTCCAATTTTTGCACCTGGATGTATCTCAATTCCTGTTATATGCCTAGAAATTTGAGATATTAGTCTTGCTAAAAAATATAATTCTTTATTATATAAAAAGTGTGCTATTCTATGAAAAAATATGGCATGAAAACCTGGATATAATATTATTGCTTCTAATACATTTCTACAAGCTGGATCCTTTTCTTTTATATTTTTTGCGTCTTCATATAAACTTTTTATTATATTTTTCATTTACATCACCTATTATATTGTATGATGTCCATTTGGGGACGGTTCTGCAAAGGACATTTGTTATTTTCCTATAAAAATTTGTACATATACTTTTCCATATTTGTTACTTTTAACAACTCCTATACCTGTATAGTTAAAAGAAGAATTTAAAATGTTTGCTTTGTGTCCCGACGAATTCATCCAAGCTGTAACGGCCGCACTATTACTTGAATTTCCTGCAATATTTTCTCCAGCGGTTTTATATGATACCTTAAAACTTTTTAGCATATCAAATGGCGAACCATATGTTGGTGAATTATGTGAAAAGTAGTTATTATCTACCATGTCTTTAGCTTTTATTCTTGCAACATTTAAAACCTCTGTATTCATTTTTAAAGCAGTTAATCCATTATTAGTTCTTTGTTTATTTATTAAATCAAACACTTCCTTTTCGTCACTGCTCATTGTACTCGTGTTTGATGTACTTCCAGAGCTCGAACTACCTGAACTTGTGTTTCCTGATGTTGTTCCTCCACTTGAGTTTGGATAAATTGCTTTTACATATTTTTTGCTAACTGCACCTACATAATCACCTTCAACCTGAACAATATACCAATCTCCAACTCCTGCAAATACTCTTATGTATTCATTTTTCTTGACTGTTGCTACTATGTTGTAATTCACACCCGGACCACTTCTAACATTTAAAGTTGTTGCTGTTACTAATCCTGTTGAAAAATTAACTTTGTAGTAATGCTGCATTCCAAATGATTGTGTAAATATACATATTACCATAACAAACAATATTGCACTGCTTACTTTAAATATTGTTTTCTTTCTTATACTAATAATTTTCATACAACATCCCCTTTCTATATAATATTTATACATATTGTTTGTCTTTTATGTCCTTTTGGGGACGGTTCTGTTTGGGACATAGCAGTAAAAACAGACATTTAATGTTATTACAGTCTATTCTTTTAGCTTTTTCTTACTCCCTCTATGTGTATGAATCTTATTTTTTCATAATTATATTCTGATATTCTTTTATTAAACGAATCAAATGTATGTGAACTAATAAATATTTGATTTAAATCTGTGTTGTCTTCTATTTTTACTATTACTAAACTATGTGAGAATTTATTTCCATCAAATGAAAGTTGTGCTATATCTCCTAATTCTATTTTATCCTGTCCTACTTCATTTCCATATGGACCAATTGATTTATTTTGAGTCAAAAAATTGTGTAAGAATTCTACGCCACTCCAGGATGGTGATTTGTTGTTCCCGTTAATATAATACCATCCATTTTGTTTTGAATAGTTCATTATTTTTGAACCTGCATATATGCATTGAGATGCAAAGCTTGTGCAGTCTCCTCCTACATTATCAAAATTATAATATTGTGGATTTCTCCCATACGCCCATTTTCTGGCATATTCGATTACATTGTTTCTATTGTAAGGTAATTTTTTCATGCACTTCCTCCTTTAGAAAATGTCCATTTGGGGACGGTTCTGTTTGGGACATTTTCTTTAATAAGACTATCTTTAAAAACACTTTATATTTTAGTATTTAGAGATAATTACAAAAATTGGTAAAATGTCCCAAAAAGAACCGTCCCCAAATGGACAAAATGAACACCAAAGAGCTATTAGTTTAGTATTTTTCTATTTTTACATAAACTTTATCTTCTATGGCATATTTCTTTTCTACTTCTAATTTGGTAATTTGATTATCGTCTTTAAAAGCAAATTTGTTCATACTATCTAAAATTGCTTTTACAATGTTATCTATATCAGGTTTTTTAGTTGGACTTATATTGTTTTCTAACATTTCATTTATGTTTGCTTTTTTTGTTGTTTTTGGTATTGAAAAATATGCTATTATATTTACTTTTATTCTTCCTTCCAAGGCTTTGAATCGTGGATATTTTAGTAAAAAATATTGTTCTACTAATGATTCATAGTCTTTTGTTCTTGTTGGTGTATAGACTACTCCTGTGTATGAGTTTAGCCTTGGTCTTCCTTTTCCTATTACTCTTCCTGGTACTTCAAATTCGTATATCATTGTTTGCTCCTTGTATTATATTAAATTTTCTGGATTTAATGTTTGTAATTCCTGTAATACAAATATTCCATCTTTTCTGATTAGGACATCATCAAAATATATTTCTCCTCCGCCATATTCTTTTCTTTGAATATTTACTATATCCCAATGAATACTTGACCTATTTCCATTGTCACTTTCTTCTAGTGCATCTCCTGGTGTAAAATGGAAACTTCCTTTTATTTTTTCGTCAAATAGAGTGTCTCCAATTGGCCTTTCTACATATGGATTTAGCCCAAACGCAAATTCACCAATATAACGTGCACCTTCATCTGTGTCTAATATTTTATTTATCATTTCTGTATTATTTGCTGTTGCTTTTACTATTTTTCCATTTTCAAATTCAAATCTTATATTATTAAATGTATATCCATTATATGTTGTTTCAGTATTGTATGTGATAAATCCATTTACACTTTCTTTTACAGGAGCGGATGCTACCTCTCCGTCTGGAATATTGAATGTTCCCATGTATTTTTCTGCTGGTATTCCTTTTATGCTAAATGTTAAATCTGTACCAGGTCCTACAATATGTACTTTATCTGTTTTATTCATTAAATCTTTTAAATTATCCATTGCTTTCGACATTTTTGAATAGTCTAAATTACATACATTGAAATAAAAATCTTCAAATTCTTCTAATGTCATTTTGCTCATTTGTGCCATTGAATTATTTGGATATCTTAATATACACCACTTTGTCCTTTTTACTCTTTCTTCAAAGTGTACAGGTACTGTGTAATATTTGTTGTACATATTCATTATTTGGCTATCTATTTTAGATAGTTCTGATGTATTTGATGTTGCTCTTATTCCTATATATGCGTCCATGTCTTTCATTCTTGTTTCATCGTGTTTTCCATATAGTTTGATTTGTTCTTCTGTTGCATTTTCTAACATTATCCTTAATAGTTCGTAATTTACTATATTAAAATATGGCTTTGCTTTCATTTGTTCTGCTTGTCTCATAAGTTCTTTTGCTAATGGTATTCCATCTTCTCCTAATACTTCTATTAATATGTTGTCGTTTTCTTTTAAGTCTATTGAGTATGTTAATAAGTTGTGTGCTAATTTTTCTATTCTTATATCTTTCATTTTTATTTTCCCTTTCTTTTTTATATTATATAATAAAATTATATCTCAACTAAATATTCTTTTAAAAATTCTACAACTCCATTTTCATTATTTGTTCTAGAAGTAATATAATCGGCTTGTTCTTTAACTTCTGGCAAAGCATTTTTCATAGCAACACCAACACCACACTTTTTAAGCATATCAACATCATTTAAGCCATCGCCAAATGCAATAATATTTTCATTTAAAATTCCTTCTAATTTTGCAACTTCAACTATTCCTTTATATTTTTCAACACCTTTTTGAGCGATTTCTAGCCATTTAACTTCACCAAAACTATCTTGCATAATTTCTACTTTTAACATTGGAAATTTTTTTGTAAATATTTTTAAATATTCTTCTACAAATTCATTATTAATAAATGATACTGATACATGTATTATTTCGTTTATATTCTCTAAAAATTCAGTTATATTAACTGTTTGGTCATAATGGTGTATCTTATTTCTATCACATATATTTATAGTCATAAATTTGTCTTTGTCATAATACGAAGCAATATTCTCTACAATTTCATTTGACAATGCTAGCGCATATACTTCTTTCCACTCTTTGTTTATTTCATCATTTTTAAAAACAGCTGCTCCTGCGTCACTAACGATATAGTTTGCAAATTCTGCACCATCTGTTCCAACAAGAGCTCTATTTAAAATTCTTCCAGTTGATATTGTTATTATATGTCCTTTTTCTTTTAACTTTTGCAAATGCAATTTTGTTGCATCACTTACTATTCCATCGCTGTTTAATAGGGTTCCATCTAAATCTAATGCAATTAATTTTTTATCCATTGTTTTTCTTCCTTTTTTCTAATTTTTATAATTTTATTTTTCCATTTTGTCTTTTAATTATTCTATAATTTTTATTTATTTTTACTATTTATTGTTATCTTTCTTGTATATATTATAAACTGCATTTTTAGATTACAATTCATATATATTGGCTTTTAAAATTATTTTTTGTATTTTTGTTTTATCATCTAAGGAAATATTCCATCTACTTCCTGCAATACTTCTTTTGATTTTGTCTTCTTTTGTAGGAGCTCCTAGTAATTTGTTGAGCTGTTTTTGCAAATTGACTTTGTTTGTATATATTGATAGTATGTTTTCGCTATATAATACATTTATTGTTGTTTCTGTTTCTGATTTGTTTGGTTCTTTGTATATTTTTTCCATGATTTGCTCCTATTTCAAAAATTTATTTGATTTTATCATATTTTTACCAATTAAGGAAGTACCTATTTAGTACTTCCTGCTTTTTTGTATTTAATATAAAAGTATCCGGAAATAATGCAAGAAATTATAATTACATAAATAATAAACTGTTTTTTACCTGCAAATGGTAGCATATTACTTAATACATCTTTAATATTTTTATTTTCTTCATTTTGATTTCCATTATCATTTCCTGTATTATTAGCATTTGAATTATTTTTATTGTCTCCTTGGATTTCAACATTTTCTTTATTTTCATTTTCTACGTTGTTTTTGCTATTATCGTTGTCACCAGTATTTCCATTATTTTCTTGATTGCTATTATTTTGGTTTATAGCATAAGGCGGTGTTAGTTTTGATAATCCTGTACAATTTCCAGATGCCCAAAGTTCGCCCGTATCAGGTTTTACATTAATACAAGTTGGCTCTACTCCTCCATAGTCACCATTTTTTGTTGATACAATAGAATTTGTTCCATTTATACTTACAACTTTCCAAGTTTTTCCGCCATCACATGAACGGTATAAACTGCTATCTCCTTGATATGTGTAGCTTCCTCCACCAGCATATATAATATCTTGATTGTTAGGGTCTACTGCAACACAACGGATACGTCTTTCACAATAATTTGAACCTATTTGTGCTTGTGTTGGCGCTCCTTCAAATTGAAGCATTTTAGGTATATTTTCTGTTATATTTGTTACTGTATTTCCATTATCTGTTATAACTGAAAGCTGTGTCCAGCCCCAAGCTACATATAATTTATCATTTTTTGAATCATAACTTAAAGTTTCTAAATATGGTGAACTTTGCCATTTGTTTAAACTTTCTTTGTTATATTTTTGCCATGTTGCTCCGTCATCATCTGAATACATAACACATCCTGTAAAATCATTTATTCCAAATAATCTACCTGTTTTTGAGTCGTGTGTATACACTCCAGTAACTGCTATTTCACCATTTTCATCTACCATTTTTGACCATGTGTAACCATTATCTGTTGACCTTAAATTTGCACAGAATAATATGTTTTTGTCTTTTAGTGATTGATAGCTGCTATAATTTCTTTGTTGAAGTAATCTGTTGTCTTTTCCTGGTGTTAGTGCATAATCTTCATTACCTAAATATGATGTGTGAGTTTTTCCTCCGTCATGTGTTATTGTTAAATATTTTGTGCTTGTCCAATTACTCGAAACTCCACCAAAATATGTTTTTTCATCTGCTGCATATCCTCCATAAATAAATGCATTATTCCATTTATCTGATGTTGTACTTTTAGCACTTAAATCTACATACTTCCATGTTTTGCCACCATCTAGAGTTACTACTCCGTTATAGTCCTGTGAACTTAAATATATTATGTCTGAGTTATATAAATTAAAGTGCCATTTGCCTCCTACCAACATAGCATTTAAGCCATTTGCATCCCATCTAAATTCTTTTCCACCATTATATGATGATGAAATCCAGTCATTTTGGAAGTCCCACACTCTGTTTTTGTCTGTTACGCTCCATACAAAATTTGGTACTCTTTCCATTGCTGAAAGATTGTTACGCATAAAATTATATTTAGCATTATATGTGCTTTTGTTCCAGTTTACTCCTCCATCTGATGTGTAATAAATGTCTCCTTTGATATTATACGAACCGTTTTTCATTAGTTCTTCGCCAAAATACATTATCATATTATTACTGTCTGCTGGACTTATTTTTATGTTTTGTGGATGACGGTCTTGCATGCTTGGAAAATTGTTGCTTTGTATTTGTGTAAATGTTTTGCCATCATCTTCACTATAAAATACACCTTTGTCTGTTGTATAATATATTTTTGCATTATTTTCTGTTTTTATTATATCTAGCCCTAAAATGTATTCAGAATTTAATTTATCAAAATTTGTTCCTTTATCTGTACTTATATATAATCCATCTTCTTTGGCTACATAAACTGTTCCTGTTGTTTGGTTTACTTTAACAATTCCATCATATAATGTGTTACTAATCATATTCCATGTGTTTCCACCATCTTCTGTTTTGTATAGTCCAGCCTTATTGCAGGCACTTTTTCCATCTGTGTAACTATCTGATATTGTGTCTGTTAATTCTAATCCTGTTGGATTTGAAAATTCTTTTTTGTATATTAATGATACATATGCTGTTGTTGAATATCCTAAATTATGATTATATGAAGATTCGTCATATGCCATATTTTCCGTTACATCTCTGTGTCCTGATATCATAAAGTTTTGTTTGAATTGCCATGTTTCTCCACCATCTTCTGAAAGATATATTCCTGTTGTATATTGAGGTGTTCCATTTACACCGAATACAATTATTCTATTACTGTTATTGGGATCTACTATTATGTCTGCTGCTCCTGAGGCTGTAAAGTTTTTCATTGATTTGTCCCAAGTTTTGCCATTATCTGTTGAACGATATAGTCCTCCGACATCTGTTCCATAAAATAGATATTTTCCATCACTTGATGTTGCTATACTAAGTGGCCATTGGCATCCTTCTCCTCCTATTGTTACTTCTTCAGTTTTTAATAGTTCTTTTGATACTATTGGTATGTTTTTCCAATAACTTGTTCCATTTGTATTGCCTGCGTCTATTTTTGTGTAGTCTGTTGTTTCTGCTAGACTGCTTGTTGCAAATATTGCTACTAGAATTATAAGAATTGTTACTTTTGCTATTTTATTTTTTAAATTCATTTTTTCTACTCCTAAAAAATTATAAAGTTGTCTTATGTTTTCAAATATTTTCCATTTTTGCATTTTGTAATATTTTGTATTAAATTATTTTTATTATAAGGTTATTTATCCATAAAATATGTACTTGTTTCTTGTAAATCTTCAAAATTATGTTGTCTTAAAATTTCATATGTAATAATTGCAACAGAATTTGATAAATTCAACGACCTAAGTGTTGGAAGCATTGGTATTCTTATTGTTTTTTCGTTCAAATATTTTTCCAATAACGGCTCTGGTAACCCTTTTGTTTCTTTTCCATATAAAATAAATACTTCATCCATTGTTGAATAGTCTATGTCTGTATATTTTGTAGTTCCTTTTGTTGTAGCAAAAAACATGTTGTTATTTTCTGGTTTATATTTATTTAAAAAATCTTCTAATGATTTGTGTTCTTCTATATCTAACTTGTCCCAGTAGTCTAACCCTGCTCTTTTTACTGACTTTTCGTCTATTTTGAATCCTAGTGGGTGTACTAGGTGTAATTTGGCTCCTGTTATTGCACATGTTCTTGCTATATTTCCTGTGTTTTGTGGTATTTCTGGTTCTACCATTACTATATTTAATTTCATTTTAATTTTTCCTTTCTTAAATCTCCAATTTATTTTTATATCCTTAAAAATTTTTTTACTATTATTATAATTTTTTTTAAAATTGATGTTTTTTTGTACTCTATTAATTCTAAATTATCAGTGTTTTTATTAACTTTTTTATTTTTTAATATGTCAATATTATATTTTTCTTTTAATCCATTCTGATATATTATTTCATTATTTATATATACTTTTTTTAAATTATCTTTTTCATTTTCATCTTTACACCAATATTTTAAATACAATATTGATATTAGAGTAAGTGTTCTATCCTTTAATTTTTGTTCTTCTATTGGTGTATTAGGATTTATGTGTGGTATATAATCTTTTTTTGTGTTTTCTTTAAACAGTTTTAACACTTCTTTTGGAATTTCATTTTTATAGTTATCACCTAATAAATCTAAAAATTCACATATTTCACCATATGCTTCTTTTGTATCATTATCCATTACATTTTTCCTTTCGAATGTTACTTTTCTATATTTTTTTCATTTTTTCTATTTAATCTATTTTTTATATCTGAAAACGTCTTACTTATTTGTCCCATTCTTACTCTTTTACGCGTGGCTTGAATTGCGTTTTGCAACAAGAGGCTATCTGTATCTTTTAATGAATTAACTTTATCCATATTTTTATATACTTGTTCTAATCTTTTTAATTGATTATTATATTCAATAACAGTTTCGTTTTGAGAGTCATTATTTCTTAAATAATAATTTAATTCTTTTTCCTGTATTAAAAAATCTGTATAGTTAATAATATCATTTAATTCCTCAAAATTATTTTTTCCAATAACATTATAAAAGTTTTCCATATTTCCAGTTATTCTTGCTTTTATAATATCTTTTCTATATTTTTTCATAAATTCTGATAACATATTTTTAAGAATACTACTTGTATTATTATTTTGTACATCTTCATTTATATATTCTTTTGGTTCAATTATATATATTCCTTTTTTTATATTGTTTTTTCTGGCCTCTATAGCAAAAATATCTGTAATTATTTCATTTAATCTTTCGTATTTTCTGTAATTACTATATAGGTTTGCTTCACATTCATATTGATCAAATCCTGATCTACCTTTTTGTGAATTATGTTCTATTGCATGACATATTTCATGTAATAAAAGATAATCTTCTTTTCCTGGTTCATACTTTCTTATTGAAAAAAAGATAGTTCCATTTGTATCTCCGTCTGCTGACATATAGCAAATTTCTTTTGCTGTTTTTACATTTAGAAATTTTTTGTTGCGTAATAAGTTTACTAAATCCTCATTACTTATATTTTCTATTTGAGATTTTTCATATATTTCTTTTTTCTTCTTACTAATTAAGTCTGCTACTTCATTTGGAACAATTAATTTTTTTATATCATCTCTTTTTATAATGTTCTTATATGTTTCTTCTTCTGTTTCAAATTCAGGAATATCTATATTATACATATACATCTGACGAAAATACTCGTTTCTATAATAATATATTTTTTCCTTTTCATTTTTACTAATATTGTCATCTTTTAATTTCTTCTCATCATTTTTTGAAAAATATTCTACATATAATTTTTGGGAAAATTCATATCCATTTTCTAAAAAACTTGTCTCTCTTTCTTCATCACTCAAATATTTTTTATCTAAAAAATTTTTTATGTCTGCTGGCAAATTTTCTTGTAATTCTTCATATAATTGCTTTAAGCATTCTTCATTAAGTCTATAATTTTTTTCTTTTTCATTGTCAATGTATTCTTTATATGGACTTAATTTTTGCAAATATTCATTGTATTCTTCTTCAATTTGGTCATATATTGATAATATTGTCCTTACCCTTTCTTCATATTTTTTATATTCATCTGTTTTGCAAAAAATATCAAGGTTTTCTTCTGTTATGGGTTCTTTACTATTTTTCCTTAGAAAGTTTATAAATTTAATCATGTCTTCCCTTTTACTTTTTTCTGGATATAATGTTTGAATTATTACATTTATTTCATCAGTATTTTTTTCAATGTCAACCCATGAAAAAATGCCTTCTTCAAGCCATATATTTTGTTTCGGTTCCCAACATTCTAAGCCTGTATATTGTAACATTAATTTTTTTATATGTTCATCTAAGTCTTTGACATAACTTTCTGGTATATATAACCTGACATCTTCTCCTATTTGTTCTAAAAATTTAAATGTTAATTCTTTTTCTTTGCATTGTTTTAAAAAATTGTAATAGGCTTCGACTCCTTCAACATTATTATACATAATGAATTCTGTTTCATTTATTCTTTTTTCTATTACTTCTTTATATTCATCTCCGAAAATTTCTGTATATGTTTTTATTATATCCGGAATATTTTGCGTTATATCAATATTTAATATATTCATATTATTTTTTCTCCATTATTTTATTTATCAATTGGTATTCTATTTTTTCTAAGTGTTCAAAATTATATGGAAATTCATTCTTTCCAATATATTCTATTTTTTCTCCGTTTCTGTATATTACTGTTAATTTCCATATCATTCCATCTAAACAATTTTGATTTATATATTCTTTTTTCCATTCATCAATTGTTCTGAATAGTTGGTCCAAATATTTAATTATTAATTCATTTGATATATTTTCTATTTTAATTTTATTATTATTTTTTTTATATTCTAATTTGTTTTTTTCAACATCTAGTTCAATCCATTCTTTAATGGACAGTGTATTATTTTTTTCATATATAATTTTTTGTATATTTTTAATCATATTTTCTCCTTTGTTTATATATTTTTATAACATAGATTTTGTATATTTTGTAACATTATTAGGTCCTAATATTTTTATGTAAAAAATAATATTCCTAAATATGCTGCTTAAATATGTTTGAACCAATTATATTTTCTATTGCAATATCACTGTTTCCTTTTATCGCAGCAGTCACACTTGTTACAAGTTCTGGAAGACTTGTTCCTATTGATACTATTGTAAGTCCTATTATTTCTGGTATGTGGAATTTTTTTGCTATTCCACTTGCACCGTCTACTAATAAATCTGCTCCTACTATTAATAGTGCAAATCCTATTATTATTAAAATTGCTGATAATATCATTTGTTTGTCTCCTTTAAACTTGTTCTTTTTGTCTTAAATGTATCATATAATAACCAAGAATTAATTGAAAAATTATAAATACAGCAGATAAGCCAAACATATATCTTAAGCCTTTTTCATACATTAACCCACATAAAAATACACCTATTGCTTCGCCTAAAAATCTAATTATATGGCATATGTTTGAAAAACTTAATTGATATTTATTGTCTAATCTATTTATATATACTGCATCACATATATTTTCATATGCTGTTGATATAAATATGGACCAAGTAATTGCAATTAATGTGATTATCATATTATTTGATATAAATGCTATTGCATATGCTAAAAATCTTATTCCAAATTTTATGGTTATTGTTATATAATCATTTTTAGGTGTTAAGTATTTTAGTGCAATTATTCCAAAGATATCTGCTAATAATCCTACAATTAATAAATAATTTGTTGCTACACTGTCACTAAATTTAAAATAATTTGTAAGTGTAATCATTTTTAAACCAAGAGCTGTTGACATTGCTATTGTCCCAATTAATGTATAAATAGAATATAAAATCAAAATTTTATCTTTAAAAATATCTTTTGAAGATACTTTTTCATACTTTTCATTTGTTGAATTATTTACTTTTATATTTAGCAATACAATAAGTGCTAATGCCAAAAATGCATTGGCTATTAGTAAACATATATTATAATTTATTAATAATCCTGCTATACTTTTTCCTATAAATAAACCTCCAAACAAGATTCCTATATCTCTGAATAGATATTCTGTTAATCGTCGTTTACTATATATTGTTTCTGTTTTTACTATTGTTGTTATTAATGGATATATGCTTGTTATTATTATGTATTCTGTTACTATGTCTATTATTATTGATATTTTTATAAGTTCTGTTGATATTGTTTGGTTTAATAAATATAGCCATATCATATTTATAAATTTTGTGATTAACACAATTACTAACATATTTTTTAGTTTGTTTAGTTTTACATATTTTCCTATTAAGGCTATAATTATTACACTTATAAATGTTCCTATACTTATTATGTTGCTTATATCTGTGACCATAAAATTGTTGTCTTGTAACCATAGTTGCCTAAAATTTTCCCATAGTCCTACTGAAATACTGAAAAATGCTAACATTATTAATATTTTGTTTTCTTCTTTAATTTTATTCATTTGTTGCTCCGTTTCGTTTATCTTATATATTTTTATTTGTTGTTTATTATTTTATATCATAAAAGCAGATATTTATCAACTAAATATCTGCTCTATTCTGCATATCTTTTTTTAGTTCTACATTTTATTTAAAAAGAAACTACTAATATCATTTTGAATTTTTCTTCTCCAAAAACACTATGTGGAATATCTTTTGACATAATAATTGTTTGTCCCGCTTCTAATATATATTCTTTTCCACCTATTGTAAATTTTCCTTTTCCTTCTAATACTGTTACCATTGCATCTCCGCCTGCTGCATGTGTTGATATTTCCTCTCCTTTGTCAAATGAGAATATTGTAACACTTACTAGTTCGTTTTGTACTAGTGTTTTGCTTACTACTTGTCCTTCTTGGTATTCAACCATATTCTTTAATTCTAATATTTTTTCTTTTTCTATATTTTTATACATAGCCCTCTCTCCTTTTTATTTTTAAATTATTTTATTTTCCATGTAGCATTCATATATGTAACTAGGATTTTCATAATACATGCTACTATTGTAGTTGTCTATTTTGGGAATAATCCATGATGATAGTATTTCTAATAATGTGTCAATATATTCATCTTTGTTATTATTGACCATTATTATTAATCTTTGGTATATTCTTCCTAATTCCCAAATAGTTGGTACTCTATATTTACATTCTGAAACAGTATCGTAATTTCCATTTTCTATTTTACATTTTTCTATGAATTCGTCTGATACCTTTTCTAAATTTTCAGAATGATATACTTCAGCCAATTCGTATATTTTTTTGATGTTTTCTTTTCCCATCTTTTCTACTACATATTTTTTTGTATTTTTTGTTTTTCTTGCTATATGTTCTATTAAACTACATACAAAAAATAAGTCATTATCTTTTTGGTCTTCTCCCATATTTTTATATCTCCTTTGCACCAACAAATTTTATGCACTTTAATGCTTCTTCTGTACAAAACGCTATTTGATGTGTTGGATGCCTAAATTTAGCAAGTTCCCAGAATGCTTCTCTTGTAATAGTTCCATTTATTAAGTCAGTTATATAATTGTATACTTGGTCATCTGCCATCGCTCCAATTACGATATCGTATTCATGTTTTTTTCCACTTCTACAGTTTATTATAAAATCAAGCCATTCTTCTGTCATTACAGTGAATTCTTTAATTTTTAACTTTTGATTTTCATCATATTCATACATATTGATAAAAGAAGTATCATATTTTTTAGCCCATTTTTCTGCTTGTTCTGATAAAATAGTACAATAAAAGCCTGTTCCAAAGTCTTTTGCATATTTTCCTTTTATAATTTTTGGTTCTTTTACTTCACAGTAACTTCCGTGATATATTATTTGCATGATAACCGTCTCCTTTCAATATTGTTTGTTTCTTTTGCAATTATATAATAAAAGACTGATAATTGCAACTGGATTTAGTAATTTGTGATGGATAATATGGATTTCTTACCAATACATATCCTTCTCGTATTCTGTTCATTAGCCATTTTGAATAAAATGTTGGTATGTCTGTTCTGCACCCTGTGTTTATTATCATTTTTGTTTGCTCCTTAAATCTATTTTGTTAATTTATAACTTTGTTCTATCAATTCTTTTACTAATGTTTTATCTACTTTTTCATCTACAATAACTGTATTCCAATGTTCTTTATTCATATGATATGCAGGTATTATATAATCATAAGTATTTCTTAATATATCTGAATAGTTTGGATCGGTTTTTATATTAAGATACAATTTATTGTTGACATCCATAAGTAAAGCAAACCACTTTTTATTTTTGCAATGTTTCATTGTAACTGATTCAAAATCATCTGGAAATGGACAGTCTTTGTATGTATCTTTTAATGTTAAACAATATTCTATTATTTCTTCTTTATTCATCATGTTCTCCTTAACTTTTTATTTATTATAGTACAAAAATTTTATTGAAAACAAGAATAAAAGAGAATTACTCTTCAATTTTTTGTAATTCTCTTTTACAAATTTTTAGTTTTGTGAGAAGAAAAATCCTTCTGTCATATCTAAATAATTTAAACCGCTATATTCTGGATATTTTTCTTTATTTTTCTCCATTTAATAAATCCTCTTTGACTATATAAAACTGCTTCATCACCATAATCATAATAACTTTTTAAAGATGAAATTCCAGCATACAATCTTTCATTATTTTTTCCCATTATACTAATTACTTCATCAGTATTATAATTTTCCCATCGTAAAAGATTACCATTGTTTACACATTTTACAACACCGTCTTTTATATAATATTCTGTTTTGTTTTCATTCAAATTTCTAAAAAATATGTAATCTTCAGGTGAATAATAGTAATTAGGATATTCCTCTCCCTTTTTTAATAATGCCACTACTTCTTCTCTTGTCATCACATTATCTTTCTTTAGAAAACCATTAAAGTGTATAGTTGAAATATCATAAGCATATATGCTTTTAGCCCTTTGACTTTGCGTTATACATATCATTTGTAATAAGTATATCTTTTCTTCTATAAATAGTCAATACCAAAATTAAACACATCATATTAACAATAAGATTTAATCTGCCATAAGAAACAAACGGCAAATTAAAATTGGCGTCAATTATTAAATTCAAATTCATAAGAATATTAAATATACTTTGTAAAATAAACATACTAGACATTCCAATTATTAATAATTTTCCATTACTCTCTTTTATTTTAATTGAATTTATAATTAATTCAATGCTTAAAGCCAAAACTACTATTACTATTCCAATGCTTACTCCCCAACCATAATGTGCTAAAATTGATATAAAAGCATAGTTTACATCTTCATCTATTTGGTCTAAAGCATTGCTAGTATCGTCTGTTTCACCAATAATTTGAGCAGAATTTATAATAAGTTTCCTGTTTAATGTAATCCATCCATATCCATCTACTTGACTTTCAGGATTATATACGGCTACAAATCTATCTACAATATATGGTCTTTCAATTATTACACATAATAATAAAATTAATCCTAAAATTGTTGGTATTCCCCAAAGCATTAATAAATTTCTTTTTCTATTTGTTTTTGTTTGTACTAATTTTACAGTTCCTATTATTAAATATATAAGTCCTAATATAAATGCAGATGCACTAGATGGTATGCTTAAAAAAATAAATATAGAAATTATGCTTAATGTCATTATCTTAGCTAATTTCAAATTTATATTTTTATTGAATATTGTAACATTCTTTTTGTATTGTTTTTCACTATTTAAAAAACCAACAAATGCGATAATATAAAGTGGCATTGCAATAATAACTGGTGAAAATGTAATTGATGGTGAAATATATATGTATGGTAAACCATTTATATTAATTCCAAAAAGAAATGAATAAACAATCACTAAAGTTGCAATTATATAAAATATATTTGAATATTTCATTATTTTTGTATAATCAACAAAATATATAAATATGCTAAAAATACTTCCTACTATTAAAGCACTAACATATCTTTCTATATAATTATTGTTATTATATCCATCTGATACTATATTACTTGCTCTAGTAAAAGCTACTAAAAATCCAAATCCTAAAAGCACAATTAAAATTATTAATAATTTCCAATCAAGGTTCGGTTTATGTATTTTATTTAATCTTTTTCCTATTTCTTCGGCGTTTCCCATTTGTATAATTGCCTTTTCTTCTGCTTCTTTTTCTTCTAATCCATCTTGAATATAGTTTTCTTTTGATTCTTCTATGTGATTTTCTAATTCTTCTGATATGCTATTTCTTATTGGTTTATATTTTATTTGTTCACATACATTATTTAAAAATTCTTTAGTTTGCAAATGAAACACCTCCTAATACTTGATTTATCCCATTACAAAAAATTTTCCATTCTTCTTTTTTCTCTTTTAATTGTTTTCTTCCTTTTTCAGTTATTGCGTAATATTTTCTTTTCTTTGCTGTTGTTTCGTCCCAATATGATGTTATAAATCCGTTTTCTTCTAGTCCATGTAATATTGGATATAGTGTTCCTTCTTTAAGTTCAAATACATTCTCTGATTTTTCTTTTAATTTTTTTATCATCTCATATCCATACATATTTTGATTTTTTAATAAGTCCAATACTAGCATTGTTGTGCTTCCTTTTAGTAATTCTTTACTAATTTTCACTTTTATCCCCTCCTTGAAAACAAATATACCTAGATATTCTATGCATTTTTGTACATTGTATATCTAGGTATTATTTTTGTCAATAGATTTTTATAATTATTCAAATTTTTTTATAAAACTAATACTATAATTTATCTACTTTCACTATAAATATAATCCATTGTATGTCCACCTATTATTTCGCCAGTTGTCGCATCAACAAAATAACTATATGCTCCCTCTGTGTATCTTTTTGTTACATTGTCTCCAAAATTATCTTCATAATTTATAACAACTACCCACGCTTTTCTTATTTTATCATCTACTTTATAATATGTTCTTTCTTCAACCGGATAATTAGGTGTTTGCATTGCTTCGTAATGTTTATCTGTATTGTTTATTCTATCATAGGCATCCGCATTCATTTTTACTACCATTAATTTTGTTTTTGTGTTTTTTACTTTATTTTTTGCTACTTTTTTATCTTCTTTTAAGGCAATATTTATTGCATCTTGTTCTGTGACTACTGTTTCATTGTTGTCAAATGGAATATTACTTACTCTAAACATGGCCATTTTCATGTTTTTGGATTCTAATGTTACTGTAATATCTTCATATGGATTATATACATCACCATATTTTTTATTATATGTTACATATATTCTAAATCCTGGTCCTCTGTCTTTTCCTTCATTGTTTACGGATAGAACTTTTGTTATTTCATATTCTCCCTCTTTGTATCCAAATAATTTATAATATTTGTTGGCTAATTCTTTTGCTTGTTCTTCTGTCATATATTTACTTGTATCTTGAATATTTTTATTATTATCCCATATTTCTGAAAATTCTCCAGTTTGTCCATCAATGGTTATTTCATAATTGTCTTCTGTATCGAAACTATACAATATTTTAGTTGAATCTATTTCTTTAAAATGATTTGTACTTACTATATTAGAATTAAATCCAATTTGATTTAATTTTTCTATTGCAACTTTTTTCGCATCTTCTTCTGATATATTTTCTTTTTTACTTTCTTCAGTTACCTTTGTTATTTCTTCATAATTTCCAGAAGATAATTGGATTTTTTCTGGTGTTTTCCATACTCTTTCATATACTGCTGTCCCTGCAAATACAAATCCTGCACTTAAAATTATTCCTGCTATCGCTGTCACAACTGTTTTTAATATATTTCTTGTTTTTTTCTTTTCCATAACTATATCATTCTCCTCTTTTATTTTCGATATAGCAATTTTGGTTTTTATTTTATTTTTGTTAAATTCCATCTCTAAATTCCTCCGTTATTCAATTCTTTCTTTATTTTCTTTCGTATTCTATGCAGTCTTGTCTTTACATTTAATTCAGAAATATTTAATTTTTTTGCTATATCTTTAATTGATACAGATGAATAATAAAATAAATTTACAATTTTTATATCAATATCTTTTAGTCCTTTTATTTTTTGTTCTATATCCCATATTAATTCTCTATCATTTTCATACATATTTACACTATTTAATGCATCATTTTCAAAATTACTAATATCATAGACTATTTTCAATTTTCTATATTTTTCTTTTATCAAATTTTTGGTTATTCCTGCTAAATATGAATTTAATGATACATTTATATTTAATCTATTTCTATTTTTCCATAATATAAAGAATGTGTCAGAATAGATTTCTTCTTTGTCTTCAAATGATAGTTTATTATTTGTTCCTTTGTTTATTATTGTAGTAATATATGGTGTAAAATCTTCTATTATTTGATCCATATCAATTTCATTATTTTTATAATATTTTTCTATTTGTGTTACTTGTTTCAATTTTAAAAACTCCTTTATAAGATATCTTACACTTATATAGTGTAGTTTAATTAGTGAAAGGTTACACTTTTTTATATTCTAGGAAAGTTATCATAGTATGATAACTTTCTGTAGAAGATAAA
>ENA-OOWV01000334-OOWV01000334.1-human-gut-metagenome-genome-assembly--contig:-NODE-334-length-38461-cov-5.116727_pt1 | contig 38461 bp, 36 predicted proteins | sample MGYA00241584_ERZ501337 | MGnify/ENA primary metagenome ERZ501337 (study PRJEB25962, sample SAMEA2042744) | human gut metagenome | biome: human gut; feature: human-associated habitat; material: faeces... | reverse complement strand
ATATTACATATTTGTATAAAATTAAAGACTGTTGACACTTTGTCAACAGTCTGAAGAAAAAACTATATTACTTTAAGTAATATAGTTTTTTCTTATTTACAAGTTGGAAAGAGGATTAGAATTTACAGCATCTCTTAAGTGATCTTCATCAACATGGGTATAAATTTCAGTTGTGGATATACTTTCGTGGCCTAGTATGTTTTGTAAGCTCCTAATATCTACATTACCATGCTTGTACATAAGTGTCGCTGCTGTATGTCTTAGCTTGTGTGGAGTATACTTAGCATTGGTAAAACCAGCATTTGAAATATGCTTTTTAACCAATATCTCAACAGTTCTTTTGTTAATAGGTGTATTTCTTGCTGATAAGAATAAGTAATTCTTATTTACAGCTGTTGCTTTAGAATCATCTCTAACAGATAAATATTGCTCCAAAGCTTTTATACATGCTGAATTAAGGTAAATGGTCCTTTCTTTATTACCTTTACCAATTATGGTTAAAGTGTCTCCTTTAATTTTACTAATTTCAATGTTGCATAATTCAGAAACCCGTAGACCACAATTAAGAAAGAAAACTAAAATACAATAATCTCTTTGGTAATTCTTATTGGTCTTATCTAATGATTCAAGTAATGTAATACTTTGATCTAATGTAAGGTAAATAGGGTGCCTTTCGTTAATTTTAGGAGATTCTAACTCAGTTGCAGGATTGTTCTCAATAACCTTTGCTTTATTATGTAGATAATTATAAAAAGATTTCAAGGTTGCTACTTTTCTAGCTCTTGCATAATTACTATTGTTTCGTTGTTTCTCCGCAAAAGATAAGAAAGCATACATATCAGTTAACTTAATTGCTTTTATAAAATCCGTATCCAAATCATCAATAGGTATCTCTGTAAATTGAAGAGTGTCATCTACTGGATAACCTTTATAAATCTTCATAAACTTAAAGAATACTGATAAATCAGTTTTATACGCACTTATTGTATTAATAGATTTACCTTTGATTGTTTCTAAATAATTTAAAAAATCCTTTACCATCATAGGAAGATTTTCTTTTTCTTCAATTTCTATTCCAAATGGATTTATTTTAGGTGCCTCTGAAACTTGTGCACTTAATGATTCTATTTCAATGCCTTTTTTTATAACAGTACTTTTATTTGAAATTTTATGAGCTTTTGATATAGATCTATTTATTCCTAATTCCTTAAGCCATTTTTGAATGCTCCTTACACCAATGTGATAAATTTCAGATAATTGCTTTGTGCTCAAGTGATGCTTTTCAACAAGAATATATAAATCCTCAATAATTGGTTCATAACTACGAGATGATTCTAATTCATAAAAATTAGTATATATTTTCTTTAATTTATTTTCATCTCGCTTATTTAAAGTTACATTTAATAACTTTTTTACTTCGCTTGTATAAGCGAAATCAGAATAATTATTATTTGAAGTTCGTTTTAATGTCAATTTTATACCCCCATTACACGCTCTAAAGCCTCTATTTTATTATATCATAGAGGTTTTAATAATTCAATAATACGAATTTCGCTAAATAGGTATTTAGCGAAATAGATAATATTAACTAAATTAAATAAGTTAATTAATTTATATGAAACATCTATTCAAAATATACATATCGATTTGTAGGTTTTAAAAATTTCTAAAACAATTGAAAAGTATATTTACTAATCTGTATAAAAACTAGAAATATTTTTTCGCTCAGATTTTAAATTCTTTTATAAGTAAAATATGGATAATAAATACTTAAATAAATTAATTTTCAATAGCTAAATATAAATAACATTTAATACTAATAATAGTTAAAATAATAAAAATAGCTAAAGATTATAATAAATTGATCTTTAGCTATTTTTATTAAACTTCTTTAATTTTTACAATTAAATCACTCATAATTAATTCAGATTTTGAAAAACCTTTTCTAAAATATCTAATTTGCTTATATTTAACATTATCCATTTCAAAATCAAGAACATCTATACGGTCGCCAGTATATTTAATTGGATCTTTTTTGTTTTTTAAATAAACGTTAATTTCCATAATATTTATCTCCTTGTATTTACTTAAATTAATTATATAAAATTTTAAATAAAAAAACTATAGATAAATTTAATTATCTATAGTTTCAAATAAATTATTTATAATTATTTTAAAATCCCAAATGGCTTACCAAGTGGTAATATAACTCTCTTTAAGTGACCATTTAATACGTTACCTGCACATCCATAGAATGATAAGATAGCTATTATTAATTCTGACCATGCAGCTATTCCGTGAGTTAATTCTGTAGCTATACCAAATGAGCTTAATGATAACCCTAAGAATAAGAAATCTATACATACAAAGATTAAGAATAATACTTTGTTAGTTTCTAAAGCACCTACTGTCATGAATAATGTGAAAATTAAGTAACCTAAGAATGCAACACCTAATTGAGTTGTATCAACTGAAGCAGCTAACTTTTCTCCAAATACTCCATTTTGGATCATCCAAGAGAATCCCATTGCATACCAGAAGAATGCGTATGCTCCAAATGCTGTAGCTCCAAATACATTATTATGTTTGAAATCATTAATACATGCAACTAATTGTGCTGATGCGCCTAAAAATATAGCCCATGGTAAAACTAAAGATACTCCTGAAGTTAAACCTAATTTTTGTGAAGAAGCAACTAAAGTTATTATTGCTAAACCAAATAATCCTAATGCAGATGGATCAGCAACAAGAACTTTTACATTTCTTTCATTTGTGTTTTCCATTATGTTTCCCCCTGTTGTATAAATAAAATCGACTATCCTAGATTAACAGAACATTAAGTTTTAGTCAATAATAATTTTTAAAACTTTAATCTTCTTATGTTAATATCACTAGATAAATTGTCAAAACTATACATAATTAGGATTTGATTATATTCCTTATCCTTCATAAAATTGCTTATAGGTTCTTTAAAGTGTCGTAGATCTACAATATCAATAGTTTCATAATTGTTTGCTAGAAATTGAATAAATGAATTGGCATAAGAATCCTTAAAAATTAATATGCTACTCCCCTTTCTTTCTTCAGCTATATTTTCATTAATTACTTTTGTTAATCCATTATTACCCCAAAGAAAAGCTGAATATTTATCACTGCTTTTAAATTTATCTAAATCCATTAACGAAAGATATTCTTTTCCATCTATTTCAATTTGTAAATTTGGCATATTGTAATATGTAATAAAATCACTATCTGCTTTGAAATATTTACTTCTATTATAATAGGTTCCAAAGAAGTTATTTATTTTTATTTCTTCTAACTTATCAATATCAATAGCTTCTAAACCTAAAGAATCCATATAAGTTAAATAAGCTAAATAAGCCCCATAAGATGTCCAATGATGATCTGTCTTATAGTATATATAATCATCTTTGTTTTTTAATAATTTTTCAGCAACATTTATGGCGTTTATATGGTTGTTACTTTCCAAAGAAAGATAGCTATTAATAGAATTAATTAATGATAATTGATCAACTAGCGGTAAATATCTTGGTGTTAATTCATCATATATAGCATAGGAATTAGGAATAATAAAAAAATCCACATCTGTTTTATAACTATTAGTAAAAGTTAAAATAGAATTAATATTGTTTTCCAGCATTTCGCCATTAAAAGTGGTAAATTTTTTAAATAAATAATTGTCCTTGCCAAAAATTATATCATTATTTTCTCTTTTTCCTAATAGATACTCTATTCTTGACTTTAAATCAATCCACTTATCTCTTAAAAAGAACTGATCATTAATATATTTTTCATAATCAGATGAAAAGCTAGTATCAATATATGATTCAAGTGATAAAATAGGAATTTGAGATAAATTCCTATTTTCAAGTTCTGAAAATTCTTTTGGAGAATTAATAATATCTATCACTGTAAAAAGAATTACTATGGCACTAAACACAAAGAATGTTGGGTATTTTTTAAAAATATTTTTCTTCATAGTATCACCTAAAATCTAAAATATAAAAATGGATTATAACTAGAATCTACTAAATATGCCACTGATAAAATAAATATTGATATTAAAATTAGTGTACTGACATACTTATTTATTTTCAAGCTATTCCAGATAGATGAAACCACTGGTGTACTGCATACTACTCCAATGACAATTATAATTAGATAATTTTGTAGATAATAAATCCATTCTGTATTATATTTGCATGCAAAAAGTTGTTTTAAAAATACCTTTAATAAATTTAAGTCTGTTATAGCAAATATAGCCCAACCCATTAAAAGCATAAATATTGTATAAATGTGTGCAAAAAACTTATAATTATTAAGATATTTATCTAAAATTAACTTCTCCAAGGAAATTAATAAAAAGAAGTATAATCCCCATAAGATAAAGTTAAATTCTGCACCATGCCATAGTCCAGTTAAAAACCACACTATCAGTAAATTTAAGAATGTACGTTTCTTCCCTTTTCTATTTCCTCCAAGAGGTATATATATGTATTCTTTAAACCAAGATCCTAAAGTTATATGCCACCTTCTCCAAAACTCAGAAATACTTTTAGATATGTAAGGATAATTAAAGTTTTTAGGAAATACAAATCCTAACATTTTTCCAAGTCCTATGGCCATTGTGGAATAACCACTAAAATCATAGTAAATTTGCAATGAAAAAGCCAATAAGCTAAGCCAAGCCATAGGGGTAGATATATTTGCAAAACCAATACTTTGTGCCTCTTCCCAAAGCATTCCAAAATTATTAGCTAGTAATACCTTTTTCCCTAAACCTATAATAAAATCTTCCACTCCCTCTTCTACTAAAGACCAATTATGTTTTCTGCTTATAAGCTTTTCCCTTATATCTGTATATTTAACTATAGGGCCAGCAATTAACTGTGGAAACATTGTTACAAAAGCCGCAAAATTAATAATGTTTTTTTCAGGCCTTATTCTTCCTTTATATACATCTATAGTATATGATAGCGTCTGAAATGTATAAAAACTTATTCCTAAAGGTAATGTCATTGAACTTAATGGTATATTGCTTTTAAAGATGTTATTCACATTTACAGTTATAAAATTATAGTATTTAAAAACAAATAGCATACCTATATTAAATATAATTGATGCACTTAAGAGTAATTTTTGCCTCTTTTTATTCTTTTCTTCTTTCCATATTCTTTGCGAGATACAGTAATCCACTAAAATAGACGTAATCATTAAAATAATGTATTTGGGTTCTCCCCATGAATAGAATAATAAGCTAAAGATAAGTAAACAAAAATTCTTGTATTTCATTGGAAGTAAGAAGTAGCAAATAAAGAAAATAGGCATAAATCTAAATAAAAAAATTAAACTACTAAAAACCATTTTTTCTCCTTATATAAAAGTTAGATTGTTAATTTAGCAATCTAACTTTTATGATTTATTTTTTCTTATATTCTTCTATTTTCTTAGCCAAGTCTTCTAAATACTCTACTCTTTCATACTTATAAAGAAGTTCTTCTTCTAGTGCTTCTTTTTCATTGGTAAGTTCATTTAAAAGACCATAATTCGATGGGTTTGCTTCCATTTCTTTATCTATATTGGCTATTTTCTCTTCTAATTTATCAATATCACCATAGATAGTTTCAAATTCCTTCTGTTCTTTAAATGAAAATTTAGGCTTATCTTCCTTAGTTTTTACATATTCTTTTTTCACTGTTGCTTTTTTATTGTTATTATCTTTTTCATTTACTAACTCTATTTCTTTATGAATTAAATAATCACTGTAATTACCATTGTATATTTTTATATTACCATTACCTTCAAAAGAGAAAATCTTATTACAAGTTCTATCAAGGAAGTATCTATCATGGGATACAACTACAACTATTCCTATAAATTCATCAATAAAATCTTCTAATATCTTTAATGTCTCAATATCTAAATCATTTGTAGGCTCATCTAGAATTAAAACATTTGGTGCTTCCATTAGTATTCTCAGTAAATGAAGTCTACGTCTTTCTCCACCTGAAAGTTTATTGATAGTTGTATATTGAAGTATACCATCAAATAAAAATCTTTCTGCCAATTGTGAAGCTGTTATTACAGTGCCATCTTCTGTTGGAATTGTTTCTCCACCTTCTTTTATATAATCAATGGCCCTCATATTTAAATCCATATGAGAATCATCTTGTGCAAAGGTACATATCTTCACTGTATCTCCAATTTCAATACTTCCTAAATCTGCTTTTACACTACCATTAATTAAATTAGTAAGTGTTGTTTTTCCCATACCGTTATCGCCAATAATACCAATTCTATCGCTTTTTAAGAATATATAAGAAAAATCATTTAATAATACCTTTTCATCATATCTTTTTGATATATTATATAATTCTATTGTTTTCTTTCCTAATCTTCTTCCCACAAAAGGCATATCTATATTTTCAGGAGCAGCGATATATTCTTTATTTACTAATTCATCAAAGCGTTGAAGTCTTGCCTTTTGTTTAGTAGTTCTAGCTTTTGCTCCTCGTCTTACCCATTGTAATTCTTTAAGTATAAGTTTTTGTCTCTTTTCCTCCATTGCAGCCTCAAGCTCTAGTCTTTCTGCTTTCTTTTCTAAGAAATAGCTATAGTTTCCATCGTATGAGTATAGCTTTCCCCTATCTAGTTCAATAGTTCTATTGGCAACTCTATCTAGGAAATATCTATCATGAGTAATCATCAGTAAAGCACCTTTTCTGGCATTTAAATAATCTTCTAGCCATTCTATAGATGAAGAGTCTAAATGGTTAGTAGGCTCATCTAGTATTAATAAATCGCAAGGACTTATTAAAGCAGATGCTAGAAAGACCCTTTTTTTCTGTCCACCAGATAAAGTAGACATTTTAACATTGTAGTTATGTATACCAAGCTTAGTTAAGATTGTTTTTGCTTCACTTTCTAAACTCCATAAATTTAGATTATCTATCTTAGCTTGTAATGCTATAAGTTTGTTATTAAGTTCTTCAGAAAACTCACTATTATTAATGGATTCCAGTAATAATTCATATTCTTTTAAAAGCTTCATTTCCATATTATCACCATGGAAAACTTGCTCAAGTACTGTAGTATCATCCTCATATTCTGTATTTTGAGATAAATACTCTATTCTTAAATCTTTACTTTTAGTAACATCACCACTGAAGAATTCATCTCTTCCAGCCACTATCTTTAAAAGCGTAGACTTTCCTGCTCCATTTAAACCTATTAAGCCTATCTTATCACCTTCATTTATATTTAAAGTAACATTATCCAATAGTACTTTTTCACTATATGATTTACTTATTTTATCTAATGTAATTAAATTCATATTGAACTCCTTTATTTATATTATTAAACATCTTATTTTAACATAAGTCATGTATAAAAATCAAAAAGGCACTTCATTAAGTAAATTTAATGAAATGCCTATTAATTATAAATTTGGTATTATCTTTTTCATATATGGTTTTATAAAGTTTATAAAAGGAACTCCTAATATAGTTACCACCACAAACTCTCCTAGTGCCACCTGGAAAATTGTAAGTATTAATGGTAAAGCATAAAGATAACTTAACATAACTCCTATAATTAGCCCATTTATTATGGTTGGCCATAAAGATGCTATAATTAATGCAGTTTTACTATTTCTTATAACCTTTGGTGTGTAATAAACAGCAAGCACACTTATAAATGTAGCTATAGTTCCAAAGATTACATCCATTATCCCATTAGGGCCTAGCATATTTGCAATAAAGCACCCTAGTGTTAATCCACCAATATAAAGTGGATCAAATAAAGCAAGTAGTACTAATACTTCTGAAATCCTAAATTGATAGTTTCCAAAAGATAATGGAGCTATAACTAATGTTGTAGCTGCATAAAGTGCTGCTATTGCAGCTGTTGTAACTATTCTTTTAGTCTTATTCATATTTACGTCTCTCCTAATAATAATATTAGAACCTTTTAAGAAAATAGACCAAATAAAAAAGGTACCTATATATAAATATAGGTACCATAATAACCTTAATAAGTCTATTATAAACACCTAGTTTTATTTAAAGACAGGAGGTTCTCGAACTGTCTGATACTAATTATACACAAAATTATCAAAAAAATCAATATTTATAATATTCTATTAAGGAGTGAGCGTATCCTTATGGTTTCACTATTACGCTTATACCACCAGTCGCGGCTCCATATAAATAAAATGTCTTTAGAATCAGCTAAAAGATATAATATTTCTTTTAAGTTATTTTCGTTAAAGTTATTTAAACTATCGAAATATATAGGTATGAAGTTTTTAGAATTTTCTTTCGTACACACTATATATTTTAATATATAATTATCATAATGGTAATTATATATTATTTTGTATCCCCAGGATTTTAATAAAGATAATATTTCACTTTCATAATTAATTCCTGTATTAGCAACAGCATCAGTTTCAGTACTTACATCTTCCTTAAAAAGTTTATTTAAATAAATATCCAAAGTAGAATCCTTATTTAAAATTCTATTTGTAAATTTAACAGCTTTAATAAGTATATTAAAATAATCCTCAATTGATTTATATTCACTAATATACGAATTATTTTTCTCAAGGTTATTTATAAGCAAGTAATAGTAATATTTATTGATGAACCTTAATAATTCTTCACCTTCATATACTGATTTAGTATTGGTATATATAAAGTTTAAAAGATTCAATACTTCTTCATCTAATGCTTCAACCTTATTTATAATGCTTAGATAGTTTCTATACTTCATTAATTTATTGCATAAATCCTTTAAATATAATCCAAACTCATCCTCGTTTAATATATATTTTGATATTGAATTATATTCTTCATCAATCAATACTGGTTTTAAAAATTTAAATGATTTGATGTATATATTTAAGCAATCAATATTTTCTTTAAATTGCTTTAATATTTCTCGTTCATAAGCATAATATTTATTAAATGCTTCATTTTTCTTATCTCTATAAATAAGTCCCTTAATCCAATAACTTATACTATTATTAGTATAACTTGTTATTAAATGTCCGTTATGATTAAAATTAATACGTTTAACTTCATTTTGTAATGCTTCTTCTGATAAAGACTTATTATAAATATCAGAATTTATAAAATCTTCTGTATAGGCATTACTATATATGGGTGGTAATAAAGCAAAGCTATTATTTAATAGTGCACTTAACTTATTAATAGCTATATTTAATTCTTCCATTTTTATATCCTGTCTTAACACAGAAAATATTTTATTGTTTTTAAATTTTATATATTTAAAATATACTGTTAATAATTTTTCATTAAGTATATATTTAGATAACTCAAGTACATTATCATGATTATTCCACTGAAACATTGAGCATTTAGTCATAGTAGTGAAAAAACGATATTCATTATCCTTATAATTTATATTCTGCTCTGTTAATTTATATAATTGTGTTAATGAATAACCACAGGAATCAACTTGTGAAAATGAATTATATACCTTTATTACTTTTTCTCCTTTAGCTTTAATTTCTCTAATTAGTATGTCTATCTTTTCTTTTGACACACTTAACTCCTTATTACTATCATCTAAATTAATCATATCCTTCATCATATAATTTTAGACCTCTCTATTAATATAGGTTCCATATATTTTATGATTTAGATATAAATAAGATTACATAGTAGAGAAGTTTTTGCTTACTAAGGCTCTCTTATACAAATAAAAAAGGATAGATTAAAAAATCTATCCTCACTTTTATCTATATTAATTTCTATTAAACATTTATATCAGTCTTTATATCAAGATATTCTTTATATTTTTCAAGATATGGGTTTACATATTCATCAATGAATTCAACAACTTGACTTGGTGCTCTTCCAACAAAATCTGTAGGATTTATTATTGACTCTATCTCTTCTCTTGATAAATTGAAAGTTGGATCATTTATGATTCTTTCAATTAAATCATTGTCTAAACCTTCACCTTTAACTCTTTGAGCTGCAGCCATTGAATGAACTCTAACTCTTTCATGTAATTCTTGTCTATCTCCACCTTTTTTAACAGAAGCCATCATAATGTTTTCTGTAGCCATAAATGGAAGTTCATTCATTACATGAGATGCTATTACTTTATCATATACAACCATATTTTCAGCAATGTTTATATATAGATTTAAAACACCATCTAATGCTAAGAAGCCTTCAGCAACAGAAAGTCTCTTATTAGCAGAGTCATCTAAAGTTCTTTCAAACCATTGTGTTCCAGCTGTTATTGCAGGATTTAATGAATTTACTATTACGTATCTTGCTAATGCACTTATTCTTTCACTTCTCATTGGATTTCTTTTGTATGCCATAGCTGAAGATCCAATTTGGTTCTTTTCAAAAGGTTCTTCCACTTCTTTTAAGTTTTGAAGAAGTCTTAAATCATTACTAAATTTATATGCACTTTGTGCAACTTCTGATAATGTATTTAAAACTATTGAATCTAATTTTCTAGGATAAGTTTGCCCTGTCACCCCATAACTTTTGCTAAAGCCCATTTTTTTAGCAACTAGCATGTCTAATTCTTTTACCTTTTCTTCATCACCATTAAATAATGCCATAAAGCTTGCTTGTGTTCCAGTTGTTCCTTTTACACCTCTTAATTTTAATGTAGAAATTAAGAATTCTATATTTTCTAAGTCCATCACAAGGTCTTGCATATATAACGTTGCTCTCTTACCTACTGTAGTCAACTGAGCAGGTTGGAAATGAGTAAATCCTAAAGTTGGCATATCCTTATATTTTAAAGCAAATTTAGATAAATGAGATAAAACTGCTACAATCTTTTCTTTAATTATTTCTAAAGCTTCCTTCATTAATATTATATCTGTATTATCTCCTACATAGCAGCTTGTAGCTCCTAAATGGATTATACCCTTAGCTTTAGGACATTGTAATCCATATGCATATACATGACTCATTACATCATGTCTTACTTCTTTTTCTTTTTTTATGGCATCATCGTAATTGATATTATATATATTATCTTTTAATTCCTTAATTTGTTCATCAGTTATGTCTAAGCCTAATTCTTTTTCTGCTTCAGCTAATGCGACCCATAACTTTCTCCAAGTAGAAAATTTCATATCTTCTGAGAATATGTAGCTCATTTCTTTAGATGCATATCTTGAATTTAGTGGTGTACTGTATAAATCTCTCATATTAATACCTCCGAATAAAAAGTTATTAAATTAATTTTTCATTCGTATTATATCATACTTTATTGAAAATTTACATGGTTTTTTTTCATAAATTCAAAAAAAGTGCATTTATGCACTTTTTTTCTTATTCTTCCATGTTTTCGATTAACTTAGCAATTTCTTCACAAGCTAAAGTTTCATCATCACCAGTAGCACTTACAGTTATTGCTGCACCTTTAGTTACTCCTAAAGATAAAACTCCAATTAAGCTCTTAACGTTAGCTTTTTTTCCGTTAAATTCAATGCTTACATCTGATTTGAAAGCTGAAGCTTTCTTTACTAATAAAGTCGCTGGTCTTGCGTGTAAACCAGTTCCATTGTTAACTACTACTTCTTTAGATACCATCTAACACACCTCTTTACTTAATTTTATATATATATCTAACGATTACATTATATAACGATAAAAAAATAATTTCAAGTATTATGTATATCTTTTAGAAAAAAAGCACTATTTTTTGGATTTATACTATGAATTTATTGGAAAATGAAAAAAAAGCTATAAAAATATTTATAGCTTTTAATGTTTAATATATGTTATCTAGGCTGGACTATTAACTTTATAGCGGTTCTTTCTTGTCCGTCTATTTCAATATCAGTAAAAGCAGGAACACATACTATATCTCTTCCGCTTGGTGCTACAAATCCTCTAGCAATGGCAATAGCTTTTACAGCTTGATTAATTGCACCTGCACCTACAGCTTGAATTTCAACTATATTTTTTTCTTTGATTATTGCAGCTAAAGCGCCTGCAACTGAATTTGGGTTTGATTTTGTTGATACTTTTAATACTTCCATTTAGATTCCTCCTAAATCGTTTACATAAATATTAATATAATATTACTTCTACACTTATATATATTCTATTAAAAGCAAGAATATCCTCTTTATTTTATAAAAAAATACATTTTGTTAAAACAAAATGTATTTTTTATTTATTATTTAGCAAAATCAACTGCTCTAGTTTCTCTAATTACGTTAATTTTAATTTGTCCTGGATATTCTAATTGCTCTTCAATACTCTTAGCTAAATCACGTGCTAATTCAATTGAACCAGCATCGTCTAATACTTCCGGTTTAACCATAATTCTTATTTCTCTTCCAGCTTGAATAGCATATGACTTTTCTACACCCTCATAAGAATTTGCGATTTCTTCTAACTTTTCTAAACGCTTAATATAAGTTTCTACAGTTTCTCTTCTTGCGCCAGGTCTTGCAGCTGATATTGCATCTGCAGCCTGAACTAATATTGCTTCCATTGAAAGCATTTCCACATCACCATGATGTGCTGCAATAGCATTAACTACTAATGGAGATTCATGGTATTTCTTAGCTAAATCTCCCCCTATTAATGCATGAGGACCTTCTTGTTCTTGATCTACAGCTTTACCTATATCATGAAGTAAACCTGCTCTTTTTGCTAAATTAACATCAAGACCTAATTCTGAAGCCATTAATGCAGCTAAATAAGCAACTTCGATAGAATGTTTTAAAACATTTTGTCCGTAACTAGTACGATACTTTAATCTACCTAATAATTTAGTTATTTCTGGATGTAAACCATGTACACCAGTTTCTAACGTTGCTTGTTCACCTTCTTCTTTAATGTCATTTTCAACATCCTTTTGAGCTCTCTCAACCATCTCTTCAATTCTAGCAGGATGTATTCTACCATCAACTATTAATTTTTCCAGTGCTATTCTAGCAACCTCTCTTCTTATTGGATCAAAACTTGATAATATAACAGCTTCTGGAGTATCATCAATAATTAAATCTACTCCTGTTAATGTTTCTATTGTTCTTATATTTCGCCCTTCTCTACCAATAATTCTACCCTTCATTTCATCATTTGGTAATGGTACAACATGTACAGTAGACTCTGAAACATGATCTGCAGCACAGCGTTGAATAGCTGTAGTTATTATTTCTCTAGCTTTTTTATCAGCTTCATCTTTTGCTTTAGATTCAATTTCTTTTATCATTAGTGCAGCTTCATGAGATACTTCTCTTTTAACTTCAGCTAGTAATATTTCTCTAGCTTCTTCTGAAGATAGATTAGCTACTTTTTCTAATTCTTCTCTTCTTTTTTGGCACAATTTTTGCACATTTGATTCCATTTCATCTATTTCACGAAGTCTTTTATTGATAGTTTCCTCTTTTTTCTCTAAAAGGTCACCTTTTTTATCAAGAGTCTCTTCTCTTTGAATAACTCTTCTTTCAAGTCTTTGAATTTCATTTCTTCTCTCACGAGATTCTTTATCAAAATCACTTCTAAGTCTGTGAACTTCTTCTTTTGCCTCTAAAATAGATTCTTTTTTAGTAGCTTCTGCTTCTCGTGTCGCTTTTCTAAGTAACTCTTCTGCTTCATTCTCTAAAATACTGACTCTTTTTTTTGTGGCTGTTTGTATCAGCTTATAAATTATGAAACTCATAATTGCTAACACAATAATATTACCTAATATTATTAGTAATATATTCATTCCAACACCTCCTAGCACATTAATTATACGTATATATAAAAATAAAAGCGTAGTAGGTGTCATATTATTCTCACTGAACCTTGAATATGATAAACCAGTATTTGTTATTATTTTATCTTATAAATAAAATTATGTCAAGTTTAGTTGATTTTATCATATTTTATTAATAAGCAATTACCTTATTATTATAACCTATATCATTTTGTTTATACAACAAAAAAAATCGCTATAAAGCGATTTTTTTACTAATTATTCTTCAGTTTGTTCAGATGTAGCCTTAACGTTACCTTGATTTAAAGGTAAATCGTATTTGCTTCTAATTTGATTTTCAATTTCTAATGCTACTTCAGGGTTTTCTCTTAAGTATTGTTTAGCATTTTCTCTACCTTGACCAAGTCTGATGTCATTGTAAGAGAACCAAGCTCCACTCTTTTGAACTATGCTTTCTTTAACACCTACATCTATAATATTTCCAACTTTAGAAATACCTTCGTTGTACATAATATCGAACTCAGCCACTTTAAATGGAGGTGCAACTTTATTCTTCATTATTTTAACTCTAGTTCTATTACCTATTATTTCATCACCTTGTTTAATAGAATCTATTCTTCTAACATCCATTCTTACAGAAGCATAGAATTTAAGAGCTCTACCTCCTGTAGTTGTTTCAGGATTACCAAACATTACACCAACTTTTTCTCTTAATTGGTTAATGAATATTACAATACAGTTTGACTTATTTATTGTACCTGTTAATTTTCTTAAAGCTTGAGACATTAGTCTTGCTTGCAGACCAACGTGAGAATCACCCATTTCTCCCTCAATTTCAGCTCTAGGTACTAAAGCAGCAACAGAGTCAACTACTACAACATCAATAGCACCTGAACGAACTAATGCTTCTGTAATTTCTAATCCTTGCTCACCAGTATCTGGTTGAGATACGATAAGATTTTCAGTATCAACTCCAACATTTCTTGCATAACTAGGATCTAAAGCATGTTCAGCATCGATAAACGCAACTGCCCCTCCCCTTTTTTGAGCTTCTGCTGAAATATGTAATGCCACTGTTGTTTTACCAGAACTTTCAGGACCGTATATTTCAATTATTCTTCCTCTAGGTACACCACCAATTCCTAAAGCTATATCTAAATCTAGAGAACCAGTAGAAATAGCATCAACATTTAGTGAGCTATGTTCTCCTAATTTCATTATTGAACCTTTACCAAATTGTTTTTCTATCTGTCCCATTGCACTTTCGATAGCTTTCATTTTATCCATATCGATATTTGCCATTAAACTTCACCCTTTCTCGAACATTTGTTCCATAAGTAAATTATAAACAAAATAATTCTGTTAGTCAATAAAAATATAATAGTTTTTGCTATATGTTAAAAGTTCCATCTAATAATAGAAGGAACTTTTTTAAGTATAACCTATTTTTAATATTTTAAACTATTTATTTGATGAAATTGCACCTTTATTTTTTATAAAGTAGTCAATTCCAGAAATTATAGTCATAGCTATTGCTATAAATAATGCTATTTTTGGAGCATATGCAAAGAAATTATTTAAAAATGCACTTGCTTCAAACGAACTATTTAATGCCTTTATTGATTCAATATTAACTTGCAATAATAATAATAATATAGCTATTATTTGAGTAACTGTCTTAATTTTTCCCCACCAGCTGGCAGCTATTACAGTACCTTCTGATGCAGCAACAGTTCTAAGGCCAGATACAGCAAATTCTCTTGCAATTATTATTACTGCAGCCCAACTAGGTATTAAATGTAATTCAACTAGTGAAATTAATGCAGCTGTAACTAATAATTTATCAGCTAATGGATCCATAAACTTACCGAAGTTAGTTATTTGGTTTCTGCTTCTTGCAATATATCCATCAAGTTGATCAGTTAATGAAGCTATTATAAATATTAATGTAGCTATTATTGAGCCATAAGGAATTCCTTTCCCAATTAAGAATATTAGGAATATAGGAACTAATATAACTCTTAACATAGTTAATTTATTTGCTAGATTCATCCCAAACATCTCCCACCAAATCGTATTCCATAACATTTGTTATCTTGACTTTAATTATATCACCTTTCTTTAGAGTTTTCTTCTTAGTAACATAAATTAAGCCATCTATTTCTGGAGCCATTTCATAATTTCTTCCTATGTAATATTCTCCAGTACTGCCATCTATAATAGTATCATATATATTACCTATTTTCAATTTATTTAAATCTCTAACAATACCTCTTTGAATATTCATAAGAGTTTCTTTTCTCTTGATTTTAACATCTTCATCTATTTGATTTGGTAATTTAGCTGCAGCTGTTCCTTCTTCTTGCGAATAAGTAAATACACCTACATTATCAAGCTTATAATCTTTTAAGAAGCTACATAACTCATTAAAGTCCTCTTCTGTTTCACCAGGGAATCCAACAATCAATGATGTTCTTAAAGTTATTCCAGGTACTTTTTCACGTAATAAATCAATTTTATCAATGATAGTTTCCTTATTAGTCTTTCTAGCCATCATTTTTAAAATATTATTGCTTATGTGCTGAATTGGTAAATCTAAGTACTTCATAACCTTTGGATTATTAGCTATAACTTCTATTAACTCATTAGTTATTTCTTCTGGATAACAGTAAAGAAGTCTTATCCACTCTAATCCTTCTATTTCTGATAATTCATTTACTAAAACATGTAATTGGTTCTTTCCGTATAGATCTTCACCGTAGTTAGTTAAATCTTGAGCAATTAGTATTATTTCTTTTACACCTTGATTTACTAATGAATTAGCTTCAGCTAATATAGATTCTTTACTTCTACTTCTAAATTTTCCTCTTATTTTAGGAATTATGCAGTAAGTACAGAAGTTATTACATCCTTCAGCAATTCTAAGGTAAGCAGTATGTGAATTTGTAGTTAATATTCTTTCACCTTCATTTACTCCTTCATCCTTATAAGTAGTTGATGAAACTCTTTGTTCTGTCTTTATAAAATCAACAATAAGTTTGTGTAGCTTCATATAGTCATTAACACCCATTAATATATCAATTTCAGGGATTAATTCTAGAAGCTCATCTCCATATCTTTGAGTTAAACAACCTGTTGCAATAATCATTTTACATTTATGCGTCTTTTTATATTCTGCCATTTCTAAGATGGTGTCAATTGATTCCTGCTTAGCACTTTCAATAAATCCACATGTATTTATTATTATAATTTCAGCATCCTTTGGATTATTTGTTATTTCATAAAACTTATTGATTGAACCTAATATTAATTCAGAATCAACTCTATTTTTATCACAGCCAAGGCTGACCATTCCGACTTTAAACTTACTCAAACTTCTTTTCCTCCTAAGTGTTTTGTATTTAACCATAACTTATTTTAATTGAACACAGCTATATTTACAAGTATTTTGTATTACTGTTTATTATAAATTTCATCTTTTGATATAAGTACTTTCCTTGGCTTACTACCATCCCTTTCAGAAATTATACCTTGGGCCTCAAGTTCTTCCATAATCCTTGAAGCTCTATTAAATCCTATTTTAAACTTTCTTTGTATAAAGGACGTAGAAACCTGTTGATATTCAACTACAAGTTGTATTGCTTCATCTAAAAGCACATCATTTTCTTCTCCTCCACTACTGTTATTAGTAGTGGATAAACTTTCGTTATTAATATGTTCAATAATTTCTTCTCTGTAATTTACTTCATCTTCACTGCTTTTTATAAAGTCTACTACATTTTCCACTTCCTCTTCAGATATAAATGCTCCTTGTATTCTAAGTGGCTTATTAGCACCCATTGGAGAGTAAAGCATATCCCCTCTTCCTAATAATTTTTCAGCACCAGTCTGATCAAGGATTGTTCTAGAGTCAATACCTGATGAAACAGCAAAAGAAATTCTTGAAGGAATATTAGCTTTTATTACACCTGTTATTACATCTACAGAAGGTCTTTGAGTAGCAATAATAAGATGTATACCAGCAGCTCTAGCTTTTTGTGCAAGTCTACATATATAATCTTCTACATCGTTAGGGCATGTCATCATTAAGTCAGCAAGCTCATCTACGATTAAAACTATATAAGGAAGCTTTTCACTTATGAATCCTTTTTCAACTTGCTGGTTATAAGATTTTATATTCTTAACCTTGTATTTAGTGAATAGTTCATATCTTTTATCCATTTCATTTACAGCCCAATTTAAAGCACCAGCAGCTTTTTTAGGTTCTGTAACTACTGGAATTAATAAATGAGGAATTCCATTATAAACACTAAGCTCGACAACCTTAGGGTCAATCATCAGAAGTTTTATCTCATCAGGAGAATATTTATACAAAAGACTCACTATAAGTGAATTTATGCATACAGATTTTCCTGAACCTGTAGCTCCAGCAATAAGCATATGAGGCATTTCACTTAAATCACCAACTATGCATGTACCAGTTATATCCTTACCTAAAGCAAAAGAAATCTTTTTAGTACTTTCTTGGAATTCTTTAGAATCAAGTACTTCTCTTAAGAATACTGGGGTTTGCTTTTTATTAGGTACTTCTATACCAATGGCTGATTTACCTGGAATTGGTGCTTCCATTCTTACAGCGCTAGCAGCAAGTCCTAAAGCAATATCATCTTGTAGATTTACAATTTTTGAAACCTTAACACCTGGACTAGGTTGTATTTCAAAACGTGTTACCGATGGTCCTTTTGTAACTTGTAGAACTTTAGCTTCTACGCCAAAGCTCATTAAAGTATCTTCTAATTTATTTGCATTATCAAATAGATCTTGCTTATCTTCATTTTTCATTTTTGATTTAGTATTATTATTTAATAAATCTAGTTTTGGATAAGTATAAATTTTAATAGAATTATCTTTATTTGTATTAAGCATTGTATCAATTTCTTTAGTTACAACATTTTTCTCAGCTTCAGTAATTCCTTTACTATGTTTAGCATTAGAATGCTTTGTATCGTTATTAAAAAGCTCCACATTATCTTCATCAAGATTATCTTCTTCTGCTATATGGATATTTATTTCAGGTAATGTATTATCATTATCTTTAATTTCAGAATTTTTCATAAAATCTAATATCTGAATTTTATTATTAATTTCCTTAATAAATTTATCTTCATCTGAATCATCTATTGTTATGGATGGAGAAGAGGCTTTTTTATTTGAAGACTTAAACTTCTTATTATATTTTTCTTTTGATTTGAAAATATTCATAAATCCCATATATATTTCATATATTGTTATGTCCATTAACAATACAGAACTTATAATTGCAAAGGTTATATAAAATATATAAGCACCTAGAAACCCTATCAGCCTTGATAAAGGATATGCAACAATATGGCATAGTAGTCCTCCGTGGATATTTAATCCATTATCTTGGAGAATATCTTTTAATGTATTAGCGAATCCTATAGAATTAACAGTTTGAATCTTAACAGTAGCAAAGAATAGACCAATAATTACATAGATAACCGTTATACCTATAATCTTTCTTGTATATTTGATATTACTCCTAAACTTTATAAGATTAATTCCAAAGTAAATTAGATATATAGGAAGTGCTAATGATAATATACCTATTAAATTATAAATAATTTTTCTTGCAAAAACAGACAAAGCACCAGCAAAATTTGTATATATAGCTAAGGCTAATATCAAACCTAGGCCAATTAAAATTATGCCCTTTATATCAGTTTTATTATTGGAATTTTCGTTAGTATTTTTTTTATTCATTGGCTTTTTTTTATTCTTAGCCATTTTATCCCCCCTAGTGAATGTTAAATAAATATTTAATAGATTAATTATATTATAGTACAAATTTAATTAAAATAGATTTATTATTAAAAAAAGAAATCCATAAGGATTTCCTTTTACATATTATTTTCTTTAGACTCAATTAATTCATTAAGCTTATCTAATGCTTGTGTAATTCCTCCAACTTCATCAATAAGACCACATTCAACCGCTTGATCACCAATCAAAATTGTTCCTACATCATTTAGAAGCTCATCGGATTTTAGCATCATTTGTTCAAGAGTTTCTCTATCAATATGTGAAGTACGTACAATAAAGTTGTTAATACGTTCTTGCATTTTTTTAAAATAGTTAAATGTTTGTGCAACACCGATGACAAATCCATTCATTCTCACAGGATGAACTATCATTGTTGCTGATGGTGTAATAAATGAATAATCCGCTGAAGTAGCAAGTGGTACCCCAATTGAATGTCCTCCACCTATTACTATAGAAACAGTTGGTTTTGAAATAGATCTAATCATTTCTGCAATTGCAAGCCCAGCTTCAACATCTCCTCCTACAGTATTTAACACTATAAGTAAACCCTTTACAGCATCATTTTGCTGTACGGATATTAATTGAGGTATTATATGCTCATATTTTGTTGTTTTTGTTTGTGGCGGAAGTACCATATGACCTTCAATTTGTCCAATTATAGGTAATATATGTACGCTTTGATTCTTGTTATCAGTACCTAACTCTTTTATTTCTTCAAGTTTTTCTGATTGTGCCTTGGTATTACAACTAGATGAAGTATTATTTTCGTTATTACCATTTTCGTTGCTAATTTCAGGATTTAATTCGCTTATATGTTTTTTTTCATTAAAAGTTTCATTCATATTTAATATCCTTTCTAACTAATATTTTATTTTCTTATATCAAGTACTACAGCATATTTTACAAAACCATTTTTATAATTTCCTTTAACAATAAGAACATATTTTCCCTCTAAATCTGGAACTTTAATGCAACCTCTTTTGACAGTTAAAGCTTTATTGTCTAAATTCCATATTGAAACCGTGATTTCTTTAGGATCAGTACTAAATTGAAAGTTAATGTTTTCATTAGCTCTTACCTTTAAAGATGACTTTTTAAGAAGTTTTTCATAATCAGTAATAATATCCTTTGCAATTATTTTTTCAGAATTATTTTCAACTTCTGTAAAGCTATATGAACAAAGATATTTTGTTGAATGTTTGCCTCTAAGCCTAACTATTAATGATGGAATTACTTCCTTCTCTTTATTTTTTTCAGTATCTTTTTTATCATCCTTGCCTTCTTCAGCAGACTCATCAATTAATTCACCTTGTTCAAGTTTTTTTGCCTTTATTTCCTCTAATCTTTGCTGTTCAATTTGCTTTCTCTTGTCTTTTAATTCTTTCATTAAATCATCTAATTTAGGATAAGGAAAGCTTTCTTCATTTTCACTTTCTCCAGAATCATCAGGTTCTTCGTATGCCATAGGTATTTTTAAAGGAGTTAGTAAAGTTACTATCATTACAACTAATAATATTTTTTTCAACTAAAACCCTCCAACAAATTAATTACAATAATATGTTGCCCTTTTACGGAAAAAAAATTATTAAATTTTAAAAAAGAAGTATTGAAAAAAATTTTCAATACTTCAATTCTAATGACTATTACCAGCAGCAGCCACCAAATAGGAAGATAAGAATTATCCACCACCACCAGCCGCCACAGCCACCAAATCCGCCATAGCCGCCTCCAAAGCCGTTGCCAAATCCTCCACAACCACAATTTCCGCCGTATCCACCATAGCCACCGCCATAGCCGCCGTATCCACCACAGCAATTATTGTAACCGCAAGGATTACAACATTGATTACAACAAGAAGTACAGCATGTATTGCAAGGTGTGCAGCAACACTTGCAGCATTTACAAGATTTTTTGCTACTTGACAAGTTAATCATCTCCTATCTTTAGTTCTATAGTATATTCTATTCTTAACGTAGTATTTCGGTTCAAAATATGCATATTAAAATTTGAATAATTAGACTTTACTAGTTATATTTGATACTATTAAAATATACAAGTTTGAAAGGATGAAAAAAATGAGCAGTAATAGAAATCGTCTTGTTGCACCAAGAAATGTTGTTAATACAAAGATGTTATATACATTTTATATATTAAAAGAATTGGCTAAAGGAGAAACCATATTTGGTAATAAAATATTAGAGGTATTTCGTAATAAATTTCAAAATGCTGAGAGACCTTTTCCAGTTTCATCAAGTACTATATATGAAACATTATATGATTTGGAACTTAAAGGATATGTAACAAGTCATTGGATAGGTGATGAAGCCATGAATAAGCGAAGCAAAAAGGTATATGCCATTACCGATGATGGTGTAGAATTTTATAAAAATCATATAGCTGATTACGTTGATAACTTAAAAAAGACAAAATCAACATTAGATTTAATGATAGAAATGCTTATATAATTGGTAACATTTGACAGTTATTTCTATATATTATATCATTAAAATATTTATAATATATAGAAAGGGGTCACAAAATGATAGAAATTAATGAACTAGGAACTCATGAATCATTGATTTATTTTCCCAATAAAAGGCTAAAAGTAAAAAAAGTTATAAAAAATTCAAACAGTATTTTTTTATATTATTCTAAATTAGAACTAAAAGAGTTTTCAAAGATAAATGTAACATTGCAAAATATTAAAACTCGTGAAGAATATGAATGTGAATTTGATGCCACTGATGAATATATTGAAATTCATCTTGATGCATTAACAGATTATTTTACTGACAATGAAGCAACAATTTTTATAACTTTGCAAAAAGACAAGATTCTGTACTACTATATTCCTGTAGTAAATTCTTGTGAGCTTTTGGACATAAAAAAGCAAACATACAATACTAGCAATTATCAATGGTTTATACGAACTTCACCTACTGGTGAATTACGATTATCATGTTATAAACTTATAACAGCATAAGTAAAAAAGTTAGCAATTTCATTTGCTAACTTTTTTATTTGACAGATATTTAAATTTCATTATTTTTAATTCTTCTTGTTAAATCTTTAATTTTTTCTTCAATAACTTTAGCTGTTTTAATAAATTCTTCATCACTTTTTCCTGTTGGATCCTCTAACCCCCAGTCTTCAGTATGATCTGCTTTTAAGTATGGACACACTACGTTACATCCCATTTTTATAGCTATATCAATGGTTGGTATATCACTTAATAATTTAGACTTTTGAGTTTCATTCATATCAACTTTATATAAATCTTTTATTATTCTTACAGCATCTTGATTTATTTGTGTCTTAGTTTCTGTACCAGCTGAGTAACTTTCAAATACATCTCCTCCATAAATTTTTCCTAAGGCTTCGGCCATTTGTGATCTGCAAGAGTTATGAACGCAGATAAAAGCTACTTTTTTCTTCATTATTTATCATCCTTTCAATTCTCATCTATTTTCCATACGTAATATATTATTTTAACCATCTAAGTAGATGAACTTTAACTTTAAATATTGCATTTATATTCTTTAAAGTATTTGTCGGTATTAATAGTGGTTAGTTTTTTTAATAATTCACCAGCATAGCTACTCCCTTCAGTGCTAATTGAGTAATATGTCCATTTACCTTCTTTTCTGCTATTAACTACACCTGATTCACAAAGAATCTTCATATGATGTGATAATGTAGATTGACTTATATTTAAATTATCTAATAAATGGCATGCACATTTCTCGCCACTTTGAAGCATTTCTAAAATCATTAAACGATTTTCATCACAAAAAGCTTTAAACACCTTTGCATTATTTTGATAATTATTTTTCATTTTATCATCTCATATCTATTTTTTTCGATATGTATATTATATATTTCTTATGAAAATATTACAATATGCTTTTTCCTTCTAATGATTCAACAATATCCTCTTCTAAGGACTCTACTCATTATCATTTGTTCATAAGTTTTAAGCTAAACTTTCAATTGTAGATAATCTCTACCAAACGTTTTCTAATAACTTAATGCCAATCTTATGATTTTTCATTATTATATTAAGTAAAAAAAGCACCATAGCTATAAAGCTACAGTGCACCTTCCACATATTTTATTATTTTAAAGATTCAGATATGGTTACTAGTACTTTGCTTTGTATTTCTGCTATAACATTATGTTTTACCCTTGCATCAAAAGCTAAATATCCACCCTTGTTAAGTTCAAATTTTTCTCCACTTTCAAATGATATTTGAACTTTACCTTCATAAATAAATATTGATGCATAGCCATTATGAACATGATCTGGAAGTCCTTTACCCTCTTCAAAATCAAAATACATAGTTTTAAATTTAGGAGTCATGCCTAATAATTTTTTAGGTTCATTAATACTATTTACATCTATTGGATTTAATTCCATTCTATCTGTAACTTTTAAATTAGTTTTTTTAATTTCCATAATTATTCCTCCGATATTGCTAATTATCTTAAGTTTATTACTGTCATCTTAGGTCTTGACATAGATTCAAATACAGACACTACTAACATATATTTTTCTTTGTCAGCAGTATCTGTATTTATATTTTATTACTTAATCACTTACAAGGCGTTTTTCACCTGTAATTTCTTGAATATGTTTTATATTTTGAGTAACTTCAAGAGTTCCAAGATATTGATTTTTTTCATTACGCACTGCAAAATACCGTATATAGACAAATTGTTCACCTATATTAATCCAAAAATCCTCATTATTTTTTTGCCTGATTTACAGGATGCCCTGGAATATCAGCAGGATTGTCAGTACCACTTTTTTTAAATAACTTATTTTTAATTAAAGCAAGATCTATCTTTTTCATAGCAGCACCCTTTTTTATTGTCATGAATCTACCTGCTGTATTTAACATTCCTGGCTTTTTAATATCAACAAACCCTAATTAGTAAAGTAATTCAATAACTTCAGGATTTTTACTATGAAGATTATAAATAGAATCATTTAAATTTATTACTTTCATTGTAGTAGACCCTCCTTTATTTATGATTATAGTCTTATCTTTAAATTTCTAATTTATGCATTCTATAAATCTTGGTTAACATTTTTAATTATTTTGTTGGTGAAGGTAATTCATTTATAAATATTCTAAATAAGCTGTATGGTTTTTCTCTTATATCTTTTCCATAGTGATATCTAGCCTGTCTATGTAGCTGATTTACTATAACATACAAATATTTATCACATCCTATAGTAAATGTATCTGGCCACAACAGATGTGGACTATGAACAATAGTATCCATTTCACCATCAGGAGAAATTCTTCTTATGCTGTTATTCTCATAATCACCTGCATATATTGTCCCTTTCGAATCTGTAATCATGCCATCAGATGCTCCTTTCTCCCCTAAATACTTAACATAGGAGCAGAGAACAGAATCAGGAATAGATTCATCTCTTAAAACATCAGTATTTATTGAATATAGATCACGGCTGGCAAGAGGACAGTAATATAATGTCTTTCCATCTTCTGATATTGCAATTCCATCTGCAGCAATTGTAATCTGAGAAGTTTTTCCATCAGTATCTCTATTAAGCAATACCTTTCCTTCAACTTTTGGGATAAAATCTGTATTTGCTGTGGTTGTTGAATCTCCATTTAAACGTCTGAATGACCTGCCATCGCTTAAATCAACCACAATAATTGCCCCAGGACCCTTGTCTGATGAATCTGTAATATATGCATAGCCTTCTTTCCCAACACGATAATCAATACGTACATCATTTAAATATGTTGTAGGTAAAACTACATTATCAGGAAAAGAATAAATTCTTCTTATCTTATTAGTATTAAGATCTACTGCAACAAGCTTTGATCCTCCATCAATAGGCTGAGAAAAATTTGGTGCTGCAGTATCAAGTACCCAAAGTGTTCCACACTCATCTGCAACAACACTCTGTACACTTATAAAGCATCTTAGAAGGTTATCATAATCTACCTTATTCGTCTTTAAATCTGGATAAGGAACTAACTTATTATCTACTATTTCAGCTACAGTAAATTTAACATCATCACCCCACTTGGGAAAATTTACAAAAATACGTCCTTTTTTAGAAATAGTAACACCTGTAGGCATTGCACCATAAAAAGAAAATACTGATTCTAATTTGCCAAAGAACTTTTCCTTTGGAAGCTTTCTCTTTTTCATACTTCACACTTCTATATACTTATTTACTCACATTTATATAATATTGCTTTTTCTAAAAGATAATGCCAAAAAATAAATCTAATTCTTCAATAGTTTTACATAAAAAATAAGGCTAAAAGCAGTTTTGGATACCTTTAGCCTTTTATTTTTTATACTAATTTTAGATTAAATATATTATCAAGATTTAACTTCTTAATTCTTAAATTAATTTCATCCTTATCAAGGGTATATAAACCAACCTCTTGCATATGCTTAAAATACTCTGCGCCTGCAAAAGTATATCTATTCTTTCTGCCTTCTCTTGTTTTAGCCTTTTCATTAGCATAAGAAATTATATCTCCAATGGCAATTGAGCTAGGTAATATAAGAAGAGGCATTCCTATAGCAAGTCTTACAGCATTATGTCCTGCTAAACTACCAGTGCATATTGCTTCTGTATGACCTACAAACAAACCACTCTTTTCTCCTGCACAAAATAGATTGTCAACTCCTTCAACTTTAAGATCATTAGTTCTTGGAGCAACAGATAGATATCTTATGGAATTTCCTTTACTTCCTGCATAAGGATCAATATATTTAGCATATTCTAGTCCAGGAATCTTTCTAAGTTTTTCAAGTGGATAATATGTGGTCATCAGTTTAGCATGTGCAGTGTGTACAAAAGTGCAACTTTTGCAACATTGTTTTCAGTAATAAAGTTTAATATTAATACTAATATACTACAAGATATGGAATTAGATACATTTGCTCAAAAATTAAGATATCTTAGACTTGAGAGAAATCTAAATCAACATGAATTTGCTAATTTATTGAACAGGAGCTTTACTAGTGTATGTAATTGGGAACAAGGAAATAGAATACCCAAAACAGAAACTATAAAAGAAATAGCTGAAGTTCTTAATGTTGATTATACATATTTTAAAGTCCAGGAGTAATGATCACTGGTCTTTGAAAATTTACAATGAAAAATAGTATTGTCCACTTTATTTATTAATATATTTGTTAAACAAAACCCAAGTATTTAAGTTCTTGCCTAATACTTGGGTGAATTTCAGAAAGATGATAATGTAGTTATCATCTTTCTGAATAAATTTATATTTTTTCTATCTATTATTTAAAATTTGCTCAAACATCTTTTTACTATAGTCCCCAATATCTGAAGGATTTATCATATTATTTTTTTCTTTAACAGCCATAAAGTAATCTGCTATTAAACCTTTTTCAATTACTCTATTTGTACCTACAGAAAGTGGCAAATCACCTCTAGTTTTTAGCCAAGGCATTTCTGCATGTGTAAATGCTTCTAATATCTTTCCACTATAACATCCTAGATTTTTTATAACACTGTCTATAACAGCTTTTTCAGAAACCGATAAATCAGATGTATTACTAATATCATACCCTATAATTGGATCAAATCTATACTCTTTATATTTATAATATATATCCCTAAAAACTGGTCCATGAACCCATGCTTCACAATTTTCTTCAAATATAAAGTTATTTAAAAATGCATAATAAAAACCCTGAATATAATATAATATTTTTTGTAATGCAAGTGGCGTAATATCTTCACACTCATGCAATAAATAATTAACAACTGAATCTATTTTACTTTCATTGCAACTATGTTGCTCAAGTATTAACATCTTAGTTGCTTCTTTACTCTTATCATATGTTGATTTAGATTTTAATCTATCTTTATTACTTTCTAATAACTCTAAATAATAACTAGGATCATTAAATATTCTTTCCAAAATCATCGAATATTGTTTAGTTGGCATATCACCATCACAATATCTGCTAAATGTTTGTTCTCCCCATCCTAATAATAAAGATAATGGTCTTTTCCCTATATTATATTTTTTAGGTATTTCTAATATATGCTCAAGTGAAATTATATTATTTTGTTTTCTAAACTCATTATATAAATTTTTTAAATTATAATCGTTTATATTACTAACAAATACTTCACTATTACATTCCTTACAAAATGCTATTTTACCAGCATATCTATAAATTTCACCTTTTAAATTTGCTTCCATAATTTCATCTTTTTCAATATAAAGAACATCATCCCTACACTGCTCGCAAAAAGTCATATTCTTATTCATTTTACATTCCTCCCTCAAAAAACCCCAATTGATTATCTAAACAGATAAGCAATTGGCTTATTTCTTTTATGAAATGAAATTGTAACCACTCTCTTTTTGTCAATCTTATATTCTATAATATTAAATTTAGTATATATATCAACAAATTCTTCTTCTCCAAAAATATCAAATAAATTTCTTTGTGGGCAAAATACATAAAGTACTTCATGTTCATACCCTGGATTTGTGTTATTTAATGAATGACAAAAATCATCCACTTCTATACTTAGTAAAATTTCTTTTCTTTTTTTCTCATCTAATCTATATTCATTAATAAATTGAACATTCTCTGCTCTATTTTGATTTTGCGATATTATGTACTGGTTATCATTTATACAATCTTTTATCTTATTTAAAATAACCTGAACCTCTTCTCTTGTATAATTTTGATTATAATGTTCTGACACCGCATCAACCCCCAACTTTTATATCTTTAGTTATTATAATACTATATTATATACACATAGTCAATTTTTATGCACTAATTAGTACATTTTCTATTTGATTTTTAAATCGTTTCAATAATATTGATACATTTTTTAAAGAAAAAGAGTTAATGCTTAATAACCTAAACATTAACTCTAAAACTTTTATTCACTTTCTCCCTTAATATCTAATTTATTGACTCTAATTTATTTTTTCTCCACTCCCAGTTAGGCATGTGTACACTCATATACTCCCAAAACTTCTTACCATGATTAGGATACTTTAAATGTGCCAATTCATGAAGTATTACATATTCAATACAATAACGTGGCTTTTTAATTAGCTCTAAATTCAGATTAATATTTCTTCTTTCAACATTGCAACTACCCCATCTTGTTTGCATTGTTATTACTCTAATACTATTAACCTCTTCTTTTACTATCTGTTCATATTCATGTACTAATTCTGCAAACTTCTTTTTTGCTTTCTCTTGATACCACTTTTTAAGTAACTCTTGCTTTTAAGCAGTATTATTTTTATCCTTAACATGAATTTCAATATAGCCTCTATATAGCCTTACGTACTCTTTATTAGATTCAATTATCTTTAATCTATAGTTCTTACCAAGATACTTAAAGCTCTCTCCACTAACCATTTCTTTTTCTTTTGGCTTCTTGTAATTCTCATTAAAATGTTTTAATTGTGATTGTATCCACTCTTTCTTATTAGCTATAACTCTTTCTATATAATCATCTGTAGCTGCTTCTGGCACTGTTAAGTGAATACTTCCATACCTTTTAACTTTTAATGTTACATTCTTTACTTTCTTTTTATGAATTTCAATTTTCTAAACAATATTATTAAGCTTTTAATATCTTATTTTTGTTTCCTATATACTGCTAAATTTGCTTTTTCTCTTTTAAATGATGATATATACCCATTGTCCTTTAAAGCTTTTAATATTAACTCATTTTCATGATTACCACTTATTCTCATTTTTTTACTGCTGAATTCCAATAATCCAGTATACTCACTATCTATTTTTTCTAATAGTTCAACAATATTTTCTTTATAAATATTTTTTATTTGATATATTAACAATTTTATTTTACTCTCTTTATTAGGTAAGTACTCAATCATTTCCTTAATCATTGCATATTTTAATTCCTCTTTAACCAATATATCTTCTATTGAATTAAAAATTAATGCTGCTATAGACTCATCTATTTTAATATTTTCACTGTATTCCTGAAGTATCTTAAATTTATCTACATTAGTAATTTTTTGTGATTCAATTACCAATACTAAATCCTTAGTATCAAAACATTCAATTTTAGTATTAATAAATTTATTAATATTTGATTCAACTAGAGTAATATGCATTCCAAAATGACTATTTTTTAATGCTTTATATACCTCCTCAGTTACTGTAACTAATTCGTTATTAATTAATATATTAACTCTTTCTATGCTTAGTCCATTAAAATCAAAATCAATAAATGGTTCTCTTAATTTGCATGCTACTAAATTTATTACTATGTCTGAAACCATTTCTGACTTTATAAATTCTTCAACAAATCCGTCTATCTCCTTAACTTGCTTTTCTGAAAAATCATTCTCATATAATTCATCTTCTTTTAACTTTTCATAAACTTCCTTTTTATTCACAAATCCAGCTAAAACTTCATCTACTTTATCTCGATTTTTATAATATTCAAAAATATTTCTCCAACTAAAGCTTACTTTTAAATTTTTAAGTACATCTCCCCAGAAATTACTATCTTTAATATTATTAATATTTGATATGATAAACTCTTTTTGTTTTATTATGTTTCTTATTAGGTTATCTTCTATATTTTCATTATTTATTAGTTCTATTATAGTGTTTGAATCCTCACTTATATCACTGTAATTGAAGATATTCTGTATATATATATTTATGTTATCGTCAATATAATTTTTAAGTTCTTCTAACTCATAACTTTTAATACTAGAGTAGTTAAGATTAATATTTTCTAAATCATTAAGTAAGTTTTTTTCAATAGCTATAATTACTCTTAACATTTGTTCGTTAATTTCATATAAGTTATTTAAATATAAATATTTTATAATTTTATTACACACATTGTCTTTAGGATCACAAATCATTTCAAATGTTTCTTCATCTATATATTTTATTTTTATATTTAAATTTAAACATTTTTCCCCAAAATTATGGCTATAACACTCCCAAGCTATTGTTCTAATGAAATCTTCTTTTGATTCAATATATTCTTTCATAGTACCTTTACTATTTAATAATACAATCTCGTTTATATCGCAATTATTAAATATTAATTTTAAAATACTATCCCTTTGTTCGCATGTAATAATACTACTCAAAAATACTGCATTCCAGAATTTATCTGTAGTATTACATAATAACCTAATGAATTTTGATATACCACTTTTATTATTTAATTCAATAAATTTAAAAATGAAATTAAGATACTCATCATTAAACTCTGAAAGTAATTCAATAATTTTTTCTAATTTTAACTTATTATTATTACTATCAATGTTTTCCAAAAGATATTGCAATAAATTATAATTTAATATTGACACTGACTCAAAATCTTCTATTCTTAATCTACCTAAAATTTCTTTTATATTAGTCAAATCTGTATCATATCTTAATGGTTTATTTTGAATAACACCTTGAATATACTCGAAGTCTTTCTTAGTAAATCTACCTTCATAAAAATATAAAATATAAGAGGAATATGATTCATTTATGTAACCAAATTTTAATAACCTAATTATAAGCTGCTGTGCCTTTATATCTTCATCTAAATTACTAACAAATCTTGAATCTTTCATTAAACGTTCAATCGAACTGCTCTTAAATTCATTTATTTTTTTATCGAGTTTTTCAATTTCCTTTTTATTATAATTTATTTTATCTTTTATATTCTCTCCAATAGATTTTATTGCTGTTATCCTTTTCGAATAACTTGTCTTTTTACCATTTATAGTATCTAGGTTTTCAAAACTTATTTCTTGCCATGAATAATACATATTTTTATAAATTCTTGTAGCGTTTTTTGCCTTCATAATTACTTCAAAGTCTATTAATGAAGAAATGTCATATTCAGTATCATCAATCTTAACCCTCCTTATATTACTCTTCTTCCACTCATCTAAATATATTAATTTTAATTCTTCCTCATTTTCTACTATTTCTTTTTTTAATTGTTCTATATTACTTTTATACTGTTCTAATTCGATATATAATTCCTGCATAATACTATCTACATTTTCAGCTTTTTTATTAAAGACATTATACACCATACCTTGTTGTCTTAATAGCATAGTAAAATCAACAGGATATAAGTTTTTGTATACTATCATAGCAAGTAAATTATTTACATTTAGCGATTCACACTTTCCTTCAATAATAATTCTTTTATAATAAATTTTAAACTCATTATATATATTTGTAAGCAATCTCATATCATCTATAAAAAATGAAATATCACTTATCAACTCATCGCTTACTTTTTCTTTTTCCTCCCTATAAATAGTATTAAATTCATCAATTTTCCTTTTTAGAAGATCATATGAATTTTCACTATTTACTATTGGTATAACAGGTATAATAAAATCAAAGAATTTTGTCCTATTTTTATTATTTTCCTTATTATCTATACTTACAAACTCATTAACACTATTTTTTTCTACAAAAAATAACTCATCTTTAATTGCATATACAAATGTTACTTTTCTATTTATACTCTCAGAACTATTAATTAATTTATTTAACTCTCTTAACTTTGTAAATATTTCAACATTGTTAAATCTATCTAAGTCTTCGAAGAAAATTACATTATATTTAAACACTTCAAAAAAATACATTATTTCATCTAAATATTGATTAAAAGATTCTTCTTTTTGTCTCTTACCTACTTGTATATTTCCATCTTTGTTTTGTATTGAATTTATAGTAAATTTACTTAATAAAATTTTTATAAATACACTTGCTACATATAGCATAGTTATAGCACTTATAGCAATAATTATGTACATACTAATATTAGTATTGTATTTTAGTATAGGAATTTTAGTAAAATATTCTTGTAGGTAACTACTATTTTGATTAAAAGTTTCTATTACAGTCGGTTTAATAAGTAATGTTGATGTTATAATTAATAAAACAATTATAGCTATTATTCTAAGTATATCTAATTTTTTTATATTATTTATTTTTCTAAATCTTGAATAAGGCATTTTTTTATGTTCAACTTTATAGAAGATTTGATTTAAAATATTTCTTTCTAACTGATCTTCTAAAGGATCATTTCCATTAACAGTAAAGGTTGCTAATGATATATCTAAGTATCTATATTCTTTATAATTTCTTTTAAAACTTTCTATAATACTACTTTTTCCTGCACCATATATACCAGCTATTGCAATATTTTTTCTTTTACAATCTTCTATCGACTCTTTAAGTGCTTGTATATAACTATTCTCTCTATCTAGGTCAGCCTTCGGTGTTAAACTTTCATACTCACTCTCGCTTACACTTATTAAATTGTTATTAATTTTTGATAAAAATATAATAATGTGTTCTATGCAAATAATAATTTTACTTTTCAATAATATATATATTCTATATATATATTTACTAAAGATTTTACAAGCCTGTCCATTCTTTAATATGTCAACCATTATTACCCCTATTAGAATCACAAGTAATGCAATTTTAATATAATCCATTTCTAATGTTCTCCCCCTTGTACTATGAAATTAAGGAATAGGATTACCTATTCCTTAATTAGTTATTATTATGACCGAATCCAAAACTTTCTTTTGCCCATGCGGTTAACTTAAATATAAATCTAAGAATGTAGAGTTTACATTTATTTCTTTAAACCATATTAAATTCCCATCTTTAAATTCTAAATATACTTCTGTGCCATCTCCTCTCTCTAATACAAATTTATCTCTAAATAGCTTTGAACTATTATATATGCTTTTTCCTTCTAAATGGATTAGAATTCTATTGAATTCTTTATATATAAAAGGCGTATTATTTAATTTTTCTTTGTTATGTTTAAATAGCATTTTTCTGAAGTTTGCTTTTAATGCAGCTTCATCAACCATTGATACTTTTGTGTATCCTTGAGTTTCTAATTGCTTTATTAATTACATTTCTAACTCGTGCTCACTTTAGTAAGTCATCCCTTAGTCCACCTCCTAATTACCTTTAGTTATCTTTTCCTTAATACTATTTAAGCAATCAAATATTTTAAGTAAATTATCATTATTACACATTGTCATACCTGCAAATATTGAATGAAATTGAGTAACGCCAAAATTTGTTTTTATATTTTTTACTTCTTTATTATTACTTATTTTATCTATAACATAACGCTGTCATTAGGATGACACCATGCCTTTAAATAGGTCCTAGGAATTAAATGATGATATTTAGATACTGTCATTTTAATTTTCACTCCTTTATTAACGTAGCATTGTTATTTAATAAAATTAAACTTTATATTTATATTAAATACGAAACTAATACTCTTATCATATTTATATAGCTTTCCTAACCACCTTTTACCATTTTGTATGTATATTATATACTTAAATTATAACTTTCTACAACATTAATATTCCGCTATCATCATAAACACTTCATCAACTACTTGGTTTCTTATAGTTCTATCCAAAGCTATTATTAATGCTACTGCTTCGTCAATTTTTTATGTACTTTTTTCTTTCTCTGGTTGAACGACCTTTTATTTAACATTTCTCAAAAGACAAAAGCTTTATAAAAGATATCACATTCATATTATCTTAAACAACAAAAAAGGCTTACGTATCTATATACATAAACCTTTCCCCTACTTAGTTTTACTTTACCCTCAATTTCTGTCCAACATTAATTAAATTTCTATTTGCTATATTATTTAATTCAACTAACTTATCTACAGTAGTTGTGAATCTTCTACTTATTGCCCATAATGTATCTCCATATTTAACAATATAATATTCTTCCTCATTAGTACTAGGTTTTTGATTTTCTGATAAAGCAAGAGCTGTACATATTCCTTTGTATATTGCAGTTGCAGTCTTTTCTGGATTATAGTTTGCCATATCCAAGCTACTGTCAACAAAGGCACATTCAACAATTAATGCAGGCATTGAGGTGTTATTAATAACATACAAGTCCCTTCTATCCTTTACCCCTCTATTTCTAAGCCCAAGTGAAGCTAACTCTTTTAAGATAGCTTCTCCTACCTTTGTTGATAATCCATCCTGATAATTATTTTTAATACATAAAACTTCTGCACCATATCCACCAGGGCATGCATTATGATGTATGGATACAAACAATGTTGCACCGCAATTATTTGCTGTAATTACTCTTTGGTATAATGAATCATTAAGGCTTTTAGCAGTATTAGGCGTACAATTTACAACATTAATCCCTCTTCCCCTAAGCTTACTTATTAAAGCATTTCCAACCAACCTATTTAGATCATCCTCCCTACGTATTCCCACTGCTCCTGTGTCATAAGGAACATTATGTCCAATGTCTATTGCTAATATAATTTCTTTCATAAAATTTCACCTCCAATTAAAATATATGGCTTAAAACCATATATACTAAGAAAGGGGGTAATTTTTTATGAATTTTAATTATATAGAAACTTTAGTTGCTAAAGCTAAAAATGGAGATGTATCTGCAAAAGAAATTATTTTTAAGGAATTTAGACCTATGATATTAAATATCTCAAAAAGAACATTTGTCCATGGATATGACTTTTCTGATATAGAGCATGAATGTTATGCTACATTACTAAAATGCATAAAGATTTATGACTTAGATAAAAAGAGATTTGTTGCTTATGCTACCATGGCAATTAAAAACAACATTAATTATCTAATAAAAAAGACTTGTAATAGAAGCTCCTGTGAAGGCTCTGAGGCATTAATATTAAATGGAACCTTGGAGCATGTCCTACCATCAAATAATGAACCAGTAGATGTACAAGTTACTGATAGTATCCTAGCAAAAAGTCTTTATAAATATATAGACAAGCTGCCTGAGCAACATAAAGATATACTTAATTTTACACTTATAAATAATGGATCTCTTAAGGAATACTCAAAAAATCATAACATTAATTATCCAACAACGGTAAACATTAAAAATAGAGCATTAAATCAATTAAGAAAAGAAATCCTAACATGAGAAAAGTTATAGTAGAACCCACCTACTATAACTTTTCTTTTTATATATTAAGTTAATTAATATAGCATTTTATAAATTACAAAATAATTTTAATGCTGCAATATTATGAGTTGATATATTTTCCTGATGCTCTACTAGCATAGCTCTTAAATCATCAGTACAAATCCACTTTAAATGACCTTTGTTGCAATAATTTGCACTATTTACTTCACATAAAATAGTACTAGAAATAATTAAATTGTTATCATTATAGTTTTGGCTGACACAAAAGGGCTTAAATACTGTAAATATTTGTTCTTCATAGCTTAATTCATTACATTTATTTTCACCAAATATCTTTGTTACTTCAAACCCAATAGCTTTTAATTTACACCTTAAGTATTCATATACATTTTCACTTTCTTTAATAACTCCACCAGGTAATTCAAATATACTCTCATTAGCATGTTGCTTTTTATTCTCTTGCAGCAATATGTACTCTTTATCCTCTGTACACATTAAAGCTATAGCATTTACAACAAATTTAACACTCTTTTCTTTCTTTGTAAGAGCAATACTTCTAGGCATATCTACTCCAGTTGTAATATGACCTTCAGCCTTTAATTTTTTAATATGAGCATGTACTGCTGCTGTTGATTTAATATTAGCTAGCTTACATATTTCCCTAATTGTTGGTGAATACCCATTTTCCTTAATAAAAGTTTTTATAATCTCTAAAATCTCCTTTTGCTTTTCACTCACACTATATACCCCCTTCTTTATCCCATAATATAATTATACAGAACATATATTCGATTGTAAATTAAAAAGAAACTAAAAATAGCAATATTTTACTATTATACTTGTAATAATAGATAATGATTAACTTCAATATTGCAAGATCATTTCATCCATATATTCATTACAATTAATTACATTTATTCATGATTTGGCTCAAAGGAAACCTTAATAATTAATTCGCTTATCTATAATTTCTAACCAGTTTTTCTTCTCAATTTTTTTAACAATATAACTAATATTATTCTATAAATAGATAAACAAATTAATTGTTAAGTTTGAATTTAAAAGGGAATTCCATTCCCTTAAACCTATGGGCTCAAATCATGTTAATTATATCTAGTGGCAAATAAGAGCCTTTAATTTATCATGACACTATTTCATTCTTATACTTATTTATGCTCTTTAGATATCAGATAATCTATGCTCCTATTTGCTTTTCCAAAAAGGAAATAATTATTCCGTAAACGAAAAATAATGTACAAGCTATTAAAGCTAGTACATTATTTTTCACTTACTCCATAATTAAGAAATTGCAGTCCATCTTTTTCAAAGTTGGACAGAGTGGAAACTTTACTTGGTAAAGTAATAAATAAAAATATATATTACTTATAATTAATTCTGCTATTCTAATTGTTATAATTCTTCATGGGTTTAATATAGTAAATACATTTCTTTATTGCACAGTATATCTACTACCAATATTACCTTATTTACTATAACTGCTATATCCATATTAGATAATATTATTTTATTTTTTTTGGGCCCTTAATCCAACACCTAAAAGAAGTGCATGTTATTACCTAGTATTTCTAAGGCCAAAAAGGTTTCTTAAAATGAACCGAACCCTTTTTAACCTAAGAAATTCTACGGATTAAACATTTCTCTTTTAGGTAACCGTTGGGGGTCAATGCTCTTTTCCAGTAAAACTTTCATATCATGACCTACTAACTAATTCTTTCTTTTAAGGCTTTTTGCTCATAATCTATTTTATTATCTTTTAACTATTTTTAATCAAAACTTGCAACGCACCTTGTCCTTGCTGCAAAAAGTAGACAGGCAGCCTTGCTCCTCCACTTTTTGCAGCAGGGACACTTTTAGTAATATTTTCTTAGTTGCTAATTAGAGGACAGGAAGCCCTTCTAGTCCTCATTAGCACCAGTAAATATCACCAAAAGACGGTGCTAAGGGGGGACAGGCAATCAGCATTAACAAAAAAGTACAGGTAGCCTTACTAGTACCTTTTTGTCAATTGATAGAAAGCTAGTCCCCCCTTTGCAATTACTTTTCACGTTGCAGTCCCACTACTCATGGGACAGAGCGGAAATTTTTTTCAAAAATTAAATATAAAGTTTTGTGAAAATTTATTTTTTATCAATATTGTTACTCAAAATCTAATCGCTAAATTGGAATTTGTTGCTGTATATTAACTTCAAAAACTTTCCTATTGTTCTTCATCATTAGATTGTCTGTGATCAGATAAAACATTATCCTCTTCTGAATGGTCAATTAAGCCTTCTTCTAAACCTTTTAAAATAGCTTCACCCTCTTCTTTGTGCTTTTTACTCTCATCAATTTTCTTTTTCACAAGTGCAACTGTTGTCAAAATAATTGTTGCACCTATCGCACCTTTCGCAGTTCCGATTTTTACTTCTCTTTCAAAATAATCACCAATTCTTAAAAGGCCATCTTCCATGCTTCCATTCCCGATAAATTTTAATGCATGTGTCATTTCTGAAGCTGACTTTCCAGTTGAACTTAAAAAATCTAATATTTCTTTGCTTGTTTTGTTCATTTTTCAAATTCCTCCTTCTAATTAAATTCTTATTTATCGGGCAGTTAAAAAAATAACCTACCTCATAAAATATTACTATAATATTCAAACAATATTACTAATTATTAATAATTTATACTTCTTCTTTTAAAACCCTCTGTTTTTCAGTGGTTACTCATATTTCCACACTAAAAAAAGACTAATTTTTAAGTCTTACACATGTAAAATTAAATCTATAATTTAGAAAAAATTATAAATGCTAAGATAATAATGTACAGAGTTGCTAATATGTCTATGTATAATAGA
>ENA-OOWV01000319-OOWV01000319.1-human-gut-metagenome-genome-assembly--contig:-NODE-319-length-39623-cov-2.762358_pt1 | contig 39623 bp, 37 predicted proteins | sample MGYA00241584_ERZ501337 | MGnify/ENA primary metagenome ERZ501337 (study PRJEB25962, sample SAMEA2042744) | human gut metagenome | biome: human gut; feature: human-associated habitat; material: faeces... | reverse complement strand
GTTGCTCTTGCAACAGCCTCCTCTTTCGGTTTATAATAAAGATTGGTGAAAAAATGTTTACTTTTGGCTGAAATTCTTTCCAGTTGGGAGAAAGGGGGAGGGGCATGGAATTTGTGAAGAAGACACCGGAGGAGAAGGAGGCCAGTTTCCGGCTGCTCCAGAAAATGTATGCTTCAGAGCCCATCAAGCCCCGGACCCCGCCCGAACCGCTGCCCCCTTTGCTCCAGCAGCTCCGGGCCATGGAAAAGGACGACTCCAGCCGGTATGAGACCACTCCGGAACTGTTCGTCCGCCAGGGGAAACTGGCGGCGGATTACGAGGATGACACAGTGTACGACCTGCCGGTGCTCCATTACTATCCCACCTACCGGGTGCTTACGGACAAAGAGCTCCGGGGGTATTTCGGCTGGCGGACCCGGCTTCGGCATCAGCAGCTGGAACGGACCTCTCTGACCTATGCTTTCCTTTATATATACGAACTGCTGAACCAGATCGGGGTGGAAAATCCCGAGGACGGTTATGAGAAACTGAAGGCTTTCGGGGAAACCTACGGCCTCCTGGACGACCGGATCCTGCCCTATCTCCACCAGTGGCTCCGGGATTACGTGCTGTATTACCAGCTGAATTCCGCCCTGCTGCCGGAAACCCAGCGGAACCGGCAGGATGAAGCCTATCTGCTGCTGGATGACTGGGAAAATGCCACGGACCAGGAACTCTTCGACGCCCTGGACCTTTTTTCCACCTACCATATAAGCCGGTCCAAACTGTACAAACAGAAACCGGAAGACACCGTGCGGCTTTTGGGCCGGATCTACCGGATGATCCAGGGGTACTGGAAGACCCACCGGAAAAAATCTTTTTTGGAGGAACATGTGGGAGGGCCCGGCTACGAATGGCTGGAACTGTTTGCCAACGCCGTATTCCTCCGGAAGGAGGACAAACGGGATCTTACGGTGGTGGTGAATCCCCTATGCATCTACCGGGACCGGAAGGGCATCTGGACCTTCCGCCATTACGTGTACACCTCCAAACAGCTCCGGAAGCTGGGAAAACTGATGAAGACCCTGGACGGCCTCCTCCGGGAGGAACTGGACTTCCCTCAGCCCCTCCAACAGCCCCTGTCCTACAAATGGCTCACCCGGCTGGTGCACCAGGGGGTGGAAGAGGACCGGAAGGAACAGAAGGAAGCGGAAAAACGGAAAGTGGTGTTCCATCTGGATCAGCTGGATCAGATCCGCCAGGATGCGGCGGTGACCCGGGACAGACTGATGACGGAAGAGGAACGGCGGGAGGAAGCTCTGCCTTCCCTGGAGGACAGAACGGAAGCCCCGGCAGCACAAAAGGCTCCGGAACCTCCGGAAATGGCTCCGGCCCCGGCAGTTTCCGGTCAGGAAGCTGCAGGACAAAGACCGGAATCCGGCAAAATCTCTCCGGCCTCTGGAGAAGCATCCCCGGAACCGGCCGAACCGGCCCGGCCCTGGAATCTGACAGAAGAGGAATACCGCTACCTCCACGACCTGCTCTATGGGGAAGACACCTCCTGGACCGGGGCCAAGGGGCTGATGCCTTCTATTTTAACAGACAGCATCAACGAAAAATGTTACGAAGAATTCGGGGATACGGTGCTGGAAGCCGGGGACCCGCCTTCTGTGATCGAAGATTATGCGGATGACCTGAAAGGAACGATAGAACCATGACGCTGAAGATACCCAAACGGATTGCCCGGACCCTTATCAGCTCCCTGAAAGGGGGCGTGGTGCCCCGGATCGGGCTGCCTTACATTACCGTAGGCCGGAAGAACGAAATCGACGCCCTGCTCCACGATGTGGACGTGATCGCCGACGGGGGTGCTTCTTTCCGGTTCATTGTGGGCCGGTACGGCAGCGGGAAAAGCTTCCTGCTCCAGACCCTCCGGAACTATGTAATGGAAAAGGATTTCGTGGTGGTGGACGCCGACCTGTCCCCGGAACGGCGGCTCCAGGGCACCAAAGGCCAGGGACTGGCCACCTACCGGGAACTGGTACGGAACATGGCCACCAGGACCCGTCCCGAAGGGGGCGCCCTGCCTCTGATCCTGGACCGGTGGATCAACCAGGTCCAGCAGCAGGTGGTGACGGAAACGGGCCTGGCCCTTACAGACGGCCGGCTGGATACCCTGGTGGAACAGAAAATCGGCCAGGTGATCCAGGCCCTCAATGAAATGGTCCACGGATTCGATTTTGCCCGGCTGCTGACCCTGTACTACCGGTCCTACCGCCAGGGGGACGAAGCCACCAAGGCAAAGGTGATTCAGTGGTTCCGGGGAGAATTCCACACCAGGACCGAAGCCCGGCAGGAACTGGGAGTGAACATTATCATCTCCGATGAGGACTGGTATGAATACCTGAAGATCTTCGCCCTGTTCCTGAAACAGGCCGGTTACGCCGGGCTCCTGGTGTGCATCGACGAACTGGTGAACATCTACAAGATTCCCCATGCCATCACCCGGCAGTACAACTACGAAAAGATCCTCACCATGTACAACGACACCCTTCAGGGAAAGGCCCACTACCTGGGCATCATCATGGGAGGCACTCCCCAGTGCATGGAAGACCCCCGGCGGGGGGTGTACAGCTATGAGGCCCTCCGGTCCCGGCTGGCGGAAGGCCATTTTGCCGGAGAACACAAGGACCTGCTGGCACCGGTGATCCGGCTCCAGCCTCTTACCAGCGACGAAATGCTGGTGCTGGTGGAAAAACTGGCGGAGATCCACGGAGTGCTCTACGGCTATGTACCGAAAGTGACTCAGGAAGATCTGGTGGCCTTCATCCGGATCGAATTCCAGCGGATCGGGGCGGATTCCCACATCACTCCCCGGGAAGTGATCCGGGACTTCATCGAGGTGCTGGACATCCTGTACCAGCATCCGGAACTGAAGGTGGAAGCCCTGCTCCAGTCCGACAGCTTCCAGTATGCCCAGAACGCCGTGGAAGGGGAGGAAACCGCTCCGGAATTTGCGGAGTTCACCGTATAAGAAAGGATTGCCATGAATATCTTTGACCGGTATGCACCTTTTGTCCAGGATTTCATCTACAGCCAGGGGTGGTCGGAACTGCGGCCTATCCAGGTGGCGGCCGGAGATGTGCTGCTGAACACGGACCAGAACCTGCTGCTTACTGCTTCCACTGCCTCCGGGAAGACCGAAGCGGCCTTCTTTCCCATCCTGTCCCTGTTTGCCCAGGATCCGCCCAAAAGCGTGGGGTGCATCTACATCGGTCCTCTCAAGGCCCTGATCAATGACCAGTTCCTCCGGCTCCAGCCTCTCTGTGAAGAAGGGGGCATCCCGGTGTGGCACTGGCATGGGGACGTTTCCCAGTCCCACAAGGCCAAAATGATGAAGCATCCTTCCGGGATCCTCCAGATTACCCCGGAATCCCTGGAAGCCCTGCTGCTCCACAAACACATGGCCATTCCCCGGTTGTTCGGGGATCTGCGGTTCGTGGTCATCGATGAGGTCCATTCCCTGCTCCGGGGGGACCGGGGAGGTCAGACCCTGTGCCTGATCCAGCGGCTGTCCCGGCTGGCCGGGGTGAATCCCCGGCGGATCGGTCTTTCGGCCACCCTGGGAGACCCGGAAAAAGTGGGGGAATTCCTGAGCCTGGGCACGGGCCGGAAGACCCTGATCCCCCAGGTGAAGGCCCCGGGGACCAAATGGCGGCTGTCCATGGAACATTTTTACGTGAAAGACGCCCAGGCCGGGGAGGACCGGGCGGACCTCCAGGCCCTGCCGGCACTGGATGTGAAGACCGACCAGGCTCCGGCCCAGGCGGATCCGGGACTGGGATACATCTTCGAACACACCCGGGGGAAAAAGTGCCTGGTGTTCGTGAATTCCCGGGAAGAATGTGAAGGGGTCACCACCAGCCTCCGGCAGTACTGCGAGCTGAACCACGAACCGGACCGGTTTTTGATCCATCATGGGAATCTGTCTGCTTCCTACCGGGAAACGGCGGAAGAACTGATGAAAGATGAAAGCCGGAACCTGACCACCGTCACCACCTCCACCCTGGAACTGGGCATCGACATCGGCCGGCTGGAGCGGGCCTTCCAGATCGATGCGCCCTGGACCGTATCCTCCTTTCTCCAGCGGATGGGACGGACGGGCCGGAGGGACCTGCCTCCGGAAATGTGGTTCGTGATCCGGGAAGATGAGCCGGAGATCCGGGCCATGCTGCCGGCCACCATCCCCTGGAAGCTGCTTCAGGGAATCGCCCTGATCCAGCTGTACCTGGAGGAAAAATGGGTGGAACCGCCCCGGCTGGACCGGCTGCCCTACAGTCTCCTGTACCACCAGACCATGAGCGTCCTGGCCAGCAATGGGGAAATGTCTCCGGCGGCTCTGGCGGACCGGGTGCTCCGGCTCAGCTATTTCCACCGGATCACCCAGGAAGATTACAAGGTGCTCCTCCGGTATCTGATCGCCGAAGACCATATTGCAAGGACCGAACAGGGGGGCCTGATCGTGGGCCTGGCCGGGGAACGGGTGATCAGTTCCTTCAAATTTTACGGGGTGTTCCAGGAAAACGAGGAGTTCACCGTCCGGTGCGATTCCCAGGAACTGGGCACCGTGGTGGCGCCCCCTCCTCCGGGAGAAAAGATTGCCCTGGCCGGTCATGTGTGGCGGGTGTTGGTAGTGGGCCGGAAACGCCATGTGATCTACTGCGAACTGGTGAAGGGAAAAGTGCCCGCTTATTTTGGAGAATGTCCTGGGGATATCCATACAAAAGTGCTGGAGAGGATGCGCCAGGTGCTCCGGGAGGACCGGTCCTATCCTTATCTGATGAAAAACGCCGTGGCCCGGCTCCAGCAGGCCCGGTTCACCGCCAAAGCCTCGGGCGCGGCGGAAAAGCCTCTGATCCAGTTGGGCGGGAAGATGTGGTGCCTTCTGCCCTGGCTGGGGAGCTATGGCTTTTTGGCCCTGGAACGGTTCCTGAACCTGAAATGCGCCCAAAAACTGGGGCTGAAGAAGCTGGATCCCTTCCGTCCCTTCTTTATGCAGTTCACCATGGAAGCGGACGAGGAGACCTTTTTTCAGGTGGTGGAGGAAGAAATCCAGAAGGAAATCGACCCCCTGGAACTGGTCTACCCTCATGAGGTGCCGCTTTTTGACAAGTATGATGAATATCTGCCGGAAGAACTGGTGAAGAAAGGCTTTGCCTTGGGGGTGCTGAACCTGGAAGACGTGCGGAAACGGGTCCGGGAATGGAGCCTGACCCGGCATGGATGACAGAATGAGAAATTTGTGGGGAAGGGGAAGGAATCATGACAGAAACCAAGAAGCAGTCCCATAAACCGGGCCTGGACATGCTCCATGGCTCCATTGCAGACAAACTGTTCTATTTTGCCATGCCCATCGGACTTATGGGGCTGTTTGAGCAGCTGTTCAACAGTGCGGATGTGTTCCTGCTGGGTCATTTTGTAGGGAAGGACGCCATGGCAGCCGTAGGGAACAACATGCCGGTGATCGGGCTCCTGGTGACCCTGTTGATCGGGATCTCCCTGGGGGCCAATGTGACCATTGCCCAGTATCTGGGAGCCGGGAAGCAGGAAAAAGTGGAAGAGACTGTCCAGACCGCCATTGTCATGGCCCTGGGCCTGGGGGTGCTGCTGACGGCGGTGGGGGAACTGATCGCCCATCCGGCTCTGAAGATCCTGGCGGTGCCGGAAGAGGTCCACGATCTGGCGGCCACCTATCTGCGGATCTTCCTTTTGGGGATGCCCTTTTTGACCCTGTACAACTTCGAAGCGGCCATTTTCCGCAGCTGCGGAGACGGGAAGACCCCGCTCTACAGCCTGGTGGCAGCCAATCTCCTGAACATCACCCTGGATCTTTTGTCTGTGACCGTGTTCGACTGGGGGATTACCGGGGTGGTCAGCGCCACGGTACTGTCCTTTGCAGTGAATTCCGGGATCCTGTTTGTGCTCCTGTGCCGCACCCCTCAGCCCATCCGGCTCCAGCGGCACAAGATGCGGCTGAACGGCCATGAAATGGGAAAAATCCTCCATATCGGGCTCCCTGCGGGAATCCAGGGCATGGTCTTTGCCATGAGCAATGTGGTGATCCAGTCTTCCATCAACAGCCTGGGAACGGCGGCCATGGCGGCTGCCGCTTCCGTAATCATCGAATTCAACATCTACTGCTTTGTAAACGGGTTCAGCCAGGCCACCACCACCTTTGTAGGCCAGAACTACGGGGCCCGGAAGCTGAGCCGGTGCTTTGCCACCACCAAGGCGGCCTTCTGGGTGGAAGGGCTGTTCCTGCTGTGCATTACGGTACCCATCCTGTTCTTCGGAGAGCATGTGATCGGTTTCTTCAACCCGGATCCCCAAGTGATCCGGCTGGGGGTGCTGCGGCTTTGGTGGGTGGGGGATACCCTGTACCTTAACGGGGCCATGGATATCCTCTCCGGAGCTCTCCGGGGATACGGCTATTCCCTGCCCCCAGCCATTGTGGCCCTGATCGGCATCTGCGGGGTCCGGCTGGTGTGGATCTACACCGTGTTCGCCAGCCACCGGGATTACCTGACCCTGATCCAGGCCTACCCGGTGAGCTGGATCATAGCCACCGCGGTGCTGGCTGTGGTGTACTGGCAGTGCAGGAAGTATATTGTAAAGTCGGCCCTGGCAGGGAGATAAAAGGCAGACACCGGGGGTGTGAATTTCTTCACACCCCCTTGTCATTCCACTTCATCATGCACAATGGTATTCCGTCCTTTTTTCTTGGCTTCATACATGTAATCGTCCGCCCGCTGGATGATGGATTCCGGGGTGTCGCCTTCCTGCACTGCGGTGATCCCCACGCTCATGGTAATGTGGAGGGGATGTTCTTCGTGGTGGATGAAGGACTGTTCCACCATGTGCTGGAACCGGTTGGCAATGGGGATGATGTCCGATCTGTTCTTGATGGGGTAGATCCCGATGAATTCCTCCCCGCCCCAGCGGCCCAGGGTATCTGTGGACCGGATGGAGTGGGTGGCGGCGTGGGCAAAGGCCTTCAGCATCCGGTCCCCAGCCGGGTGGCCATACTTTCCGTTGAAATCGTGGAAATGGTCGATATCCGCAAACAGCACCGCAAACAGCCGATGGAGCCGATGGTACTCCGAAAAACGCATTTTCAGCAGGGTATCCAGGAACATCCGGTTGGGCAGCCCGGTGAGGGCATCGTGATAGGCCAGGGAATACAGGTTCTGGACGATCAGGGTTCCCCGGTCCAGCAGGCTTACTTCCTCAAAGATTTCTGCCACCATCCGGATCTTCCCCTGTCCATCGGTGAGAGGCACAAAATGGGCCTGGATCACCCTCATGGTTCCGTCTTTATGGGTGAAAACCAGCTTTTTGGACAGGGGCTTTTTCTGGTCCATGGAGGCCAACAGGGGACAGTAGGTCCTGCACAGAGGCCGGCCATTTTCATCCATATGATCCAGCTTTGTCTCCGGACAGCGGATACCGATCATTTCTTCCGCCCTGTAGCCGGTAATCTGTTCCGCCGCCCGGTTCCAATAGACGATGGTCCGGTCCGGGGTCACCATATAGGTGCCGAAAGGTGAAAGCTCCGCCAGCTGTCGGAAATCTTTATCCTGGATCATACACACATTCTCCTTTCCAAAACATGGAACAGTCTTTATTCCAGTTGCTTCTTCATCCACTGATGGGGGACCCCTTCGTCCGGTTCTATCGGACCGTAGGCCTCATACCCCAGGGTTTCGTAGAAATGTTTGGCCCGGACCTGGGCATGGAGACGTATCTCCCTTCCGCCCAGCTCTTTTACGGCTTTTTCGGTGCCTTCTACCAGCAGGCTGCCGGCGCCTTTGCCACGGAACCGCTTTTTTACGGCAATCCGTCCCAGGATCCAGATTCCCGGTTCCTCGCCGGGGAAGAAACGGCAGACACCCACGGCTTCTCCCTGGTCATCCCACAGGAGACCGTGATGTGAGGCCTGATCCTGGCTGTCGAATTCCTCCAGGAATCCCTGTTCCTGGCAAAAGACTTCTTCCCGCAGAGCTTTGGCTTCCGGGGGCAGTTGGGTGTAGGTGGTAAATTTCATTATGAGATTCTCCTTTGTATGGGTAAATTTTGCGGGCGGCCGGGCCTGCCGCCCCTACGGTTGGAGCAGAGTCTCCCATCCTGCCGCCCACCTGGCCACTTACCCACCTGGCTGCCTCTCCCTTTTCGAACGATAGTGTAACTTATGTTATAAAAGTTCGATAAAACATTGACAGAGCCCCGGTCCGTTGATAGAATAGGAGTATAAATTATTGTGGTGGTTTGGCTCTGAGAAACTTGAACACTGGCTGTGCGGGCGGTATCAAGGGCCTTTTTTATTGGAGGTGCTCACGAATGAAAGCAGCAATTATCATGGGAAGCAATTCGGACTGGCCGGTGCTGGAACCTGCGGAAAAAACTCTGAAGGAATTCGGGGTAGAGGTGGAAGTAGTGGTGGCCAGCGCCCACCGGACTCCGGAATTGGTACAGGAATTCGCCGCCGGCGCCCGTGACCGGGGTGTGGAAGTCATCATTGCCGCCGCCGGTGCAGCGGCCCATCTGGGCGGATTCATCGCCGCCTTCACCACGGTGCCGGTGATCGGGATTCCCATCAACGCCACCCCTCTCAACGGGATGGATTCTCTCCTGAGCTTCGTGCAGATGCCTTCCGGCATTCCCGTGGCCACCATGGCCATCAACGGGGCTAAGAATGCCGCCATCTTCGCCGTGGAGATCCTGGCGGTGAAGTATCCGGAACTGGTGACCAAACTGGCGGAAGCCCGGGCCAAGATGAAGGAAGAAGTGAAAGCCAAAGGGGAAAAACTGGCTGCTGCCAGAGCCGCCGCTGCCAAAGCATAAGGAAACGGGAGGAACTATGGGGGACAAGTTTTTTGCGGAAGACAAGCTCCATGAAGAATGCGGGGTCTTCGGCATCTATTCCAAGAAAGACGACGTGGCACTGAATACCTACTGGGGGCTGTTCGCTCTCCAGCACAGAGGCCAGGAAAGCGCCGGCATCGCTGTCACCGACGGCCGGCACATGCACATCAAAAAGGGCATGGGATTGGTGAACGATGTGTTCAAGGACGGCCTGAAGGGCCTGGACGGCTGCATTGCCGCCGGCCATGTACGGTATTCCACCACCGGGGCCAGCATGCCCTACAATGTGCAGCCGCTGAAGGTGTTCTATGACGGGGGCAACCTGGCCCTCAGCCACAACGGCAACCTGACCAACGCCGCCCAGCTCCGGAAGGAACTGGCCAACGACGGGGTGGTGTTCCAGACCACCATCGACAGCGAAGTGGTGCTGAGCCTGATCGCCCGGAGCCGGAAAAAGACCCTGCCGGAACGGGTGGCGGAAGCGGCTGACACCATCCGGGGTGCCTTTGCCATCCTCATCATGAACGATGACCAGCTGATCGCCTTCCGGGATCCCTACGGCTTCCGGCCTCTGTGCCTGGGCCGGCTGGACCACGGCTGGGTGGTGGCCAGTGAAACCTGCGCTCTGGATCTGGTGGGGGCCCACTATGTGCGGGACGTGAAGCCCGGGGAAATGATCGTCATCGACAACGAGGAAACAGAACCCAAAAGCATCATGTACAGCACCCACAAACCGGCCCACTGTGCCCACTGTATTTTCGAATACGTGTATTTCGCCCGTCCCGACAGCATCATCGACGGGGAAAGCGTATACCAGGCCCGTCTGAACATGGGACGGATCCTGGCCCGGGAAACAAGGGGGATCAAGGCGGATGTGGTGATTTCCGTGCCCGATTCCGGCACCCCTGCAGCCATCGGCTACGGCCTGGAAGCCGGGATCCCCTTTGTGGAAGGGCTCACCAAGAACAAATACATCGGCCGGACCTTCATCCAGCCCACCCAGAAACAGCGCCTCAATGCGGTGCGGCTGAAACTGAACGCCAACCGGAGCCTGGTGGAAGGGAAATCCGTGGTGATGGTGGATGACTCCATCGTCCGGGGCACCACCAGCGGCAAGATCGTCCAGCTGCTCCGGGATGCGGGAGCCACGGCGGTGCACGTGTGCATCAGTTCGCCCCCTGTAATGGATTCCTGCTTCTACGGCATCGACACTTCCGAACGGAAAGAACTGATCGCCGCCAGCAAGACGGAAGAAGAGATCCGCCAGTACATCAAGGCGGACAGCCTCCATTACATTACCATGGAAGGACTCCGGGCCAGCCTGTCCGTGCTGAAACCCGATGATATGTGCTATGCCTGCTTCAATTCCCATTATCCGGATGGAGCAGATAAAGAAATGAAAAAAGGATCCAAATTACAGTTTGAACTGGGTTGCTAAGGAGGAAACAGCGTGAGCGAGAAAAAGGTCATTACATACGCAGATGCAGGGGTGGATATCGACGCCGGCAACAAAGCCGTGGAACTGATGAAGGACAGCGTCCGGGCCACCTACCGTCCGGAAGTCATCGGGGACCTGGGGGGCTTCGGGGGCCTGTTTGCCCTGGGGAACAAATACCAGGATCCGGTGCTGGTTTCCGGTACCGACGGTGTGGGCACCAAGCTGAAGATCGCCTTTATGATGGACCGTCACGACACCATCGGCCAGGACGCCGTGGCCATGTGCGTCAATGATATCCTGGTCCAGGGGGCGGAACCTCTGTTCTTCCTGGATTACATCGCCACCGCCAAGGTGGAATCCCAGAAAATCGCCGACATCGTCAAAGGGGTGGCCAATGCCTGCAAGGAAAGCGGCTGTGCCCTGATCGGCGGGGAAACCGCTGAAATGGCCGGGTTCTATGCCAAGGACGAATACGACATCGCCGGCTTCAGCGTAGGCGTGGTGGAACGGAGCAAGATGATCACCGGGGACAAGGTGAAGGCCGGGGACGTCCTCCTGGGTCTGCCTTCCACCGGGGTCCATTCCAACGGGTTCTCCCTGGTACGGAAAATCTGCTTCGAAGCTCAGGGCTTCACGGTGGACACCTACATTCCGGAATTCGGCAAAACCCTGGGTGAGGAACTGCTGACTCCCACCCGGCTGTATCCCCGGACCATCCTGCCCATGATCAAAAAATTCGATCTCCACGGTATGGTCCACATCACCGGGGGCGGCTTCTATGACAACATTCCCCGGATCCTGCCGGAAAACTGTGACGCGGAAGTCCATGCAGACGCCTGGGAAGTGCCCGCTGTGTTCAAAAAGCTCCAGGAATGGGGCAATGTTCCGGTGAAGGAAATGTACCGGACCTTCAACATGGGGGTTGGCATGGTGCTGGTGGTGGATCCTTCCGAAGCCGACGCCGTCCGGGCTCATCTGAAAGAAAACGGGGAAACCTTCTACGAACTGGGCCATGTGGTGCCCGGCACCAAAAAGACCGTGATGAAAGGCGGGGTTTTCGGTGACTAAACGGAAAATCGGGGTACTGGTCAGCGGCCGGGGAAGCAATTTCCAGGCCGTGGCCGACAAAATCAAAAAAGAAAACCTGCCCATCGAAATCGCCGTGGTGATCAGCGACAGTCCGGAAGCCTATGCCCTCCAGCGGGCGGAAAAGATGGGGATCCCTCACTGCGCCATTGCCCGTCAGGATTTTGTGGACAAGGCTTCCTTCGAAGCCGCCATTGACAAGACCCTCCGGGAAGCAGGGGTGGAACTGGTGGTGCTGGCCGGATTCATGCGGATCCTCAGCGGAGATTTCGTGAATTCCTGGTACCACAAGATCATCAACATCCATCCGGCCCTGCTGCCGTCCTTTACGGGACTGGATGCCCAGGGACAGGCTCTGAACTACGGGGTGAAGATCGCCGGCTGCACCGTCCACTTTGTGGATGCAGGGATGGATACCGGCCCCATCATCATGCAGGCCGCCGTACCTGTGCTGGACGAAGATACCCATGACACCCTGGCCGCCCGGATCCTGGTCCAGGAACATACCATCCTGCCGGAAGTGGTGAAGCTGTGGGCGGAAGACCGGCTGACTGTAAACGGCCGGAAAGTGAAAATCCGTAAATAAGGAGAACAATCCATGCTGAAAATTCGCAGAGCATTACTGAGCGTTTCTGACAAGACCGGCATTGTGAAGCTGGGCTATTTCCTGAACAACAATGGGGTGGAAATCATCTCCACCGGCGGCACCATGAAGGTGCTGAAGGAAGCTGGCGTGCCGGTGACCTACGTAAGCGACGTAACCGGGACCCCGGAAATGATGGACGGCCGGGTAAAGACCCTGAATCCCAAGATCCATGGGGGCATCCTGGCTGTGCGCAGCAATCCCAAACATATGGAAGACATGAAGAAGAACGGGATCCAGCCCATTGACCTGGTGGTGGTGAACCTGTATCCCTTCCAGCAGACCATTGCCAAGCCGGATGTAACCGAAGCCGAAGCCATCGAAAACATCGACATCGGCGGTCCGGCCATGGTCCGGGCTTCTGCCAAGAACTTCCACGATGTGGTGATCATCACCAATCCGGACCGGTATGAAGACCTGATCCACCTGCTGAAGGAAAAAGGGGACATCGATCTCCACACCCGGAAAATGCTGGCCCAGGAAGCCTTTGCCCATACGGCGGAATACGATACGGCCATTGCAGCCTATCTGAAGAAGCAGCTGGACAGCGAAAAATAAGGGAGGCCTTAGCATGCAGGTACTGGTAATTGGCGGCGGCGGCCGGGAACATACCCTGGTCTGGAAGCTGGCCCAAAGCAAAAAGGTGACGAAACTCTACGCAGCCCCCGGGAATCCGGGCATGAAGGACCTGGCGGAATGTGTGAACCTGGACATTACGGATCTGAACGGTTTGGCGGACTGGGCGGAAAAGCACGCCATCGATCTGACGGTGGTGGGGCCGGAAGCTCCTCTGGTGGCCGGCATCGTGGATGTGTTCAACGCCCGGGGTCTGACCATTTTCGGGCCCAGTGCCAAAGCGGCGGAAATCGAAGGCTCCAAGATCTTCTCCAAGGAACTGATGGAGAAGTACGGAGTGCCCACCGCCTTCTTTAAAGTATGCGACAACCTGGCAGATGCCAGAGCCTTTGTGGAAGAAAAAGGCGCCCCCATTGTGATCAAGGCGGACGGCCTGGCTGCCGGCAAAGGGGTCGTGGTGGCCATGACCAAGGACGAAGCCCTGGATGCCCTGGATGAAATGATGGGTGCCCACAAGTTCGGCAGCGCCGGCAACCGGGTGGTCATCGAAGAGTTCATGGAAGGGGAGGAAGCCTCCCTCCTGGCCTTCACCGACGGGAAGACTATTGTGCCCATGCTGGCTGCCCAGGACCATAAACGGGTGAACGACGGAGACCAGGGGCCCAACACCGGGGGCATGGGGGCTTACTGCCCGGCACCGGTAATGACCGACGCCCTGAAGGAAAAGACCGTGAAGGAAGTGCTGCGGCCCATTGTGGACGCCCTGGCCAAGGAAGGACGGCCTTATTCCGGCTGCCTGTACGCCGGTCTCATGATTAAAGGGGACAGCGTGAAGGTGGTGGAATTCAACGCCCGGTTCGGGGATCCGGAAACCCAGGTGGTGCTGCCCCTGCTGAAAAGCGACCTGGCAGAGATCATGGTGGCTTGCGCCAAAGGCACCCTGAAGCCTGAAATGGTGGAATGGAGCGACAAGTCCGCCGTGTGCGTGGTCATGGCCAGCGGCGGCTATCCCGGATCCTACAAAAAGGGTCTGCCCATTACCGGCCTGAAGGCTGCAGGAGCCATGGAAGACGTGGTGGTGTTCCACGCCGGCACCCGGGAAGAGGACGGGAAGATCCTCACCAACGGAGGCCGTGTGCTGGGAGTCACTGCTGTGGCTGACAGCATCCCTGCCGCCCAGCAGAAAGCCTATGACGCGGTGGACAAGATCCACTTCGACGGGGCCCATTTCCGCCAGGACATTGCCTGGAGAGCCCTCCGCCGGCTGAAGACGAAATAAGATGATGTTACAGACCGCAGAAGTATTCCAGCCCCTGCGGTCTGTTTCCGTAACAGATAGACTTCTGAAGGAAAAGACCAGAAAAACCTGTTGCATTTGTGACAGACTGGTGCTAAAATGAGAAAAATATTTCAAAGGGGGATATACAATGGCTTTTATCTATGATGAACCTGCCCATACTTTCAGCGAGTATCTTTTAGTTCCTGGATATTCTTCCAGCGAATGCATTCCGGCAAATGTGAGTCTGAAGACTCCGCTGGTGAAATTTAAAAAGGGTGAAGAACCGGCTCTGACCCTGAATATTCCCCTGGTTTCCGCTATCATGCAGTCCGTTTCCGACGACAACATGGCCATCGCCCTGTCCCGGGAAGGGGGCATCTCCTTTATCTACGGGTCTCAGACCATCGAAAGCGAAGCCGCCATGGTGGCCCGGGTCAAGAGCTTCAAGGCCGGGTTCGTGGTCAGCGATTCCAACCTGCGTCCGGACAGCACCCTGGCCGATGTACTGGCTCTGAAGGAAAAAACCGGTCACAGCACCATGGCTGTTACCAGCGACGGCAGCAAGAACGGCCATCTGGAAGGGATCGTTACCAGCCGTGACTACCGGATCAGCCGGATGAACATGGAAGATCAGGTCAAGAACTTCATGACTCCGGTGGCTGACATGGTGGTCGGCAGCAGCGACATCACCCTGAAACAGGCCAACGATATTATCTGGGAACACAAACTGAACACCCTGCCCATTATCGACAAAGAGGGCAACCTGATGTACATGGTGTTCCGGAAAGACTATTCCACCCACAAACAGTATCCCCTGGAACTGCTGGATAGCCAGAAACGCCATGTGGTAGGCGCCGGCATCAACACCCGTGACTATGAACAGCGGGTACCGGCCCTGGTGGAAGCCGGTGCGGACGTACTGTGCATCGACTCTTCCGAAGGCTACAGCGAATGGCAGAAACGGACCCTGAAATGGATCCGGGACAAATACGGTGATTCCGTCAAGGTAGGGGCCGGCAACGTGGTTGACGCGGAAGGCTTCCGGTTCCTGGCAGAATGCGGTGCTGACTTTGTGAAGATCGGTATCGGCGGCGGCTCCATCTGCATTACCCGTGAACAAAAAGGTATCGGCCGCGGCCAGGCAACCGCAGTAATTGAAGTTGCCAAAGCACGTGACGAATATTATAAAGAAACCGGCATTTATGTGCCTATCTGCTCCGACGGCGGCATTGTTTACGATTACCACATGACTCTTGCACTGGCAATGGGCGCAGACTTCCTGATGCTGGGCCGTTACTTTGCACGTTTTGATGAAAGCCCGACCAACAAAGTTAACATTAACGGCAACTACATGAAAGAGTACTGGGGCGAAGGCAGCAACCGTGCCCGCAACTGGCAGCGCTATGACCTGGGCGGCGCACAGAAACTTTCCTTCGAAGAAGGCGTTGATTCCTATGTTCCGTATGCAGGCAGCCTGAAAGACAACGTAACCCTTACCCTTAACAAAGTACGTTCCACCATGTGCAACTGCGGCGCGCTTAATATCCCCGAACTGCAGGCCAAAGCAAAAATTACGCTGGTATCTGCAACTTCCATTGTTGAAGGCGGCGCACACGACGTTATTCTTAAAGACAACAGCATGAATAATTACGTAAAATAATATTATAAAAATGTAAAACTGATTTTACCTGATTGACATATTTGTAATCTAAAGGTAAAATTATCTCATAATGTTTTTAGAGGAAGGTGCTGTTTGATATGAATTTAAGAAAATTTGCTCTTTGTGCTGTTGCCGGCGTAATGGCTGCTTCAATGATTTTTGCTGCAGGCTGCGGCGGCGATAAAGCATCGGACAAAAAAGTTTTAAAAGTTGGCATGGAATGTGCTTACGCTCCTTATAACTGGTCTCAGAACAGTGCTGACGGCGGTGCCGTAAAAATTGCGGGCAGCAACGAATATGCTTATGGCTATGATGTAATGATGGCCAAAAAACTTGCCGACTCCATGGGTGCTGAACTGGAAATCCAGAAAATTGAATGGGACGGTCTTGCACCGGCTGTTGTAAGCGGCAAAATTGACGCTGCCATCGCAGGTATGTCCATTACCTCCGAACGCAAACAGTCCGTAGACTTTACAAAACCGTATTATTATGCAAATGTAGTTGCACTGGTTAGAAAAGACACCCCGCAGGCAAAAGCAACCAGCGTTGAAGAACTGCGCGGCGCAACTGCTACCAGCCAGCTGAACACCATCTGGTATGACCAGATTGACCAGGTTCCGGAAGTTAACAAACTGCCTGCTATCGACAATGTACCGGGCATGATTGTTGCTTTAACCTCCGGTAAATGCAACCTTATCGTAACCGATATCCCGACTGCCAAAGCTGCTGCTTTTGCAAACCATGAACTGACCGTTCTCCAGTTCCCGGAAGACAAAGGCTTTAAAACTTCTAAAGAAGATGTTGAAATCGGCATTGCCATTAAAAAAGGCAATAAAGAACTGAAAGACGCTATGGACGCAGTTCTTGGCAAAATGACCCCTGCTGATTTCGATAAAATGATGGATGAAGCTATTCAGAAACAGCCGCTGGCAAAATAATATTTAACTTATGCTTTTTAAGGGGCCGGTTTAATCCGTCCCCTTCTTTCCGTATTTATTTCGATTTTATTAATGACTTAATGTTAGGTGGTTAAATTATGGCTACAATGCCCGATTCTTTCTTTTCGTGGGTAGTTTTTCTGCTGAATGAATACGGCGCCACTCTTTTGCAGGGCGCAGGCGTAACCCTTCTTTTGGCGCTGGTCGGTACTTTTATCGGCTGTGTAATCGGTCTTGCAGTAGGCATCTGCCAGACAATTCCCGAAGACCCCAACGGCAGTTCTTTTAAACAGGCACTTGTTAAAGGCTTGAAGGCCGTTTTATCTTCTTACGTAGAAATTTTTCGCGGTACACCAATGATAGTACAGGCAATGGTTGTATATTATGGTGCGATGAGCCTGTTTGATATTGATATGTCGGCAATGTTTGCCGGTTTCCTTGTTGTTTCCATTAATACCGGTGCGTACATGGCAGAAACTGTGCGCGGCGGCATTGAATCAATTGATGAAGGCCAGCGCGAAGCTGCCGTTGCTATCGGTATGGACCATTTCCAGACCATGCGCTATGTAGTTTTGCCGCAGGCTCTGCGCAATATTATGCCGCAGATTGGCAACAACCTTATCATCAATATCAAGGATACTTCCGTATTGAACGTTATTTCCGTTACAGAGCTTTATTTTGCTTCTAAATCGGCGGCAGGCGTTTATTACAGATACTTTGAAATTTTCTTCATTACCTGCGTAATTTATTTTATTATGACTTTTACGGCTTCCAGAATTTTACGCTGGCTGGAAAGCAAAATGGACGGCCCGAAAGATTATCAGCTGGTAGAATATGACCCCATGGCTGACCCGTGCGGCCATTTTCAGGTAACTAACAAGAAAGGGCGGTAACAGAAATGGCAGACGGAAAAGAATTGCTGTTGTCCGTTCAGGATTTAAAAAAACAGTTTGGTGAACGTGAAATTTTAAAGGGCATCAGTTTTGATGTAAAAAAAGGTGACGTTGTTTGTATTATCGGCCCTTCCGGCAGCGGCAAATCCACGCTTATCAGATGCGTTAACTTTTTGGAGCAGCCTACGGGCGGCGTTATTGCCTATCGTGGGCAAAATGTACTGGAAAGCTTTAAAAACCTTGCATTGTACCGTACCAAAGTAGGTATGGTATTTCAGCAGTTCAACCTGTTCAATAATATGACCGTGCTTGAAAACTGCATGGTCGGGCAGGTTAAAGTGCTCGGCAAAGATAAGGACACGGCGCACAGTACGGCAATGAAGTATTTGGAACATGTCGGTATGGCAAGTTACATCAATGCCAAACCGCATCAGCTTTCCGGCGGGCAGAAACAGCGTGTTGCCATTGCCCGTGCTCTGGCGCTTGAACCGGAAGTGCTTTTAATGGACGAACCTACTTCGGCGCTTGACCCTGAAATGGTTGGCGAAGTTTTGGCGGTAATGAAAGAACTTGCCGATGAAGGTCTGACGATGGTAATTGTAACGCATGAAATGGCTTTTGCGCGTGATGTATCTTCGAGGGTAATTTTTATTGACCAGGGCGTTATCGCAGAAGAAAGCAGTCCGGAAGAAATTTTCTCTGCGCCTAAAAACCAGCGCACCAAGGACTTTTTAAGCCGCTTTAATTTAGGCAAACAGTAAAAACTTAAAGGATTTTTCTCCTGCTTGTAGAATTTTACAGCAGGAGATTTTTTATATATAACCCGAAAGGATTTTGCCAATGTTAAGAAAATTACTTTCTTTTATATGCTGCATATTATTTTTAACGCTTTTAAATACGGCCGGTGCAGCAGGCAGGGGCACTATTTTATTTGTGCCGCTCGATAACCGCCCGGTATGCCTGGAGTATTCCGTAAACAGCATGCAGGCAGCAGGCTGGAACGTGGAAACGCCGCCGGAAGAATATATTGCTTCCAATCACCGCAGCGGCAATCCGGATAAGCTGTATGAATGGCTGGCAGAACGTGCGCCGCTGGCAAATGCCGTTATTGTGTCGTCTGACGCTATGCTGTACGGCGGGCTTGTGGATTCGCGCACGCACCATATTGACCGCGAAGTTTTAAAAGAACGTGCCGAACGCCTTGTAAGCTTAAAGGACCTTGGCGGCGACCCGCTGGTTTATGTTTTTACAACCATTATGCGTTCGCCGCGTGCCAGTGCGGCACCTGTGGAACCGTCCTATTATGCCGAATGGGGCAGCCGCATTTTTCAGCTTGGCGAGCTTGAAGACAGGGAAGATTTAAAAGAAATAACAAGGCGTGAGCGCAAAGATTTAAAACGCCTGAGAAAAGAAATTCCGGCTGAGGTACGCGCCGACAATATGAAACGCCGTGCCTTGAATATTGAAATGACGGAGCTGTTGCTGCATGGCGTGGAAAGCGGCGACTTTGATTACATGCTGATTGGCCGCGATGATACGGCACAGTTTTCACAGGCACATAAGGAAGCACGAAAAATGGGCATTCTTGTAAGCGAGCTGCCGAAAGAACGCATCCGCTTTTTTGCCGGTGCCGACCAGCTTGGCATGGTACTTTTGAACAGAGCAGCAAACCGTTTAAGTTATGATATTCCTATGGTTTTTGCAGCATATGGCGACGGCAAGGGCAAAAATACCATTCCTTCGTATGAAGATGACCCCGTGGATATTAGCGTAAATGAACATATTCACGCCGTTGGCGGCTGGCCTACCAAATACCTGCACCGCGCGGATATGGTGCTTTTGGTAAACACTCCGGCAAGCGGAGTAACACTCGAGGCTTCGGCACCTTCGAATAACGGCACTGTAACCAGACAGCAGGAACGCTTTATGAAAAAACTGGATTATTTTATGCAGCAGAATAAGCCTGTTGCGGTTGCCGATATTGCCTATGGCAACGGTGCTGATAATGCGCTGGTAAAAGAACTTTTTAATGAAGGCAAGGCTTACAGGGTAGCGGCTTACGGCGGCTGGAACACTGCCGGAAATACTATCGGCTTTGCTCTGTCGCAGGGGCTTTTGGCACCGCGTATGACGGAAGCGGGCAAAGATAATCTGCTTAATATACGTTATCTTGATGACTGGGCTTATCAGGCCAATGTACGCATGAAAGTATCTGCAGAATTAATTTGGCCCAACCACTGGCCGAACAGCGGGCTTAACAGTGAGCAGCTTGTAGCGGCAGAAAAGATGATTGCAAAAGAAATGAGAAATACCGCAGCGCCGCTTATGACGGAAAAAACCGTTGACGAATATAAGTTTAATCTGCCGTGGCAGCGCATGTTTGAAGTACGTGTAGCACAAAAATAACTTTACGGATGGTGAGTACGTGGAATTTGCAAATAAGCTTGTTTTAAACAGCGGTTTTGTTTTTGATTATACCAACATGTTGGGCGAAGGCAGAATTAAAACAGAAGATTTGCAGGAAATGGAAACTGCCATGCAAAAAGCCCGTGACGCAGTTAACGAAATGCGCGCCAGCGGCACGGCCTATAACCATCTTTCAAAAGATGGCACTCCTGAACCCGTATATTTTACGCGTTTGCCGGAAATAAAAAACGGCAATCCAAATACGCCGGTATCTTTGCAGAAATTAAAAGAGTTTGGCGATTATTTGCGCACGAATGTTGATGCGGTTGTATTTTTAGGCGTTGGCGGCTCGTATTTGGGCAATAAGGTATTGTTTGATATTGGCGCCGGGCCGAGCTGGAACTCCATGGGTGAAAAGCGCCGCAACGGATATCCGCGCATCTATTTTTCCGGCAATAATTTGGACGCAGGCCAGTGCGAAGAAATTATGAACGAGCTGCGTTACTGGTCGGTACATGCCTGGCCTAAGAAAAAACGCTTTAAGGTAATGCTGGTGCCGATTTCCAAATCCGGTTCAACGCTCGAAACTCTGGCTTCGTTTATTTATTTTTATGAAGCATGCAATAAAAGCGTTATGTTCGATACCGAAGTTACCGCCGTTACAGACCGCAATCCCGAAGCAGGTTCGCCGCTGTTTGCGCTGGCACAGAAGCATGGCTGGCGGTGCTTTGATATTAAAAACGGCATTGGCGGGCGTTTCAGCGTGCTTACAGACCCGGGGCTTGTTACGGCCGCTATCGGCATGAACGTGGAAGAACTGCTTAAAGGTGCGGGAGAAATGGAAGAAGTCTGCCGCACGGATGATGTGTACGCCAATCCGGCTTTGATGAACGCCGTATTAAAATATATTGCTTCTGAAAGGTACGGCTGCCACATAGAAGTTTTTATGGGCTACGGTGAGCGTTTAGGGTCGCTGGGGCAGTGGTATGTGCAGCTTCTGGCCGAATCGCTCGGCAAAAAGCACAACAGAAACGGCGAAATAGTTTATTATGGACGCACTCCGGTCCCTGCTGTAGGCACAACCGATATGCACGCGCAGACGCAGCTGCATCAGGATGGCATACGCAATAAAGTTGTACAGTTTTTGCAGATAAAAAATATGCCGGGCGATATTGTGCTTGGCATGCCTTTTGAAGAACCTGCGTTTAAAAAGTATAATGGGCTGAATATGTCCGATGCTTTGGCAATGGCGCTTGATTCCAATGCGGAAGCCTTGAACAGCGACAGACGTTTTAATGCGCGTTATGTTCTGCCGGAAATGAATGCCTATCATTTAGGCGAGCTGTTTTACTTTTTAATGCTCAGCGTGGCTTATGAAGGCGAACTTGCCAATGTAGATGCTTTTGACCAGCCCGGCGTTGAAGCCTATAAGAAAATTATGAAGGCTAAATTTGCTGAACGCAGCAATTAAAGAGCGGAGGCTTGTTATGAAAAAGTTTTTGGTGGTACTTTTATTAATGCTTGGAATGACCAATTTTTGCTGGGCACAGGAAAATGCACAAACAGGAGAGAACGCAAAAATGCATGAATTTATGTTAAAAGCAGTTGCTGAAGCAGAAAAGAACATTATCAGCAAGGATGGCGGCCCGTTTGGCGCTGTTATTGTTAAAGATGGAGTTATAGTAGGCACCGGCCATAACGAAGTATTAAAAAATAATGACCCTACCTGCCATGCGGAAATGCAGGCTATCCGTGATGCCTGCCGTAATTTAAAAAGCTTCGATTTAACCGGCTGCGAACTTTATACTTCCTGCTATCCCTGCCCGATGTGCCTTTCGGCTACTATCTGGGCTAATATAAAAAAGGTTTATTACGGCAACACTGCGGAGGATGCTGCTGATATCGGTTTCCGCGATGATTTTATTTATAAATTTATTGAAGGCGGCTGCAAAGATGTGCAGGTGCTGGATTTGGAGCAGCAGCAGCGTGACGAAACCATTGTAACTTTTAAAAAATTTGCAGAGCAGACAGAAAAAACTATTTATTAAGTTGACTGTATTTTATGCTCATAGTATACTTGATAGAGGACAGCGGCGTTCAGCTCTGAGCGCCGTTTTTAATTACTGATAAGTCCGTTTATAACAGGAGGAATTGAAAATGAAAATGGAATTCTCCAAAATGCACGGCTGCGGCAATGATTATGTTTATGTAAACTGTATGGAAAAAGAAGTGCCCAATCCCGGTGCTGTTTCCGAATATGTAAGTCACAGGCGTTTCGGTATCGGCTCTGACGGCCTTATTTTAATTATGCCTTCCGATAAGGCTGATTTCAGAATGCGTATGTTTAACGCCGATGCTTCCGAAGGCAAAATGTGCGGCAACGGTATCCGCTGCGTGGCAAAATATGTTTATGATAAAGGATTAACCGATAAAACCACTTTCACGATAGAAACCTTATCCGGCATTAAAACTATTGACGTAACCTTAAAAGACGGCAAAGTTGCAGAAGCTTCCGTCGATATGGGCAAACCTGTTTTAAAATGCACGGATATTCCGATGATAAGCGATCACTTTGTATTTGTTGACCAGGGCCTTGTAATTGCGGAAGACGTTGTTTATAACGGCACTGCCGTATCTATGGGCAATCCGCATTTTGTAACTTTTGTTGATGATGTGGACAGCCTTGACCTTGAAAAATTAGGGCCTTTGTTTGAACATCACAAACTGTTCCCGGAAGGCGTTAATACCGAATTTGTACAGGTAATTGACAAAAATACCGTAAAATTCCGCGTATGGGAACGCGGCAGCGGCGAAACCTGGGCCTGCGGCACCGGCGCCTGCGCTGTTGCGGTAGCCTGCGTAACTCTTAATAATGCCGGCAAACGTGATGAAGAATTAAAAGTTATTGCCAAGGGCGGCGAACTTAAAGTAACCTACCGCAAAGATGACAGCGTTATTTTAAAAGGGCCTGCTACTTTGGTATTCGACGGAGTAATTGATATTCCTGACGAAATTGTTTCCAAATAAAATTTTATATATTTATTATTCATGGGGGAATACGAATGGCTTTTGTTAACCAAAATTACTGCAATTTAAAAGAAAGTTACCTGTTTTCGCAAATTGCCCATAAAGTGGCAGAATTTACGGCAGCCCACCCGGAAAAGAAAATTATAAAAATGGGTATCGGCGACGTAACCTTGCCGCTGGCTCCTGCAGTTATTGAAGCAATGCAGAAGGCAGTTGCTGAAATGGGCGTTAAGGAAACCTTCCGCGGCTATGGCCCGGAACAGGGCTATGATTTTCTGCACGAAGCTATTGCCAAATATTATGCAGGCTTTGGCGTATCCGTTGCCAGTGATGAAATCTTCATCAGCGATGGCGCTAAAAGCGACTGCGGCAATATGACCGATATTTTCAGCAACGACAATGTAATTTTAATTCCGGACCCGGTTTACCCGGTATACCTTGATACCAACGTAATGTGCGGACGCAAAATTATTTACATGCAGGGTAAACCTGAAAACGATTTTCTGCCGATGCCGGATGACAGCGTAAAAGCTGATATTATTTATCTGTGCTCGCCGAATAACCCGACCGGCGCTGTTTACACCAAAGAACAGCTGGAAAAATGGGTAGCCTGTGCGCTGAAAAACGATGCGGTTATTCTTTATGATGCCGCATACGAATCCTTTATCAGTGACCCTGAAATTCCGCGCAGCATTTTTGCTGTTGAAGGCGCTAAAAAATGTGCAATTGAACTGTGCTCTCTTTCAAAAACTGCAGGCTTTACTGGCACCCGCTGCGGTTATACCATTGTGCCGCATGATTTGGTACGCAAAACCAAAGACGGCAGGAAAATGTCACTGAACAAAATGTGGCTGCGCCGTCAGACTACCAAGTTTAACGGCGTTCCGTATATTATTCAGCGCGGCGCAGAAGCTGTATTCAGCGAAGAAGGCCAGAAACAGTGCCGCGAAATGCTGGCTTTTTATAAAGAGAATGCCCGCATTATGTCGGAAGCGCTTGCCAAAAAGGGCATTAAGTTCTACGGTGGTACACATTCCCCGTATATCTGGATGCAGTGCCCCAACGGCATGGGCTCCTGGGAGTTTTTCGATTATCTGTTGGAAAAACTGGCTGTTGTCGGTACTCCGGGCGCAGGCTTCGGTTCCATGGGCGAAGGTTATTTCCGCCTGACGGCTTTTGGCAGCAGGGAAAATACCATTGAAGCCATGGAAAGAATTGAAAAAGGTTTATAAAAAATGTGTGAAAAGCAGGTGAAAAATGAATTCACCTGCTTTTTTTACGGTATTTTGTGCTATAATAGTGAAAGACAAATTTAAGGGAGGTTCTTCAATGAAAAAAATTTTATTGATTGTGATGATGCTTGTAATGTGCGTATCTTCTGCCTGCTTCGCCAGCGACGGCAGCGTGCTTGATGCGGAAGCTAAAATGGTAGATCAGTTTTTGAACGCGTCTTCTTACAAAAATGTTTCTTCAATTTTAAGCGATGACATGAAAGCTAACTTTGATGAAACCAAATTCAATGAATATAAAGCAAGCATAACTAAAGATTTAGGTGCTTTTAAAGAAAAACAGCTCGTTAACGTTATTAAAAGACCGGGTATTGACCGTTTGGTTTACGGTGCAGGTTTTGACGGCGGCAAAGTAATGATGGTAATTGCCGATTTTGCCGTAAATAACGAAAAACCGCTGCTTTTAAATATTGCTATTGTTCCGCCCCAGCCGCCGCAAGACCAGGCTCAGGCAGACCAGAACAAATAAAATAATAAGCTGAAAAATAAAACCGGGTACTGTCAGACGGCAGGCCCGGTTTTGTGCGTTAACGGCAATTATTTTAAATTTTAAATCAGCCGAACTGGTTGCGGTAAGGGTCGCTTTTGCCCCAGCAGAGGAAAACGAGGGAAACGAGTGAAACAAGCGGAATAATAAGCCCAACGAGAACCAGAACTGTTTTCGCCCAGCTGAGCCCGATATCATGGCAGCGCCTTACCGCCAGCGACATCTGCGGAATAACAAAGACGGACGATGCTGCTACAAGAAGCGGCATGTTTATGGCGCGCCCGATTGTCATCAGTGCATAAGTCAGCAAAAAAACAATTAAGTATCTTCTTATAAACGGCTTCTTTTCTAAACGGCCGTTAAAAGTTAAAAAATCGTTAATAAGTTTAAAACTGTCCATTTTTTCATCTCCGTTTAAATTAATTGCCTGTGGTTACTTTTTAATTTTAGCTTAATTAACTTAAGCTGTCAAAGTTTTTAAATAAACAAGACAATATATTATAAAGTATGATAAAATAAAGTATTAAGACTTTTGGAACGGGTGATTACGTGCATTTAAAATCTTTTTCGGCATACGGCTTTAAATCGTTTGCCGACAGAATAGAACTTGATTTTGGCAGCGGCATAACGGCAATTGTAGGCCCTAACGGCAGCGGCAAAAGCAATATCTCCGATGCCGTGCGCTGGGTGCTGGGCGAACAGAGCGCCAAATATCTGCGCGGCAGTAAAATGGAAGACGTTATTTTCAGCGGCAGCAGCAAAAGACGCGCGCTTGGTGTGGCGGAAGTTACGCTGAACTTTGACAACAGCGACCACCTCCTGGGGCTTGATTTTGACGAAGTAAGCATTACCCGCCGCGTGTTCCGCGACGGCGACAGCGAATATGCCATTAATAAAAAGAACTGCCGCCTGAAGGATATAATTGACCTGTTTGCCGATACAGGTCTTGGGCGCGGTTCACTTTCCATTATCGGGCAGAATAAAATAGACGAAATTTTAAACAGCCGCCCGGAAGAAAGACGCAATTTATTTGAAGAAGCGGCAGGCATTGTTAAATACCGCCTGCGCAAAAAAGATGCGGCGCGGCGTTTGGATGATACGGCAGCCAACCTGACGCGTATTAACGACATAAAAACAGAAGTGGAATCGCAGCTTGAACCTTTAAAAGAAGCGGCAGCCAAAACGGAACAGTATAATGTTTTGGCAGGAGAACTGCGCACCTGCCGTTTAACGCAGTTTGTGCGCAAAATAGATGTGCTTGAACAGGCACGCGCCCAACAGGAAGAAAAAGACGCTGCTCTGGAACGGGATGTTGCAAAAAATGCGGCAGCAGCAGGCAGGCAGCAGGCGTTATGCGCACAGCTGCAGCAGGAAGCTGATGCTTTAAGCGAAAATTACAATAAATTACAGGACGATATAAAAGCCAAAGAAACTGCGCTGGAAAAAGTGCGCGGGCAGGGTGCGGTTTTGGAAGAACGCATTTTGCAGAGCCGTAAGGCAGGCGTGCGTTTAAGCCAGCAAAACGAAAAACTGGAACAGCAGGTTGCGAGCCTTGAAAAACAGCTTGTTTCATTAACTGATGAATATGATGTTTTGGAGAAAAAGCAGATGGCGGCAGGTTTGCTGGTGCAGAAACTTACGCTTGGGCAGAAAGAAAAAGAAGTGCTTGTACAAAAAGCACGGCAGGAAGCCGAAAGCCTGAAAGATGCAGCGTTTGACACCATGCGCCGCATGGTTGATTTGCGCAACAGGATACGCACGCTGGAAACTGAACAGGAGCAGCGCATGCGCAGGCGCGAGGCTTTAAAAAAGAACATAGAAGAAACAGAAAGCGAACTTGCAAAACAGGACGCCGCTTACCGCAAATTGCTGGAAAACCAGGCTGACCTGGAAAACAATGTGCAGCTTTCGCAGCGCAGCAGTGCGGAACTTGCGCATAAGCTGGCAGACGAAAATACTGCCTTAAATGCTGTACGACAGAAGTATAATGACTGCCAGCGCAGAATTACAGCACTTGAAAGCCGCCAGAATGTATTAAATAATATGCAGAAGGCGTATGAGGGCTTCGGCTACGGCGTTAAAGCGGTTCTGCGCGCGGAAGAAAGCTGGCGCGGGAGAGTAATTGGCGTTGCCGCAGAACTGATTAGTGTTGACGCGCAGTACGTTACTGCGATTGAAACCGCCTTGGGAGCGGCTTCGCAGAATATAGTAATGCGCGATGCCGAAGCGGCAAAGGCGGCAATCGGTTATTTAAAACAGCATAAATACGGCAGGGCAACTTTTCTGCCGCTTGACACCATAAAAACTTATCCGCGCAAAGCGGAGGACAACCAGCTGAAAAAAATGCCGGGCGTGCTTGGCTTTGCCGATGAACTTATAAGCTGCGGGCAAGATGTTGAGCAGGTATTTAAGTTTTTGCTGGGGCGTGTGCTGGTAGCGCAGGATATGGATGCGGCGCTTGAGGCAGCACGCCGAAGCGGCTTCCGTATGCGCGTGGTTACATTGCAGGGGGATGTTGTAAACGCCGGCGGTTCGCTTACGGGCGGCAGCAGGCAGCAGAAAGAAGCGGGCTTTTTATCGCGCGTTAAGGAAATAGAAACGCTTGCCCGGCAGGAAGAAGAACTCCGCCATGAACTGCTCGGCTATCAGGAGCAGGCGGAAACGGCTGAAGAAGTTATTAAAGATTACAGCACCAGGCTGAACGCTTTAAAAGCAGAACTGCAAAAATTTGCAGTAAGGCGTGCCGAAATAACCTCCGGCTTAAGCCGTACCGAAGCTGAAAAGCAGCGCATGAGCAGAAATCTGGAAGTGCTTTTGGATGACCGTGCAGCAGCGGCAGAAGAATATTTGGCGGCACGCGGCAAATTGCAGGAACTGCGCCCGCAGCTTGCAGAAATAGAAAAAGAAGATACTGATAGCAAAAGCCATCTTGATGCCTTGCAGAAAAAAATGCAGGCAGAAAGCAGTGAACTGGAAAGCATCCGCAGGCAGCTTCAGGATGCACGCGTGGAAAGTGAAGCGACTACTGCCAAAACAACCATGATGGCAGAGCGCATGCACCAGCTTGACGGTGAAATGGAACGCTTGCAGCGCGAAGTTCTTGCCAATGAAAACGAACAGCAGAATTTGGAAAACTCCATTGCCGAAAGCGAAAATAAAAAGGCAGAACTGGCGCAGCAGACAGAAGCGCTGATGGCAGAATTAAACGTTATCAGCGGCGGCAGGGAAGAATTTACTGCCAAACGCATAGAAATTGCCGCAAGGCAGGAAAAAGCGGCTTTGGAACTTACGCAGGCGCAGAAAGCACTGGAAGAAGCCGAAAAGAAACGCAACCAGGCTGCGCTGGAAAGCGTAAAACAAAATGCCGAATACGAACACGTATTGCAGCAGCTTGAAAGCGATTATGGCTTGACGCTTGAAGAAGTACATAAGGAAGCACTGCTTGAAGCAGGCGACAGCTCGCTGCGCAGGCAGGAGTTGAGCCTGCAAAGGCGAATTGAAGAACTTGGGCCTGTTAATGCGGCCGCTATTGAACAGTATGCGGCCGTTAAAGAGCGCTTTGAGTTTTTGCAGAAACAGTATAACGACCTTGCAGGCGCAAAAGCAAATCTTGAAAGCGTTATCAGCGAAATTAATTCCGGCATGAGCAAAAGGTTTAAAGAGGCTTTTGCCAAAATAAACGTTTATTTTTCGGAATGTTATGTAAAACTGTTTGGCGGCGGTACGGCTTATTTAAAACTTACCGACCCGGGTGACGTGCTTTCAAGCGGCATTGATATCGAAGTGCAGCCGCCGGGCAAGAAGCTGCAAAGCCTGTATCTGTTAAGCGGCGGCGAAAGAGCGCTGACGGTAATTGCGCTGCTTTTTGCACTGTTAAGCTACAGCCCGGCACCGTTTTGTATTTTGGACGAAATTGACGCGGCGCTTGACGAAGCCAATGTGGACCGTTTTGCACGCTTTTTAACGGCTTATGCCGAAAACACTCAGTTTATTGTCATTACACACCGCAAAGGCACTATGGAAGCCGCCAATGTACTGCATGGCGTAACTATGGAAGAATCCGGTGTTTCAAAATTATTATCTGTAAAACTAACGGAAAAGGAGTAAAATGATGGGCTTTTTTGAGAGATTGAAAGACGGGCTTCAAAAAACCAGAAAGAATTTTACGGAACGCATTGAGGTTCTGGTTGGCATGTCCGCAGAAATTGACGATGATTTTCTTGACGAACTGGAAATGATTCTTTTAAGTGCCGATGTCGGCGCAAAAACCACCGAAAAACTTATTGAAGCTGTGCGCCAGGCAGCACGCAAAAAAGAAATTAAGGGAACGGAAGATGTTGTTCCGTTTTTAAAGAAATATCTTACGCAGATGCTTACGGAAGAAGGCCAGCGCACGCGCATCAGCGGCACTCCTACCGTTATTCTTGTTGTAGGCGTTAACGGCGTTGGCAAAACCACTACCATTGGCAAACTGGCAAATTATTTCCACCTGCTTAACTACAAGGTTATGATTGCCGCTGCCGATACTTTCCGCGCAGCTGCTTCCGAACAGCTGGAAATCTGGGGCAAACGCGCCGGCTGCGATGTTATCAAGCACGCAGAAGGCGCGGACCCGGCTGCAGTTGTTTTTGATGCCATGAAAGCTGCAATCGCCCGCAAGGCGGATATTCTTTTTATCGACACGGCAGGGCGTTTGCATAACAAGGCTAACCTGATGAACGAACTGGAAAAAATTCATCGCGTTATCAAGCGCGAAATTCCGGAAGCACCGCACGAAACCTTCTTGGTGCTGGATGCCACAACCGGGCAGAACGCCATTACGCAGGCCAAAGTATTTACGGAAACCGCCAATGTTACCGGCGTTGTGCTGACAAAGCTTGACGGTACGGCAAAAGGCGGCGTAGTTATCGCCATCCGCGAAGAACTTGGGCTGCCCGTTAAATGGATTGGCGTCGGCGAAGGCATTATGGATTTCCGCCCGTTTGAACCAGAAAAATTTGTTGACGCATTATTTAATACTGACAAGTAAAAACACTTGACAGCCTGTGCCTGTTTATGTATAATACATACGTTGACTTAATTAAGAAGGTACGGGTATCGTTATGCTGGATGACAGTTTTAAGCAGAGAATACGCCTCGGCAGGCTGTATGATGTTTACGGGCCGCTTTTGACGGCCAAACAGCAAAGCTGCATGGAACTATATTTTTGTGATGACCTGTCACTGGCTGAAATTGCCGCAGAGCTTGATGTATCGCGGCAGGCCGTACATGATTTGATACACCGCGTAGAGCAGATTCTGGAACGCTACGAAACCAAAATGAAGCTTCTGGAACGCGAGGAAAAACAGCAGCTGCTGCGCATGGAGGCGTGCAGGCTGCTTGACGGATATATGGAAACGAATAATACAGAGTTACTTAAAAGGCTGAAAAATCTGCTTAAAGATTCGTAAGCCGGAGGCAGGTAAAAATGGCTTTTGAAAATTTATCTGAACGCTTGCAAAAAGCTATCAGAATGTTCCGCAACGGCGGCAAGATAACTGAAGACGATTTAAAGGCTCCGCTGCGTGAGGTGCGCATGGCGCTTCTGGAAGCGGACGTTAACTTTAAGGTTGTAAAAGATTTTGTGGCAACCATCCGCGAACGCGCTGTTGGCGAAATTGTTAACGAAGGCTTAACACCCGGCCAGCAGATTATAAAAATTGTTAATGAAGAACTTACCAAACTGCTTGGCGGCACGCAGAGCAAACTTGCAGTTTCTCCGAAACCGCCGACGGTTATTATGCTGGTAGGCCTGCAGGGCGCAGGTAAAACCACTACGGCCGGCAAACTTGCCAATATGCTGCGTAAAAAAGGCAAGCACCCCATGCTGGTTGCGGCTGACGTTTACCGCCCGGCAGCTATAAAACAGCTGGAAGTTTTGGGCGCGCAGCTTAATATTCCCGTATTTACGCTTGGTGACAAGGTATCGCCTGTGGAAATTGCCAAAGAAGCAATGGCAAAAGCACACAGCATGAATTACGATACCGTCATTATAGATACCGCAGGCCGCCTGCATATCAATGAAGAACTGATGGGCGAACTGCGCAACATTAAAGCGGCTGTTTCGCCGCACGAAATCCTCCTGGTTGTTGACGCAATGACCGGCCAGGACGCCGTAACCGTTGCCGAAAGTTTCAATAACGATTTGGGCATTGACGGTTTGATTGTTACCAAACTTGATGGTGACGCCAGAGGCGGCGCGGTGCTTTCCGTAAAAGCTGTTACCGGACGCCCCGTTAAGTTTGTAGGTATGGGCGAAAAACTTGACGCCCTGGAACCTTTCTATCCGGACCGCATGGCTTCGCGTATCCTTGGCATGGGCGATATTTTAACCTTTATTGAAAAGGTGCAGTCCACCACCGATATGGCCAAAGCGCTGGAGATGGAAAAGAAACTGCGCAAAAACGAGTTTACGCTCGAGCAGTTCCTTGAACAGATGCAGCAGATTAAAAAGCTCGGCCCGCTGGAAAATATTCTCGGCATGATTCCCGGCATGGGCGGCATAGCACAAAAGCTGAAAGAAACCGATGTGAACGAAAAGGAATTTGCCCACATCGAAGCCATCATTCAGTCCATGACCATTAAGGAAAGGCGCAATCCCGAAATCATCAACGGCAGCAGGCGCAAACGCATAGCCGCAGGCAGCGGCACGCGCGTGCAGGATGTTAACCGTTTGCTGAAAAAGTTTGAAGAAAGCAAAAAGATGATGAAACAGATGCGCGGTATGGCAAAGTTTGCTTCAAAAGGCGGCTTCAAGCTTCCTTTTATGCACTAATAAATTATAAAATCCAATTGGAGGAGGTGAAAATAAAATGGCAGTTAAAATCCGTTTAAAACGCATGGGCGCTAAAAAAGCTCCTTTCTACCGTGTTGTAGTTGCAGATTCCCGTTCTCCGCGTGACGGCCGTATCATTGAAAGCATCGGTTACTACGATTCCACCACTGAACCGGCTACCGTTAAAATTGATGAGGAAAAAGCTCTCTCCTGGATGGCTAAAGGCGCACAGCCGACTGATACTGTTAAAAACCTTTTCAGCAAAGGCGGTATCATGAAAAAATATGCTGAATCTAAAGCAAAATGAAATGAGGCGTGATTGACATGAAAGAATTGGTAGAAGTTATGGCCAAGTCTTTGGTCAGCAATCCGTCTGCAGTAGTAGTGGAGGAGGAAACCACAGGTACAACCACGGTTCTCCGCCTCCATGTTGCTCCTGAAGATATGGGCAAGGTTATTGGCAAACAGGGCCGCATTGCCAAGGCAATCCGCACTGTTATGAAAGCAGTAGCTACCCGCGAGAATGTAAAAGTGATTGTAGAGATCGTCTAAAGGATGGGCTGATAATGGATAAAATGTTTGTCAGGGTACCTGTTGCTGTTAAAGCAAAAGTAACCGAAGATTTAAAAATGAAAATTATTGGCGATGTCCAAGATACTATAAAAAAGATGGATCTGGAACTTGAGCATTTTGAATTCCAGGCTAAAAAGGCCCTTGCACAGGCCGCCGGTGATTTAAGCGTGCTGCCGGCGCTGCGCAGCCAGATTGATGCTGAAAGAAGCAAACGTCAGGCAGCCAAGGCAGAAGCCGAAGCAAGACTGAAACGTGCTGAAGCATTGGAAATCGGCGCAGAAATAGGCCATGGTACTTTGGAACGTACCGTTGAAATAGGAATAGGTACTGACCTTGACGCTCTTGCAAGAGCGGAAATCCTTACCGAAGACGGCAAAATCATTGCCTTCCGCGACTAATGGATAAACAGGTTTGTATTGGAACAATCGTCGCTCCGCACGGTGTGCGGGGCGATATTCGTATATTGCCTCAAACGGAGCATCCGGAACAGTTTCTTGAATTGGATTATCTGCTTTTGGAGGATGGGCGCACGCTGCATTTGACAAATGCCCGTTTTCATAAAAGAATGGCGCTTATAAAGTGCCGTGAGGTTAATAATATGAACGAAGCCGAAATGCTGCGCGGCCAGAAGGTGTATATTAACACGGAGGATTTGCCGGAACTTGAAGAAGGCGAATTTTATGTGGCTGACCTGTTGGGCTGCAATGTAGCTGACGAAAGCGGAAACGCTGTCGGCGTGCTGAAGGACGTTATCAGCACCGGCAGCAACGATGTTTATGTCGTTACAGGCACGGACGGCAAAGAACTTTTGATACCGGCGCTGAAAAAGCACGTTAAGGAAATTAACCTCGACGAGCGCCATATTATAGTAGAACTTCCCGAATGGGTTGATGAAAAATGAAATTTTTATTTGTAACCCTTTTCCCGGAACTGATAGAGCAGGTTTGCAGTTACAGCATTGTAGGGCGCGGCATGTCTGCCGGGCTTTTAAGCGTCAGCTGCATAAACCCGCGCGATTTTACGCATGATAAGCACCGCACGGTTGACGATTCGCCCTTTGGCGGCGGCGCCGGTATGGTGCTCAAGCCGGAACCTTTTGTAGCCGCTATCCGCAAAGCGAAGGAAGAACTGCCGGACGCGCGCGTAATTGCTCTGTGCCCGGGCGGCAGAACGCTGAAGCAGAGCATTGTTGAAGATTACGCCCATGCCGGGCAGGACCTGATTTTTGTGTGCGGCCATTACGAAGGCTTTGACGAGCGCATTTTTAACTGGGTTGACGAGAAGCTTTCCGTCGGCGATTATGTAGTGACGGGCGGCGAGCTGCCGGCCTTAATGGTGCTTGACGCTGTTGCAAGGTTTATTCCAGGCGTGCTTGGCAAAATGGCCAGTGCCGAGGAAGATTCGTTTTCAACCGGGCTTTTGGAATATCCGCAGTATACGCGCCCTGTTGAATTTGAAGGGCTGACTGTGCCTGAGGTTCTGCGCGGCGGCAACCATGCGCTGATTGCCAGATGGCGGCGCAAACAATCGCTTAAAGCAACGTATCTGCACAGGCCCGATTTGCTGCCGGAAAAATTTGATAAGGCCGACGCCAAATTAATGGCAGAAATTAAAGCGGAACTGGCTGGTGAAGATAATGGCTGATTTATATTTAGGGCTTGTTCATTACCCGATTTATAACAAGCACATGAAGGTTATCGCCACTGCCGTTACAAATTTTGATATTCATGACATTGCCCGCACAGCACGCACTTATGATGTAAAAAAATATTTTTTGATCCATCCGCTGAAGGTGCAGGAAGAAATAATCAAAAAAATAACCGGTTACTGGCAGCACGGCTTTGGGCGTGTGTATAATCCGGACCGCAGCGAAGCGCTTGACAGAGTGCAGTACCTGCCGGATATTGCGTCCGCCGTTGCGGAAATTAAAAAGCTTACCGGCAAAGAGCCTGTAACCATTACCACAGATGCCCGTATTTACCCCAATACCATTACCTATAAAGCCGCACGGCAAATGCTTCATGAAGGTGACAGGCCGCTGCTGGTACTTTTTGGAACGGGCTTTGGCATGGAAAAAGAAACCATGGCGGCATTTGATTACATTTTGGAGCCGGTTTACGGCCCGAGCAACTATAACCACCTGTGCGTGCGCAGCGCTGTTGCTATTATTCTGGACAGGCTGGCAAGCAGCTGGTCTTGCTGGAAGACTTAAAAAAATAAATTGTAAAAATGTTTGCAACTTAAAGCAGGCTATGATATAATAGCATTTGTGTAAAACGGACGGTCCGCTGTGAAGTGTTCGCACATGAACGTCTATGATTGAGGAGGATATTATGAACATTATTGAAGTTTTGGAACAAGAACAGCTTCGTTCCGACATCCCTGATTTTCGTGCAGGCGACACTGTAAAAGTTTATGTAAAGGTAGTTGAAGGCAGCCGTGAACGCGTTCAGATGTTTGAAGGCGTTGTAATTGCCCGCAGCGGCGGCGGTGTACGCGAAACCTTTACTGTACGCCGTGTATCCTATGGCGTTGGCGTAGAAAGAACTTTCCCTCTGCACAGCCCCAGAATCGAAAAAATCGAAGTAGCACGCCGCGGTATTGTACGCCGTGCAAAACTTTACTATCTGCGTAACCTTACCGGTAAAGCAGCTCGTATCCGCGAACGCAGATAACAGAACCGAACAGCAAATTAAAAGCACCTCATACAAAAGTATGGGGTGCTTTTTTTAGCTGAGTCGCCAATTAGTGCCGAGCTTTAGCGAAGGCAATAATTGTGCCAGCGAAGCTGCGCAAATTTCGCGACTGAATGAGGAGCGAAATTAGTGAACCTATGTCGAGCGCCAATTTAAAAATTTTACTTTTATGGCGGCTGCGCTTTAACAAATAAATTTGCACCGATATAGAAAAAAACATATAAATGTAGTAAAATAAATATTACGCTGAAAAAATGAGGGGGACGAGTATGAAAATAACAGAACTTTTAAAAGATGATAAACCGTGTATTTCCTGCGAGCTTTTTCCGCCCAAGGCCGGTTCGGAACTGCAAAACGCTTTAAAAATAGTTGATAAAATTGCGGAAATAAAACCGCATTTTATGAGCGTTACTTACGGTGCAGGCGGTACTTCTGCCGGGCAGACTGTAGCCATCGCCAAAGCCGTGGAAGAACATAATATTCCCGCGCTGGCGCATTTAACCTGCATTGATGCAACCGGCGACGGCATTGAAAGCATGCTGGGCAAATTCCGTGATAACGGCATCCAGAACGTGCTGGCACTGCGCGGAGACGCCGTTACCGACAAACCTCGCGAATTTATGCATGCCAGTGATTTAATGCGTAAAATTTCCGCGTCCGGCGATTTCTGCATTGGCGGTGCGTGTTATCCGGAAGGGCACCCGGAAGCCGGTTCGCTTGATAAAGATATAGAAAATACCAAAAAGAAAATTGATGCAGGCTGCGAGTTTTTGGTAGCGCAGATGTGCTTTGACAACAACATTATGTACAATTATATGTACAGGCTTTTGCGCAACGGTATTGATGTGCCGGTAGTTGCCGGTATTATGCCTGTAACAAACGCCAAGCAGATTAACCGCATCTGCGAGCTGAGCGGCACCAAACTGCCGCCGCATTACCGTGCTATCGTTGAGCGTTTTGCCGATGACCCGCAGGCATTAATGCAGGCCGGTATAGCTTATGCCCTGGGGCAGATTATTGACCTTATAGCCAACGGGTTCAAGAACATTCACGTTTATACCATGAACAAACCGGAAGTTATCGGCGGCATTATGAAAAACCTGTCGGAGATAATTAAATGAGATATGACAGGGACGAAGCCGTACGCTACATGGGCGCGCGCAAAGGTGACAGGGAAGCGGCTGTTCTTGCCGATACTGCCTATTTAAAGCTGCGCAATGAAGTGCAGGCGCGGAGCGTGTACCGTGTATTGGACTGTAATGTTGATGAAGGCGGCGTACTGCTTGGCGGAGAGTATTTTAAAAGCGCCAAACTTGCCGCGCATATTAAAGGCTGTACCAGAGCCGTACTTTTGGCGGCGACTCTTGGTGCCAAAGCAGATATAATGCTGCGCCGTATGGCTGTGGCCAATATAGCCGAAGGAGCTGCCGGGCAGGCCGTGTGTACTGCGCTTATTGAAACTTACTGCGACGAAACGGAAGCAAAAATAAGCGCAGAATACGGAGGGCTGCATTTTAAGCCGCGTTTTTCACCCGGTTATGCCGACTGGGCGCTGACAGACCAGCCGCGTCTTTTAAGAATGCTTGATGCGCAAAAACGCATTGGGCTGACAGTAACAGAAGGCGGCATGCTTGCTCCGGTAAAATCGGTAACGGCAATTATCGGGATTACCAATGAATGTGAAAATAAAGCTTCAAACTGTAAAAACTGCGAAAACAATGCAAATTGTATATATAAAAAACTGTGAGGAACAATATGCTTTTTAAAGATTTACTTGGCAAAAAAACTTTATTTTTTGACGGCGCCATGGGCACCATGCTTCAGGCTGCCGGGCTTAAACCGGGCGAGCTGCCGGAGCTGTGGAACTTCAGCCATGCCGGTGAAGTTGAAAAAATCCACACCGCATATTTAAACGCCGGTGCGGATATTATAAAAACAAATACTTTTGGCGCAAACCGCCTTAAATTTGCGGGTACGGAAATTAAAACCGCCGATGTAATTGAACAGGCAGTGGCAATAGCAAAAAAAGCCTGTGCCAAAAAGCCGGGCAGTTTTGTAGCGCTTGATATGGGGCCAACAGGCAAACTGCTTGCGCCTTACGGCGATTTGCCGTTTGAAGAAGCCGTAAGCATTTATGCGGAAATTGTACAGGCAGGCGTAAAAGCCGGGGCTGATTTAATTTTAATTGAAACCATGAGCGACACCTACGAGCTGAAAGCCGCGCTTTTGGCAGCAAAAGAAAACAGCAGCCTGCCGGTAGTTGCAACAATGACGCTTGACGAAGGCGGTAAACTTTTAACCGGCGGCGATATTACAGCGGCTGCTGTTATGCTGGAGGGCCTTGGCGCTGACGCTGTCGGCTTTAACTGCGGGCTCGGCCCTGCGCAGATGCAGAAACTTTTGCCGCAGCTGCTTGCGGCAACGCCGCTGCCTGCTGTGCTGAACCCTAATGCCGGGCTGCCCAAAGAAGTAAACGGCAAAACCATTTTTGATGTTGACGCGGAAGAATTTGCGCAGCTGATGTACGAAATGGCACAGGACGGCTGCCTTGCAATCATGGGCGGCTGCTGCGGCACAACGCCTGCGCATATCGCTGCACTGGTAAATAAATGCCGTAATGTAGTTCCCCGGCAGCGCAGCTGCGATTTAACGGCGGTTGCCGCTTACGGCAGTGCAGTTGTTATCGGGCAAAATCCGGTAATAATTGGCGAGCGCATTAACCCAACCGGCAAACCACGCTTAAAACAGGCCATTTTAAACGGCGATTATGATTATATTTGCCGCCTGGGGCTGGAACAGATTGACCGCGGCGCCGGAATATTGGATGTTAACGTCGGCGTGCCGGGAATTGACGAAGCAGCTGTAAGTGCGGAAGCAGTGCAGCGCTTGCAGGCAATAACCAACGTGCCGTTGCAGATTGATACATCCAACTACGAAGCTATGGCGCGCAGCCTGCGCCTTTATAACGGCAAACCGCTGCTGAATTCCGTATGCGGAAAAGAAGAAAGCCTTGAAAAAGTTTTGCCGCTTGTAAAAAAATACGGTGCAGCTGTTGTTGCGCTGACTCTGGACGACAGCGGCATACCGCAGACTGCGGAAGGGCGTATTGCCATTGCCGAAAAAATTATTGCGCGTGCGGCGGAATATGGCATTGAAAAGCGCAATATTATTGTAGACCCGCTGGCGCTTACGATTAGCACCGGCAGCGATAATGCCAATATTGATTTGCAGGTGCTGAGTGAACTGAAAAAGCGCGGCATAAAAACCGTTATGGGCGTATCGAATATTTCCTTTGGCCTGCCTGCGCGTGATGCTGTAAACAGCGCATTTTTTGTACTGGCAATGCAGGCAGGGTTAAGCTGTGCCATTATCAATCCTCAAAGCGAAGCCATGATGAATGCTTACTATGCTTTCGGCGCGCTCAGCGGTTTAGACGAAGGCTGCAAGGAATATGTAGCCATGTTTGCTGGTGCAGCCCAGGCAAAGCAGCAGCCGGTGCAGACTGCGGAATATACATTGTACGAAGCCATTGTTAAAGGCCTGCGTGAACAGAGCGAAAAAGCAGTTAAAGAACAGCTTGCCGGAAAGCAGCCGCTTGATATTATTAATGCCGAAATGATACCTGCGCTTGATTATGTTGGCAAAGGCTTTGAAGAACGCAGAATCTTTTTGCCGCAGCTTTTAATGAGTGCGGAAGCAGCCAAAGCGGCCTTCAACGTTATCCGTGATAAAATGGCGGCAGAAGGAGGCAGCCAGAGCAACGGCATAAAAGTAATTCTGGCCACCGTTAAAGGCGATATTCACGACATTGGCAAAAATATTGTTAAAGTACTGTTTGAAAACTACGGCTATCAGGTTATTGACCTTGGCAAGGACGTGCCGCCTGAAAAAATTGCAGAAACTGCAGTGCAGAATAAAGTAAGCGTGGTTGGCCTTTCGGCGCTGATGACAACAACAGTCGGTGCTATGGAAGAAACCATTAAAGCACTGCGCGCGGCGGGCGATTTTAAAATTATCGTTGGCGGTGCGGTGCTCACGCAGGATTATGCCGACAGCATAGGTGCTGACTGTTATGCTCCCAATGCCGTTAGTGCGGTAAATTACGCTAATTCACTGCAATAAAAATTAAAAGCGCAAACTGATTTGTCAGTTTGCGCTTTTTTCGCCCATGCCCACCCTCGCTTATGCAATTAATACCCTGCAACATATATAATTAAATTTTATTCTTCAAACCAGGCGACGGCTCGGACAGGCGAACCGTCGCTGTTTGTTATTTTCAGAGGAAAACAGCTGAACCAAAATAAATCGCTGCCGCATAAATCTAAATTTTTAAGGTTTTCAATATTTACAATGTGTTTATTGGCAAATAGTTTTTTATGCAGTGTTAATTCTTCGTCAGCAATAGGGTCAATGCCCATTACATCAAAGCCAATGCCTTTATAGCTGCCGTTTAAAATAAAATTTATGCCTCTTCATTTAAACAGGGGTAATTACCTAAATATGTTTCGGTGCCCCAGTATTTATCCCAGCCAAGGTTGAACAATAAAAAATCGGCGGATGCTGCTTTGTTACCATAAGCTGTTATATGCTCTAATGTTATGCTGCTGCCTGTTTTTAAGCCGCGGCAGTCTATAACCAAGGCCTTGCCTATAAACGATTCAGGCGGCAAATCATCAAGTGTTGTTTTACCGGCATAAACATGTGCAGGCGGGTCTATATGCGTGCCGGTGTGAGTTGTAATTTGCAAAAGCGTTTCCCTAAAACCACTTTTATCATAAGTATTAATTGTAGTTAGTTTTGGTTGTTCAGTACCGGGAAAAACAGGCATTTTTTCTGTAATTGTATGCGTTAAATCAATTACTTTCATGGTTTCTGCATCCTTTGCATTAGGTTTCTTTCCGGGTTTCCGGCAGTGTG
>ENA-OOWV01000317-OOWV01000317.1-human-gut-metagenome-genome-assembly--contig:-NODE-317-length-39677-cov-3.233380_pt1 | contig 39677 bp, 38 predicted proteins | sample MGYA00241584_ERZ501337 | MGnify/ENA primary metagenome ERZ501337 (study PRJEB25962, sample SAMEA2042744) | human gut metagenome | biome: human gut; feature: human-associated habitat; material: faeces... | reverse complement strand
GTTAAATCCATATCCAAATGTTTCGGGCCATCGGCGCCTGCGGTAATAAACGGCAGGTTGATGTTGGTGCTCATTACGCCGGACAGTTCGATTTTAGCTTTTTCTGCTGCTTCACGCAGACGCTGCATAGCCATGCGGTCGTTGGAAAGGTCAATGCCTTCGGCTTTCTTGAATTCGTCAACCATCCAGTCGATAATGCGCTGGTCAAAGTCATCGCCGCCGAGGTGAGTATCGCCGTTAGTAGCTTTAACTTCAAATACGCCGTCGCCTACATCAAGGATGGATACATCGAACGTGCCGCCGCCAAGGTCGTAAACCATAACGGTGTGGTCTTCGCTCTTGTCAATGCCGTAAGCAAGTGCTGCTGCGGTAGGTTCGTTGATAATACGCAGAACTTCAAGGCCTGCAATTTTGCCTGCGTCCTTGGTTGCCTGGCGCTGGCTGTCGGAGAAGTAAGCCGGAACGGTAATTACGGCCTGATGTACGCTTTCGCCGAGATATTTTTCAGCGTCAGCTTTTAATTTTTGCAGAATCATTGCGGAAATTTCTTCCGGAGAGTATTTTTTGTCGTCAATTTCAACTCTGTAATTAGTGCCCATGTGGCGTTTAATGGAGCTGATGGTTCTGTCCGGGTTGGAAACAGCCTGACGTTTTGCCAGCTGGCCTACCAGACGCTCGCCGTTTTTGGAAAAACCTACAACGGACGGGGTCAGCCTGCTGCCTTCCTGGTTAGTGATAACGGTCGGTTCGCCGCCTTCCATAACAGCTACTACAGAGTTAGTAGTACCTAAGTCAATACCAATTACTTTAGACATGATGTTTTTTCCTCCTCAAATTTACACTGTATAAAGAATGCAACTTAATCGTTGCTTATTACTTTAACTTTGCTGTGGCGGATGATTTTATTGCGCAGCCTGTAACCTTTTTCAAAAACCTGCTCAATGCTTTCATCCTCTAAATCCGGGTTCTGCCCGCGCATTACGGCTTCGTGCAGTTCCGGGTTAAATTTCTGCCCCTCTGCGGGGATTTCTTCAACTTCAAGCTCTTTAAAAGCCTGTTCAAACTGCCGTTTGATTTTTTCCATGCCGGCTACGATAGCAGACATATCGTTTGTCGTTTTTACGCTCTGCTCGGCTCTTTCAAAGTTATCGAGCACTTTTAAAAACTTGCCGACAACATCTGCCGTAACGAAGGTTGAAAGCTGTTCGCGTTCGGCAGCATTGCGTCTGCGGAAATTTTCAAAATCAGCCTGCAAACGCATCAGGCGGTTTTGCAGTTCTTCGATTTTTGCATCTTTTTCATCTTTCCGGGGTTCTTCCGGCTTTGCTTCTTCCGGTTGTGCGTTTTCTGCATTTCCGGCTGCGGCTTCGCCGGCGTTTACCTTTTCTTCAGCGGGCGCTTCAGCATTTTCCGCTGCTCCTTCCGCAGGGTTCTGAGTATCTTTAATATCTTCTGCCTGCATACTGTCCCTCCTCAGCTGTTTAAAATCGTTTTTAAATATTTATGAAGATAATCCATTACGGCAATTACTTTGCCATACTGCATGCGCGTAGGCCCCAAAACAGCCATTGTACCGACTATTTTGCCGTTTAAGCGGTAGGTTGCCTGCACCATGCTGCAATCCTGAATGCCTTCAAATTTATTTTCGCTGCCTATCGTTATGCGCAGCCCGGATTCTTCGCCGGATTTTAAAATGTTGCGCACAACTTTTTCTTCTTCCAGCACGCCTAAAAGGTTTTTAACTTTTTCCATGTCGCGGAATTCAGGCTGGCTTAACAGCTGCCTTGTGCCGCCCATAAAGAAGGTTTCCTTTTCGGGGCGCGTCATGCGGCGCAGCACATGCAAAAGCGAACTTAAAAGCAGCCGGTCATCTTTAACCGCTGCCTGCACTTCATCCAGCAACGCCTTGTCGATATCCGTTACGGCTTTGCCTTCCAGCATTCTTGTAATGCGCCCGGCCATGTATTCCAGTTCTTTGGCAGACATGCCTGCCGGAATTTCCACCACGCAGTTGTTTACATTGCCGTCATCGGTAACAATGCACAAAATGGCATGGTTCGTATCAAGCGGCAAAAACTTTAAATAGCAGAAACGGCTGATGGAATGCTGGTTTGCCAGCACCATCGACACGTTATGCGTCATCTGCGAAAGGATTTTGGCGGTTGACAGGAAAATATCGTCAATGCTGCGCTGGCGTTCGCGGTACAGGGTATTAATTAATGTACGGTCGTTATCGTCCAGCGTATCCGGCTCAATCATGGAATCTACATAAAACCTGTATGCCTGTGCCGAAGGCACACGGCCGGCTGAAGTGTGGGGCTGCTCCAGATAACCCAAAAGTTCCAAATCGCTCATTTCGTTACGGATGGTGGCCGGGCTCAATCCCAAATCATGTTTGCGCGCAATAGTGCGTGAACCTACCGGCTCTGCCGTAGAAATGTAATCTTCTATGATGATTTGCAGAATTTTCTTCTTTCTTTCGTTTAACATATCCCCACCTCCGAAGGGATTGTTAGCACTCGTTATAATAGAGTGCTAACATCTTGATATTAGAATAGCACTGCCTTCAGATATTGTCAATAAGTTTTTATATATTTTTTAAATAAAATTTAATCCGTCACAAAAATTTCAAAAATACGGTTGCCAACTTCCATACCAGCTTCGGTAAGGCAGATTTTCTGCCGCTCTTTATCAAAGCTAAGCAAATTATTTTCAATATACGGTTTCATTTCAGCTCCGTATTTTTCCATAACATCTATGCCGAAACGCTGCTTTGCTTCGGTTAAACTTACGCCGCTTTTTTTGCGCAGGTTCATAAACATAAATTCTTCAAACTGCACCGGCACAGGCAGTTCTTCTTTATCATAAAGCTGCCCGCCGCTTTGTATAAGCTGTATGTAGTCCTGTACTTCAGCTGCAGCAGTAAAACGCGCGCTGCCGTTAAAGCCGCAGGCACCCGCACCAAATGCCGCATACGGGTAATAATGCCAGTACACAAGGTTATGGCGGCTGTACGCTTTGCCGCGCGCATAATTTGATATTTCGTAGCGTTCAAAGCCCTGCGTTTTTAAAAACTCCTGTACAAATTCGTACATATCGGCAGCTTCGTCCTCGTCCGGCAAAATTATCTGCCCTGCTTCTGTCATTTTTTGCAGCGGTGTGCCTTCCTCAACAATCAGCCCATAAACAGATAAATGCTCAATGCCGGTACTGCAAAGCCGCGCAAGCGTTTCCTTTAAACTATCCATAGTCTGCCCCGGCAGGCCGTAAATAATGTCGGCATTAATGCGCTTAAAGCCTGCCTGTTTGGCAAGCTCTATCGCTTCCAATGCTTCGGCTGCATTATGCACGCGCCCTATCACTTTTAATTCTGCATCATTTAAACTCTGCACGCCAAAGCTGATGCGGTCAAACCCTGACTGCCGCAATGATTTCAGTTTCGGCAAATCAACAGTGCCGGGATTTGCCTCGATAGACGCCTCGCACGGATTTTGCCACCAGCCGTACTTTTTTAAAGCGTCCGTAATTTCTTTTATAGCTTCAGCCGATAAAAGGCTTGGCGTGCCGCCGCCAAAATAAATTGAAGCATTGTCGTTTACAGGCACATCTTTCCTGCGCCCGGCAATTTCCCTGCATACCGCCGCGGCATATTTTGCCATTGCCTCCGCCCCAAAACCGGCGTACGAATTAAAATCGCAGTACAGGCATTTTTGCCTGCAAAACGGTATATGCACATAAATGCCCTGCACCTGCTGCCAGGGCTGTAAATTTTGTAACTTATCCATAATATTCCTTCGCTTGCAAAGTAAAATTTTTTATTATTAAAACTCACCGCAAATGATTCATGCTGTTTCAGTTCAGCAAAAATGCTGCGGCTCCTACGTGCGTGAACACGGCTGCGCGGCTGACCTCTCTTACTTATGTATTTTAATTTCAGCCGCCGCAGTTTTTGCTCTCACTTAACAGCATAAATCATTCGCCTCATATTTTACATAACTCTTTTAAAATAAAAATTGACTGCTTTTATATTTTATACAACTATAATATAAATACGCAATGGGTAAACCTTTGAAAATTCAAGGCAAAACAACGGCGGCTTCATTTTTAATATTTACAAAAATGCGTGAACTGCAGCGCAGCCGTGTTCACGCACGTAGGAGCCGTTGCATTTTGCTGAATTTGAAAAGATTTATTCATTGCGTATTCAGCTTTGCATAAAAATAATACCGCCCTCACCGTTTAAGCAAGGGCGGTAAAACATTTTAATGCTTATTTAAAATAATTTACGCCGCTGATAAAGATTTTCTGGTCTTTATTGCCGCTGATGTTTTTAAACAGGCCCGGTACAAAACGTTCGGTATGGCCCATTTTACCCAAAATTCTGCCGTCGGGGCTGGTAATACCTTCAATAGCATACAGCGAACCGTTGGGATTGTACGGCATTGCCATGGTGGGTTTGCCGTTTTCATCAACATACTGCGTTGCAACCTGCCCGTTGGCAAACAATGCTTTAATTGTTTCTTCCGGCGCATAGAAGCGTCCTTCGCCGTGAGATACGGCAACGGAATGGATTTCGCCCGGTTCAACAGCGCTGAACCACGGAGATTTGTTGGAAACAACACGGGTGTTAACAATCTGCGAAACGTGGCGGCCGATATTATTGAAGGTAAGAGTCGGGCTGTCAGCAGACATTTCGCGGATTTCGCCATAAGGTACAAGTCCGAGTTTAACAAGTGCCTGGAAGCCGTTGCAGATGCCGAGCATCAAACCGTCACGGTCATTCAGCAGGCGTTCGATAGCTTCTTTAATGCGCGGGTTGCGCAGCATGGTAGCAATAAACTTGCCGCTGCCGTCCGGTTCGTCACCGGCGCTGAAACCACCCGGAAGCATTACAATCTGGGCATTGTCAATCATTTCAACCATTTTGGCAACGGATTCTTCTACTGCCTGCGGGGTAAGGTTGCGCACAATAAAGGTTTCAGCCACAGCACCGGCGTCTTCAAACGCGCGGGCACTGTCATATTCGCAGTTAATGCCCGGGAATACCGGAATGAATACGCGCGGTTTGGCAATCGTTACCGGTGCAGTTAAAGGCAGTTCAGCCTTATAAAGCGGCATGTCAATATCTTTATCGTCTTTTTCATCGGTTTTGGACGGGAAAATGCCTTCCAGCGGAGTGCTGTAAGCCTTTTCTGCTTCGCCCATGGGGATAACATCGTCATTAATGGCGATAACCTGTTTTACAGAGGTATGGCCAAGCAGCATGTAGTCGAGCCCTTCAAACAGGTCTTCCGGCTCTGTGCCCTCTGCAAGTTCAAGCACCATGCCGCCGGGCTGCAAAGTAAACAGTCCGTCAGTATCGTTATAGGGTTTAATAAATTCAAAACCAAGGCTGTTGCCAAGGCACATTGTTGTTACAAGCGCTGCAATGCCGCCTTCTTTAACGGCTGCCGCAGCAGTAATTTTGCCCGCCAGAATGGCTTTATGCACTGCGGTAAGGTTGGCTTTCAGCGCACCAAAATCCGGTACTTCCGTAGTTTCTCGCGGGCAGGAAAGGAATACAACTTTGCTGCCGGCATTTTTAAATTCTGCCGATACGGCTTTGTCGCCGTCGATAACGTCAACCGCGAAGGAAACAAGCGTCGGCGGAACGGTTTTATCCATAAAGGTACCGCTCATGCTGTCTTTGCCGCCGATAGCAGGCAGTTCCAAAGCGTCCAGCGCGGTAAATGCACCCAAAAGTGCAGCAAAGGGCTGGCCCCAAAGTTCGGTATTATGCAGTTTGGGGAAGTATTCCTGGCAGGTAAGGCGCAGTTTTGCCGGGTCTGCACCAAGTGCAACGGCACGGGTTACAGATTCCACAACCGCATACAGTGCGCCGTGGAACGGGCTCCAGCAGGCAACATCCGGGTTGTATCCGCACGCCATAACGGATGCCGCCGTGGTTTTGCCGTGCAGCACGGGCAGCCTGCCAACCATGCCTTCGGACGGAGTAAGCTGCCGTTTGCCGCCAAACGGCATCAGCACGGTGCCGCGTCCGATTGTGCTGTCAAAGCGTTCGGAAAGCCCTTTCTGGCTGCAAACATTAAGGCGTCCGAGGTTAGCAAGCCATGCGTTTTTCAAACCGTCTGCCGCAGCAACTTCTGCCGGCAGTTTGTCAAATACGCATTCGCCTTCAACATTGCAAACTTTAACGTCTGCATGCTGGGCAACGCCGTTGGTATTCAAAAAGTCGCGGGAAAGGTCAACGATTTTATCGCCGCGCCAGTACATTACAAGCCTTCTGTTATCGCTAACCTGTCCGATAACGGTTGCTTCAAGGTTTTCCTCATCGGCAAAGGCAATAAATTTCTTAATATTTTCGGGTGCAATAACAAGCGCCATGCGTTCCTGAGATTCGGAAATGGCAAGCTCCGTACCGTCAAGGCCTTCGTATTTTTTCGGCACTTTGTCAAGGTCAATTACAAGGCCGTCGGCAAGTTCGCCGTTGGCAACGGATACACCGCCTGCGCCGTAGTCGTTGCAGCGTTTAATCATCGGCGTAACTTCCGGGTTGCGGAACAAACGCTGAATTTTGCGTTCTGTCGGCGGGTTGCCTTTCTGTACTTCCGCACCGCAGCTTGCCAGCGAATCAACGGTATGTTCCTTGGAAGAACCCGTTGCGCCGCCGCAGCCGTCACGGCCGGTTCTGCCGCCGAGCAGCACTAAAAGGTCGCCCGGTTCGGGCACTTCGCGTTTTACAAGGTTACGCGGAACAGCACCAACAACAGCGCCTACTTCCATACGTTTTGCCACGAATTTATCGTGATAGTATTCCTGTACATGGCCGGTTGCCAGGCCAATCTGGTTGCCGTAAGAGCTGTAGCCTGCTGCCGCGCCGATAGTAATTTTGCGCTGCGGCAGTTTGCCGGGCAGAGTATCTTCCACAGGTACGCGCGGGTCGGCAGCGCCGGTTACGCGCATTGCCTGATATACATAGGCACGGCCGGAAAGCGGGTCGCGGATAGCGCCGCCAAGGCAGGTTGCAGCACCGCCGAACGGTTCAATTTCCGTCGGGTGGTTATGGGTTTCGTTTTTAAACAGCAGCAGCCATTCTTCGGTTTTGCCGTCAACTTCAATAGGCACAACAATGGTGCAGGCGTTAATTTCTTCCGATTCGTCCAAATCGTCCAGCTTGCCTTCGGCACGCAGTTTTTTCATGCCGATAACGGCAATGTCCATCAGGGTAACAGGGCGCTTGGTATCGGCGCCGTACACTTCATCGCGCGCTTCCATATATTTGTCAAGGGCAGCCTGTACCGGCTGGGTGTAAAGCCCCGGCTCAATTTCCACATCTTCAATCTGCGTCATAAAAGTGGTATGGCGGCAGTGGTCAGACCAGTAAGTATCGAGCACTTTAATCTCGGTAATGGTTGGTTCACGGTGCTCTTCGTTAAAATATTTCTGGCACCACAGCAAATCATCAAGGCTCATGGCAAAGCCGTTGGCAGTGCGGTAAGCCTCCATTTCTTCTTTGGTAAAGGTTAAAAAGCCTTCCACGCTTTTAATTTTCTGCGGTTCTTCGCAGGCCTGCACTAAAGTCTGCGGTTTTTCCCAGGCAGCTTCGCGTGCTTCAATCGGGTTAATGCAGTAAGCCTTAATTTTAGCAAACTCATCATCACTGATTGTGCCGGACAAAATATAAACTTTGGCAGAAGATACCAGCGGGCGTTCTTTCTGCGTAATAAGCTGAATGCACTGAGCAGCAAAGTCTTCCCTCTGATTATACTGGCCCGGCAAAAATTCTACCGCAAAAGCACGGCAGCCTGCAGGTACTTCCAGTTCTTCTTCAACGGTATCAACCGGCGGTTCGGAAAGCACCAGCGCTTTGGCTGCGGCAAATTCCTCATCCGTTACGCCCATAACATCGTAGCGGTTAATAACACGGATGCCGGTTAAGCCTTTCATACCGAGGTTGGTTTGCAAATCAGCCAAAAGGCCTCTTGCTTCAACGGCAAAAGCTTCTTTCTTTTCTACAAAAATGCGTCTGATTTCGTCCATTAAATCAGCCTCCCTGCTCAATTTTCAATAGTACTCGTTAATATAATTACGGCATTTGGTAAACAACGCCTGCAAAAAACCGCTTTTTTGCGGATTATGAACTTTAATTTTTCCGGCACGCACCAGTTCTTCAAAGCTGAAAGTGCCGAAATACAGCTGCGTAAAGGCTGCGCTGTCCATTGTAATTTCTTCGTTTTCAATGGTGCTGGCCTGAGTTAACGCGCCGTTTTGGGCAGTTATTTTTAAAAGCCCGTTATTCAGCGGCAAAAATTTGTCGGTAATTAAAAGCACCGCTTCGCCGCTCACATTCTGCGGCACCGGCAAAAGCTCCAGCGCTTTGCGGATATTAATGCAGCGCGCCATCATAAACGGTTTTAAACTGCCGCTGTATGTACTTCCAGCAAAATCAAGATACGCCAGATTGCCGGGTTCTGCCAGCCATTCAAAATTAGCGGCATCACTTAAATGCCCGGCTGCATAACGCAGAAGCTCCGTTTGTGCCTCATGGCTGAGCGCAAGCAGCTCCTGCACTTTAAAAGTGCCTGCATCAAGCGAATACAGCATATAACCGGCAGGGCTGGCATCTTCAAAAGCTATGGCAAGCATTACTTTTTCAGCTTTATAGCCGTTTAAAAGCTCCTGCCATTTTGCCCTGCTGCGTACTGCCATGCCGTTTAACTCCTGCCCGCAGGCTTCGTAAACAACGGCAAGCTTATCCACCCCTTCTGTAATATCTGCACAGCGGGTTATTTTTATATTATGCACCGGCGGCAGTTTTTTAAGTTCTGCCAGCGGCATTTGGTAATAATGGCGGTAATAGCAGTAATCAAACCCATAGGGCTTATAAATTGCCGGGTTAATGGGCATTAAAAGCGCAAAAGCCGCTCCCTGCGCGCGCAGAACGGTAAACGCCGTTTCCAGCAGCGGGCGCGTAAGGTGCTGCCCGCGGTATTCCGGCGCAGTTGCCACGCCTACAATATACGGCAGGCGCAGTGTTTGCCCGCGCAGCGTAATTGCATACGGGTTCAAGTGCAGCATGCACGCTAATTTATCGCCGTCAAACCCGCCTATAACGGTATTTTGCTTTAAACAGTACTCGCTAAAATACCATTCGTAAAACGGGTCGCCCTTTTTTTCAAAGCAGTAATCCCATAATTCTGCCGCCTGCGGCAAAAAAGCAGAGTTTAAAAGCCTGAAATCCATACAAACCTCTGTTATTTAAAAATAGTGGAATATTTTTTTACCATAAATTCCGGTTTATACGATTCTTTTGCCATGCGCAGGCCTTCATGCCCCATATCTTCCTCGCGGTTAAGATAGGTAACGTCGCCCCACGCATTTTTGGCAAAATCACGGTTAATAACGGCATAAAGCCCGCGTATTTCCGGATTGGCCTTTTCTACATGCAAAACGGCAGTATCGTCATTAATTTTTTCGCCAAAGCTGAAGGCTTCAACCTTGCCGTCAATACGGATAACGCCGCCGCGCAGCTTTAAGGCTTCAAAATTATCAAGCGCTTCGTGGATAGCGCATTTTTCGCATACCAGCGAAGGGTCGTCCGACATGCGGCGCTCGCACCACATATCGCCAAAAGCAAGGCATTCTTCAATATTGCTTCTGTTCATTTCTTCGTAAACATAATCGGGATGCTCTTTTACAAAAGCATTGCAGTGGTTCTTTTTGCCGTGGTATTTGCGCCCGGCAAGCGTTGCCAGGTTCTGCTGCAAATACACATAGTCCCAGTTATCACGGTCATCGGTAATTTCCAAATCAGGGAACGCTTTTAACAGCCTTTCCCTGCCGTCATCATAAATTCCGTGTATTTCAAACGGTTTGCCGTTATGGTATTCTTTAATTTCTTTCATTAATAAAGGCAAATCTTCGTCTTTGCCGCCAAACGGCTGTAAAAAGAAGTCAACATCTTTTCTTTTTACTTTCAGCACCAAAAAGCCGTGCGCTTCAGTCCAAAAAATATCATAGCAGGTCTGCCACATAAACAAATTGCCGAAAGCACATTCAGAGCCGCGGTAATAAGGGCGCGACATGTAGCTTTCAAACAATGTCTTATCGGCAACCGAAATCTCTTTAAGTTCTAAAATAAAATGACCCCCAATTTCTTCTTATTAAATTATTATACCATATTGAGTGAAACTTTCTCAAAGTTTCTGTCACATTATTTATAAAATTCGCTGAAATAAACAAAAAACCTGCCGCATTTTTACGGCAGGCTGTATTTGTTTATTATTTTCTGTGATGTGCGTTGTAGCAGTCACGGCAGTAAACCGGACGGTCTTCGGAAGGTTTGAACGGAACTTCGGTTTCTTTGCCGCATTCAGCGCAAACCGCCGGATACATCTGGCGTTCCGGACGCTCGCTTACAATGCCAAGACGCTGTTTGCGTGCCTGACGGCATGCAGGGCAGCGGCCCGGTTCGTTGGTAAAGCCTTTGGATTCATAAAATTCCTGTTCGGAAGCGGAAAAAACAAATTCTTTGCCACATTCCTTGCATACTAAAGTTTTGTCTTCTTTCATTGCTTATCAGCTCCTTACATTAATCATACCCCATGAGGACTTCATAGATTTGCCACGGCTTCGATAAAAATGCAAGCAGCATTAAAAAGAAGATATGAACCCTATATGAACCGGCTGAGATATACTATTTAAAGTATATCTTTTTAAAATACAAATGTCAATATATCATGGCTGTTTTTTTACATTATTCTAATAAAATTTAACGCAAATAATATGTTTCATTTGTACATTCAAGTACAGTATTGTAGCCGCGCCATTTTGCCAGTGTGGTTGTACTGCAGTTGCCAACGCTGAAATTCCATATTTTGTTTAAATCCACGCCTAAAAACAGGCACAGCAGCACGCGGATAATGCCGCCGTGCGAAACAACGGCAATATCTTTTTCGTCCATTTCCGCAAGGCAGCGTTTAAAAAACGGCTCTACGCGTGCGGCAACATCCGTAAAATTCTCGCCGCCCGGCACATGGCACAGCGCCGGATTTTTAAAAAATTCGTCAATCTGCCCAAGGCCTGCATCATTAATCTGGTTATAGGTAAGCCCTTCCCACTCGCCAAAAGCAATTTCCTTAATATCTTCAACCGGCTGTACTTCAAGCCCGTGTACAGCCGCCAGCGGTGCTGCCGTCTGCCGTGCGCGCGTTAAACTGCTGCTGTATACGGCATCAAGGTTGATATTTTTAAAATGCTCTGCCAAAAGTTCAGCCTGCGCCAGTCCTTTTTCGTTCAGTTCAATATCGGTTTGCCCCTGAAAACGGAAACTTTTGTTGGAATCGGTTTCCCCATGCCTGATTAAATATAGCCTGCCCATTATTTTGCCCCCTGTTTGCCTGCCTTAATTTCTTCGGCGTGCGAAAATTCTTTTACCTCAACGTGTACGCCTGCTTCGGCAAAAGTTTCCATTTCCTTATAAGCCTTAATGCCTGCGTCCAAAAGGCTGAGCGCAAGTATTGCACCTTCGCCGCGGCATATTTTAATATCAAGCCTCAGCGGCGCGGAAAGCCCCAATTTTTGCAGCAGTTCTTCCATGCCCGCTTCTGCGGATACATGCCCGGCAAAAATGTAATCTGCCGCAGCAGCATTATATTTTACCGCCGCAAGTGCTGCAAGGCAGGATGCTGCACCGTCAAGCATTACCGGCACTTTTAAAGCCGCAGCCTGCAAAACTGCGCCTGCCATAGCAGCAATGGTTCTGCTGCCAAGCTGATTTAAAAAATCATAGCCGCCAGCTTCAAAATTTTCTGCATTATATTGCGGCACACTGCTGTCAACGCAGCCAAGTGCCAGTACCTGCTGGCCGCCTTTTGTGCCTATTGCTTCTTTTGCCAGAAGCGCACCTTCAAGCAGTGCTTCTTCAATGCTTTCAGCCGTTACCAAAAAAGTCTGGCTTTTAACGCCGGAATTTTCCGCAAGCACGCAGGCAGGTTTCGTGCCCTGCATATATTCTGCCGCTGTACCAGCATCGTCAGTCCAGAAAAGCACTGTTTTACAAGGAAAATTTACATCATTTTTATCTGCGCTGCCGTAAATTGCCGCATAGCGCGTAGCCATTTCTTCAAGCTTTGCCAATGAACCGACCGGTTTAATTAAATTATCAAAACGCTCCTGCGCTTTTGCCGCTATCGTTTTATCAACAGGCTGCACCGTTCCAGCCAAAACATCTATTTCCATTTTGCACCATCCTTAAAACAAACTAAATATGCTGTGGTAAGTATAAAAGCCAAGCACCAAAAAGCGCCCGCCAATTATCAGCGTAAGCAGGTACAGCACGTTGCCGCACTCCGTCAGCGCGCCGTAGGTGTCACCCGTCAGCCCGCCCAGCTGGCTTTGCAAAAATTTAGCAATGCCAAATACCAGCACAAAAGTAACTGCCATCACCAGCAGGTAATGCACGCCGCACAGCGCCGTTATGCCAATGCCAAGCGCCAGCGCGATAACCGTGTAGCTTTTTTTAGCGTACATGGTAAACATATGCCCGATGCCGGTTTTGCGTGCGTAGGGAAAGTTGACGATAAAAATTACCATAAAAGTGCGCGTTGCCACGCTCATGGCAATCAGCGCCGGCGTCAAGAGCTGTGGGTAAATGGCAAGGTACGCCGATACCTTCAGTAAAATAAGCACTATTACAGCCAGCACGGCGTTAGAGCCTACATGGCTGTCCTTCATAATTTCCAGCATTCGTTCGCGGCTGCGCGCCGAAAAAACGCCGTCGGAGGTATCCATAAAACCGTCGTACATAAGCCCGCCGGTAATAATAATTTCCGCTAAAATCAAAAGCGCAGCACGCATAAAATCAGGCGCGGCAATCATTACCAAAGCGTAATTAACCGCACCCAAAAACGCGCCGATAACCAGCCCCACCAGCGGAAAATACGGCACACTGCGCGAAAAATCTTCGTCACGCCAGTCCGTGCGGTGGCTGAAACGGATGCGCGTTAAAAATTCCAGGCAGGTAATAAAATCACGCATTATGCTCACCTGCGGTTAAGTTTTTGTATAAATCAAGCGCCGACTGCAAAATTACAATGGCCAGCGAAGCGCCTGTGCCTTCGCCGAGGCGCATGCCTGCATCGACAATCGGTTTTAAATTTAAAATTTCCAGCATTTTGGCGTGAGAAATTTCTGCCGATAAATGCGAGCAGAACATATAATCCGCGCAGGCAGGCTCAATGCCGTAAGCAAGCAGCGCCGCAGCCGTTGCGTTCACGCCGTCAACCATGGTCGGTACGCGGCGGCGTGCGCCTTCAATAATCATACCGGCAAGCCCGGCGTGGTCATAACCGCCAACTTTGCATAAAATGTCCATGGCATTTCCCAGTTCAGGCTTGTTTACTGCCAAACCGTCCGCAACAACCTGGCGTTTAACCTTCATGCGTTCATCGTTAATGCCGGTGCCGCGCCCAACAGTCAGTTCCGGCGCAAGGCCTGTAAATGCCGATACGATAGCCGCGGTGGAGGTTGTGTTGCCGATGCCCATTTCTGCCGTTACCAGCATGTTGTAGCCTTTATCAATGCACTCACCGGCAACCTTCATGCCGCGCTCCAATGCCATTTCGGCCTGCTCACGCGTCATGGCCGGACCTTTGGTAAAATCTTCCGTGCCCCAGGCAACCTTTTCATTGCGCACTTTCGGCAAATGGCTCAAATCAAAAGTTGTGCCCATGTCAACAACAAACACATCCGCACCGGCGTGGCGCGCCATTACGTTGGCACCGGCAGTGCCGCGCATATAGCCGTTAATCATCTGCATGGTAACTTCCTGAGGATAAGCGCTGACGCCGTATTTGGCAATGCCGTGGTCGCCGCACATTAAAAGCATGGCGCTTTTTATTTTGCCTTCAAAATCAGGCGTACCGCAAATAGCGGCGTATTTTTCAACCATTTTTTCAACTTTGCCAAGCTGATACGGAACCTCGTCCACAGCCTGCCAGTTTTTATGCACAATTTCTGCCGCTTCTTTGTTCAGCGGCGGAACTATAATATCCTGCATTTTATTCCTCCTCAAATTTAAAAGCCAGTTTCTTCATATCAACTGCCTGTCCTGCCACGCAGTAAAATACGCTGTCCGCGGCATCCGCCACCTGCTGGTTCACCCAGCCTGCAATATCGCGGTATTCACGTGCCATGGCATTTTCCGGCACAATGCCCGCGCCAACTTCGTTTGTTACAAACACCGTAATTTTGCCGCCTGCTTCAGCAGCTTCAATAAGTTTGGCAATTTCTGCCTTAACAATCTGCGCCTTTTCTTCCGTTGTGCCCTGCGGCGCGTTTTTGCCGTACAATAAATTACTCATGTAAAGCGTAAGGCAGTCAAACAGCACTGCGTCAGCCTCTCGCGCAGCTTCGCACAATACCTCATGCGCGTTATAGGGGGCTTCAAAATTTATCCAGCGCGTCCGGGGGCGGCGCGCTTTATGCAAACGTACACGTTCAGCCATTTCTTCGTCCAGAATTTCGGCGGTAGCAATGTAAGCGCATCTTGCGCCGTAATGCAGCACATATTTTTCGGCAAATTCGCTTTTGCCGCTGCGTGCCCCGCCGGTTACCAAAACAATTTTAGCCGGCATACAAAAACTCCTTTCTATAAACAAAAAATCCCCTTTATAACAAAGAGGATATACTTCAAAAACGATATGCAAATACCCGCCTATCCCCCGTAGGCTGTGATACTCGTAACAGGCAGGTCTCCTGGCTCAGGTTCATCGCCGTGCTGCGCCTTCCCAAAGCATTGCTTCAGTGACATTTTGCAGACAGCTCGCCATTACAGTAGCGGGACTGCGCCGGATTCGCACCGGCTTCCCTATTAAGATTGCGGGGTTAACCGCCTCACCTGTTGATTTTTTCCGTTAAATTATATTCTATGCATTTCAAAAAAATCCTGCTTATGCAGATAAAAAATTAACGGCAGCCGTTAAGCCGCCGTTTAAACGCTTTATAAATTTATTTAAGGCTGTTTTGGTAATCCTCAAGGAACTGGGCAAGGCCTTTATCGGTAAGCGGATGCAGAAGCATCTCTTTTAAAACCTTGGTAGGAATGGTTGCAATATCCGCACCGGCGAGCATAACTTTTTCAACGTGCTCCATATTGCGGATGCTGGCTGCAATAATCTGCGTATCGAGATTGTACTGGCGGAAAACCTTAACCATGTTTTCTACCAGTGCTACGCCGTTTTCGCCAATGTCATCCAAACGACCGATAAACGGGCTTACATAGGTTGCACCGGCACGCGCTGCCATAAGTGCCTGCGGCAAGCTGAACACCAGAGTTACATTGGTTTTAATGCCTTCTTTAGCAAGAATTTTAACGGCTTTTAAGCCTTCGGCAATGCACGGAATTTTTACAACAACCTTGTCGGAAATTTTCATCAGCCTGCGTGCTTCGGCCACCATGCCTTCGCAGTCGGTGCTGATAACTTCGGCGCTTACAGGTCCGTCAACCAGGCTGCAAATTTCGGGAATAACTTCTGCCTGGGTTCTGCCGCTCTTGGCAATCAGGCTCGGATTGGTAGTAACACCGTAAACAACGCCCAGCGCTGCCATTTCTGCAATTTCCGCTACATTGGCGGTATCCATAAAAATCTTCACAATTCATACCTCTTTCATATTGTAATTTTTGTTAATAAATTTATTAATATGAATCGCCGGTTTAAACGCCAATTAAGGAACATAAATTTTGCTCATTATTCAAGCACAAAATCTGCGTAGCTTCGCTGGCACATTTATTAGCTTCGCTTTCGGCATGTCACTAAATGGCGATTCATTTAAAACAGTACTGTCTGGTCACTTCCGGGAGGTAAAAAAACATCATGCCCCCTGCCCTTGCGGTTTTTATTATTTACCCAGGTGCCGCATTTGGGGCACTGCATTTCTGCCGCAGGCAAAGCCCATGCAAGCTGCCTGCCGCATGTTGGGCAAATAAAAAGCACCTGCATATTTGCTCCGGGCTGATATTTTTTCATACTCCGTCAACTCCTTTGCGGCCTTACCTGTCTATTATACACTATCGCAGAATTTTTTGCAGATTTTGTTGCAAGTTTTATGGACAAACAACGTAAAATTTTATATGCTATTATTAAATAAAGTTTAAAAGGTGGTTACACTATGTCACTGCAAAAAGAATTTGAAGCGCTTGGCTGTTGGAGCGCACCTACCGAAGAAGAACACATCAGCGTTTACGGGCTTGATTTTGATAACTGCTATATTATTTTTACCGACCTTGACGGCAAAACACCGGTTGACGCAAAAGCGCCAGTTGTTGCTGCCTGCTACGATGACCGCGACGCTTTTATGTGGGGCAAGGAGCTGAAAGATTTTGCTGCTTTAAAAGCACTGCGCGCTGCCCACGCGGATGATAATGATTTTATTGCCGCTGTTGAAAATTATACGCTGCCTAAGGAATGAAAGTTTAGAATTACACGGTATAATATAACTAAAACATTAAATTAACAATCATTCAGACTGACTGTTAAAATATTTAGTTATCAAACAGCAAATTATATCTGCCATCCGGTTATTTTTAATTTATCAATACAAATAAAAAGAGCCGCCTGACTGCCAACTCAAAAATTTTCCGCAATAATTTTAGTATCATAACAGTTCAAAGCACTTATTCACTACGTTCAAAAAGTGTCTTGAACTGTTATTTTTATTAAATATTGCAATTTTTGAAAGTTGACTGCCATGCAGTTCTTTTTATATTTACGCTTCAGTTAAAATTACGGTTCTATAAGTTTTTTAGTACCGCAATGCTGATATTAAAAATAAATCACAATACCCACGCGGGAATGTAATATAAATTATCAGATGCCGGTAATAAATCGTCAATTAAGCACACTATACCGCCTGCGCCGATGTTTATTTTGGCATCTGCGCTGACAGGTTCCAGTATCGCAAATGTTTTAACTGCTTTACTGGGGTACGCACTCTTTTTTATTGCCATCGGGTACACCGTACCATTCTGCCAGATAATAAGTTCTATCTCCTTGCCGTTAAAATTGCGCAGGTAGTACAACGGCGGCACCATACCTTTATTGGCATAGCTTTTGTAAATTTCAGTTACAACCCACGTTTCAAAAAATTCACTGCTTGCTGCACCTGCTTCCAAAGCATCGGCGTTAAGCCAGCGCGTTAAGTATGCCGCAAGGCCAGTATCAAAAAAGTACAGTTTTGGCGCTTTTACTATATATTTTGCTCCCGGCGGCATAAAGGGCTGAAGCAAATAAATTATTCCAGCCGCTTCTAATGTTTTTATCCATTGCTTTGCCGTCGGTGCGGATATTTCCGCCGCTTTGGCAAGTTCTGCGTAGTTTATCATTTTGCCTGTCTGCCCCGCAGCGGCACATAAAAAGCGGAAGAATACCATTTCATCATTTATTTGCAGCAGTTTCATTACATCGCGCTGTAAAAAGGTTTGTACGTAGCTGGCGTAATAGCTTTGCCAGTCCTGCTCGCCGCCGTTGTACATAGCAGGCATGCTGCCCTGCCAGATAAGTTTGTATATTTCTTTCAGGCTTTGCTTTTTGGCGTGGTTCATGCGGTTAAAAAGTAGCTCTTCTTCCGGCAGGAAGGGTTCGGTGTTATCCGTACCGTTAATTTCATTAGCGCTTAAGCCCTGCAAGTCGATAATGCCGACTCTGCCTGCAAGGCTTTCCGTAACTCCCTGCATTAAAGGTAAACGCTGCGAACCCGTCAGCCAAATATCGCCTTTCTTCGCTCCGTTATCGGCATACATTTTAATGTAGCTTAACAGCTGCGGCGCGTACTGAATTTCGTCGATAAGCAGCGGCGGTGTGTAGCGCTGCAAAAACAGCGCCGGATCGCTTAATGCCAAGCTGCGCACGGCTAAGTCATCCAGCGTAACGTAAGTACGGTTACTGTTCTGCGCCAGGTGCTTTAACAGCGTCGTTTTACCAACCTGCCGCGCACCGGTTAAAAGCAGCACCTTAAACTGGTTCGATATTCTGTTGATTGTTTGTTCAATATTGCGTGTGATGTACATAAGAACCTTCAAAAGTCAAATTCGCGCAACTATTTTTAGTTGCTAAAATACATTAACTATGCTAAACTAAAACTAACGAAAGGAGTTTTAATTTGGGTCAAAAAGAAAAATTGATTAAACGGTTAAAATCAAAACCAAAAGATTTTACTTTCGAAGAAGCAGAAACATTACTAAATTATTTTGATTACATCCGTTCAGATAAAGGCAGAACAAGCGGCTCGCGCGTCATCTTTACCAATAAAACCAGAGCTTCAATATTGCTGCATAAACCGCATCCACGCAAATAACTGCTTGCTTACCAGATAAAACAGCTGATAGAAGTTTTAAGTCAGGAGGGATTACTGTGAACAACATTATGCAATACAAAGGCTACATCGGCAGCGTAGAATTTTCGGAAGAAGATGAAGTTTTTTACGGTAAAGTTTTAGGCATCCGCAGCTTAATTTCCTACGAAGGCACAACCGCTAAAGAACTAATTGCCGATTTTCACGGTGCTGTTGATGATTACCTTGCTGTATGCAAAAAAAACAATACAGAACCGGAAAAAGCCTACAAAGGCAGCTTTAATGTGCGTATCTCTCCGGAGCTTCATAAAGAAGCCGTAATATGCGCCGCCAGCAAACAAATCAGCCTTAACAGCTTTGTCGAAAAAGCCTTAAAAAATGCCATAGCGGCGATATTGTGAAAACAAAATTTAGCCATGCCAATCTTTTAATTATAAAGATTGGCATTTTTTATTTCACAAACTTACTTTTCACTAACTTCATCAAATACTGCGTTTCTTCCCTGCTTTTAAACACTGCATACCACAAAAAAAGCGTAACGCTTACGCAGATAAAAATGCCTACAATAAAATTAACCAAAGTAACTTTAACAAACAAACTGCTGTAAATAAACTTACTTGCCAAGGCAGATAAAAATGCAGCGGAAGTAAATTTTAAATAATCTATAAAATAATCTTTTAATTTAATATCTATACCATTATTAAAAAGCACATACGGCTCTACCCAAAAACAAGTTAAAAGCGTGCTGATAATACCGCCAAGCACTACTCCAATAACGCCATAATTTATCGTTAAGTAAATAGAAGCAGCTAAATTAATTACAGATTCCGCCAATGGCTTATAGCGGTCATTCCAGTATAAACCACAGGCATCACGAAACATCAGCACAGCCTTGCGCATATACGTTAAATAAAATGAAAATGCCATTGCAGAAACAACTGCTTCACTAAATAAATAAGCCTTACCAACCCATAGTTCTACAAACGGATTAAACAAAACATATAAACCACAAAAACATATTGCTGCCTGTAAAGCCGTTATAAATTCTGTAATTTTAAAAGCTTTTATCTTTTTGCTGTTTTCTTCCAGCACCATTAAATTACCGATACTGGCAGTTAAACTTTCAAAAAATTTTGCAGCAAATGAATTCAATGCAGCTATTACCATATAATAGTTACTGTACAAACCTACTGCTGCAAGCCCGGCAAATTTACTTAATACAAGGTTGCTGCTGCTGAAAACCACCATACCGCCAATTTTATGGCATATCATGGCTTTGGTATTTTTTACTATCTGCTGTTTTATGTCAACACCTAAAACTTCTGCCTCTTCGTTTAAATACGGATATTCCTTATCAGCCTTGCGCGCAATGCTGAAGTTTTCCAGTACTGTTCCCACCAGCATTAAGATAATAAAGCACCAGTAATCTGCAAAAATTAAAAGCAATATTATTTGCAGCACAGAAACTAAAACCTGCACAGCTGCTTGGTAGATATTTACTACATATTGCTTTTGGTCGGCAATTAAAAGGCTGCGTTTGTACGTCCATAAATAACTGACTACCGTATTAAGCAAAAACACTAAATAAAAGTAATGCACTTGCGGCACGCTTTGCCCGTCTTTAATAAAATTATTCAAAAACGGAAACAGCATTAACCCTAAAGCTAAAATAATGCCGCCAATGGCTATATATACTTTTTTAAACAGACGCATTATGCTTTTTACAGTTTCTTTATCGCCATAGGCAAGCGGTTTATACAAGCTGTACACAATAGCAGGACCAATACCAAGTTCAGCAAGCGAAAGCATTACTAAAACATTACCGAACAAACCGTTAACGCCCAAATATTCTATTGGCAGTGTTTTAACAAATACCATGCGCACTATGAATTTAAGCAGATTAACGGCTATATAATTTACTGCTGAATATTTAATGTTCCTGCCTACAGCTTGTATTGCCATTATCTTTTACATCATTTTCCTTTCCAAAACACATTGCATAACCTAAACCCAACAGTACCCAGTAACAGTAGGTAATGTTAATATTATCACCTATTCCCGATGCCATTATACCGATTAACGATATTGTAAAAAATACATAAGGCAACTTATCGTCTACAGTCATATTTTTATCTGTTATTTTAAAATATAACTTTCTCAGTAAAATAAATGGTGGGACTAAAAATAAAGCTAATCCAATAATGCCAGTTTCAGCAAAACGAGATGTATATTCTCCCAATTTAGGAAAGCCTGAACGCAAAACACCTTTTTCTTTTTGATTCTTTATCCACATTTGTACTTCGCCATTATCTTTTGCCATTTCAGGTAAATAATCAGGTATATAGGCATTACGCAAACCGGAACCTACTCCTATTAATGAATGGTCTAAACCAATTTTAAAATCCGCAAGCATTATAGAATATCTTGCTCCGTTACTGCGTTGAGATGTACTTACAAGTGAAGTTAAATTACTTTCTATATAACTTTCAACAGTATCTATACCGTATCTATTATCTACTAATAAATTGTTTATAAATAAACCTGATAAGATAAATGCTATAACACTGGCAATAAATATTTTCCCGACTTCTTTAAAAATAAATTTATTTTTGAGATAGACTGTAAAAACAAATAATATGAAAATTTCACCGCAAAACAAAGCTACCGCTGTTCTTGCTTGTGTTAAAAATAAACAAAAGGTAAAAAATACAATAGCCAAAATTGAAAATATTTTATAATAGTTCTTACTTAAACTTACAAAGACAAACCACAATAGAGGCATTGCAAAAGCAAAATATATACCGTAATAAGAAGGTTCTGCAAATATTGAACGCAGTTGTCCAGGTAATAACAACGGAGGCCACCAACCATAACTACTTTTTATCTCATGCAAATATGGTGTAATTGTACTTAAAATATTTTTAGCTGTTTCATCGCCTGCTAAATAAAATAATTCAATACAACAATAACAAAATATCACTATCAAAGAAACCAAAACAGCTTTAATTATAATTTTAAAAGCAGTTCGCCAATTGTTATGATACCAGCAATAAATCATATACGCTCCACCAAAAGTATATAATACTTCAAGCAAAGCACCTTTGATTGTTCTTACAATCATCCAAAATGCTGTTAATATTTTGGGATCAATATAAATTTTAAATTCACTTAAAACATTAATAACTTTTGGCAATTTTTCAATTTGCGTTATTGGTCCATTCAGCACCAAATCATAATATGGATATGTATATAATCCAATTATTAAAGAAACACAAATCCCCCCCAGAAATACAACAATAAATTTTGAAAATTTCTTAAAATTCATTAAAACTTTTTTATATTTAAATTGGCAATATAATGTATAAATTAAGCCTATAAAGATTGGATAAAAAACTAACCTTTTACCAAATATACCTCCCAAAAAATTTATTTGTATAAATTTAGGTATATTATTAAAAATAAGAAAAAATTCGATAAAGTAAACTATTGAATTTATATATTTTTGCTTCATTATAAAATATTCTCTTTCCTTTTTAAAATAAAATAAAAATACAAAACCATATAAAGTTTATTGTTTAATAACAATGTAAAAATATATTTTTTCCATCCATTTCTATAATCAAATCTATCTAAACAATCACTATCTGTTTCTTTTAAAATAAATTTTATTCTTTTTTTAAAATCAATAAAATTATTTTTTTCATTGTGTATTATTGCAAAATCACTAATGACTTTAAGTATATCATTTGCTAATATATTTTTTCCAAATTTTATTTCATTACTTTCTAAAAAAATTTTTTCATATTTTAATTTATTTATAGCATCTATTAAACTTTTATTTGTAATAACTTTACTAAGTGATATATTTTTTCTATGAAAATAATTATAAGCAGTATTTTTGCAAAATTTATAATGTTTAACATTATTATAATAACAAAAATTAAATATTTGATCTTCTCCCCTACTTATATTAATAGGAAACAAGATATTATTTTTGTCAATTATTTCTTTTTTATAAATTTTAGCAAACGGCACTTTTAATAAACTAATTAATATATAATAGTCATTATAAAACTTCCCACTCAGTTTTTTTGAAATAACTCTTGGCTTACAATATTTTTCATAAACATCATTTATACTACAAATACATAAATCTGTTTCGTCATCAATACATTTAACTAATTCCTCAACATAATTTTTTTTAATTGTGTCATCTGAATCTATAAATAAAATATATTTTCCCAAAGCTTTTTTTATTCCATAATTTCTACTGTAACTAACTCCAGTATTTACATTATGAAACACTTTAAAACGTTTATCTTTTTGTACATAACTATCACAAACTAAACCACTTTTATCAGTACTGCCATCATTAATTAATAATACTTCAAAATTTTTATATGTTTGTAATATTATAGACTCAAAACATTTTTTTAAATATATTTCAGCATTATATATTGGTATAATTATACTAACTAATTCATTCATAATTTTTTACCATTTAAATTTAAAAATTTTTCTAAAGAATTTAATGTCTTAATTTTATCTTTATTAAATATATTAATGTTATATTTTTCAATTGCAACTTCTTCTAACATATCAACTAAATGTTTTGCATTCAACTCATTTTCTTCCACAAAATATTTTTCACATCTAATTTTTTTTGCAAATGCACGTAGTTTATTATCCCAAATTAAACCAACAATAGGTATCCCCAACGCATATGAGGCTATACAACTATGCAATCTTACTCCCATAACACATTTAAAGCCTAATAGTATATTTATTAAATCTTTCGTAGTTTGAGGCCTTGGCAGTAATTTTGATTGCGATAACTTTAATTTTTCTAATAGATTTAATCCTACTTCATAATCTTCAGACATTCCATTACAAAATAGCACCCAATTTTTCTTACGTAATTCTAACTCTTTAATTATATTGATATATAAATTAAATAATTCTTTTTCATTCAAACCATATCCGTAATCTTTATAAATACCTAACCTTATAAGCCCAATACCAATTAAATCACTTTTACAATTCTTACTTTTCACATTATATGCTTCTGCCGTCCATAAAGCTGGATCTCCAACACACTCTGTAATACACTGTGTATCTTTATGTAAATACTTATCACGTAAAATACTTAATTCGTTTTCTGTATCACGTGTAGTTATACATTTTACAATAGGATTGTTAACTGCACGAACAAGTTGCCTGCAACGCCAATCATTTTCATTATACTTTTCGATACTCATTGCACTCATCATTACGGGTATCTTATACTGTTTGGCAATATTATTTATTAATTCAAAAGTATAACTTTGGTCTTGAGTACTATATTTTAACATTCCAATAGCATATATTATTTTATCCGTATTTTTTAAAATTTCTTGAAAATATCCTCTCATTTTTATTTTAAAAGCCCAATTTTTTAAAATATACTTGGTATCACAACTTGGAATTCTATTAGATATAATAAAAAGTATTTTTGCTACTAACATATTTAACAAATATTTTTTACCTAATTCTTTACGATTCGGTTGCAAATTTATCTGTTCAACTTCCGCATTTTTACAACATTTATTTATTAAATATTCTGTATTTTCACCTAATAAATTATCACCTATGTTATTTATATTTTCTATTGATATAACTGCTATTTTTTTCATTTTAAATTACATCATTCTCCCATACATCTCAATCAAACTTCTTGTTATTCTCCACCCCAAACATTTAAGTTTACTTACATCTAAATTTAACTTGTGCGGGGGGGAAAACTTACGTTTGCTATTTTCGTTTACTTTTATAACTACTTTAATTTCATCATTTGCTAATTCATGCGCTACAAGCTGCGCCATTTCCATAATGCTGCAATAAGTATTTTTATTAGCCGCATTATATGCTTCACCAGCTTTGCCATTAAGCAAAACTGTTAATATCGCTGTCACTGCGTCTGTCGTATATAAATAACAGCGCTTGCTTGTACCTTCCGTTTTCAAAACAATATCCTGTTTTTGCATTGAACAACGCAAAAACTCGGCAAATACTCTGTTATCGTTCTTTTCAATCCCCGGTCCAAAGGTTTGGGCTAAACGGACTACTTTTGCCGGTACTTTATATTCATCAGCATAGCTTGCGCATAATGCTTCACATAATCTTTTGGCCTCTGGATAACAACTGCGTACGCTCATAGTATCAACTGTTGTTCCATGCGTTTCGTCAATTAACTCATCCGTATGCGGTGCACCATATACTTCCATGCTTGAAAGATAAACCAAACCAGATATGTTTTTCTCTTTTGCTAAATTAAGAATATTATTCGTTCCCCACACAGCAGTCTTTATTGTTTCTACCGGATTTTCTACAAAATAACTGCTCGCCGTAGGATTAGCTCCATGCATGATATAGTCAATTCCGTCATCTATCGGCGGCAAATTTTCCACCTCACCTACAACGAATTTTAAGTTTAAATTCTGTTTTAACTGTTCTGCAAATTTTTCCTTGGCTTTGGTAATATTTCTTACCAAAGCTATTATTTTTATGTTGCTATTGCATGTTAAATTTCTGTACAGCAATGCGCTGACAAAGGTATAACCAATAAGCCCGGTTGCTCCGGTAACAAATACTGCTTTGTTATCCAACTTTTGCCAATCAATAAAACCGGCAGATGTTATGTAGTCCAAATCTTCTTTAAATATTTTATTTTCTGCCCACATAATTTTATCACAGCCCTAATATTTGTAAATTTTCTCTTGCGTCCATTATTGCCCTAAATATATAAAAGTCTGACGGTGTTGTTATTTTTATATTTTCCATAGGACCTTTCACAGCATTTAATTTATAGCCGTAATGCTGCATAAGGCTTGCAGAATCTATAAAGTCTGTTTTTCCTTCCTCTTGTGCCTTTAAATGACATTTATAAATATCATTTAAGTAAAAACATTGCGGTGCCTTTGCCATTTCACAATCTGAACGTTTTAGTATATTACCAATATTACCATCGGCATTTTTTATTAATACTGTTTCTATTGCCGGCGATACAGTTATGGCACTGCCGCTTTCTTTAACAGCGGCTATGCAATTTGTAATAAGTGCTTCATTTATAAGCGGACGCACCCCATCGTGGATTAATACAATAGCTTTTTTATCATTACTAATCTGATGCGCAGCTTCAAGTCCATTAAAGATTGACTCCTGCCCACTATTCCCTCCGGGAACAACTTTTAAAACTTTAGTAATATGATACTTTTGCAGTAAATCTTTACAGTAATCTATCCAGCTTGATAAACAAACTACAATTATGTCATCAATTTGCGAATGATTTTGAAAATATTCTAAAGTATAAATTATTATCGGTTTACCGTGCAGCTCTAAAAACTGCTTCGGTTTTGAAGCCGTATTCATACGCTGCCCTGTTCCACCGGCGAATATTACTGCTATGTTCATTATTTTTGCACCTTACCATCTATAATATCTTCAATTAACTTGCATACACGTTCACAAGCATGACCATCTTCAAACGAACCTAAATCTTTATGGTGTTGTTTTACTTTTTGAACATACTCTTTTTGGTTAAAGTTCAAAATATTATTAATCAATTCATCTGTATTAGTCGCTATTGGAAATGGCCATTCTGACATAGGCGTATAAAAATCACGTTCTTGTTTATACTGGTCTATATCCGTCGCATAAATAAAGCATGGTTTATACATTAAAGAAAAATCCCACATACAAGATGAATAATCAGTAATTAAAATATCTGCTGCACACAAAAGCTCCTGCATGTCTGGATAATCTGTAACATCGATACATTTATTATCAGTATGATATTTTGTGGTATTATAATGTGCTCTAATTAATATTTTTATTCTTTCATTTTTTATTTTCTTAAATGCTTTTAAAACATCTAATTTACTGATTTCATTTATTATCTCTCTATTATCATCTCTCCATGTAGGTGCATATAATATGATACATTCTTTATTTTCTATATTATATTTTTTTCGTACTATTATATTTGCTTTTCTTACCTTTTCTTCACAAAAAAATAAATCATTGCGCGGCATACCTATATTTAAAATTTTATTTTCTTCTAATCCAAAACTTTCAATAAAAGCTTTTGAGGTTTCTAAACTGGAAGAAATCATGTAATCGCATTTGTGAGTCCACTCATAATATAATTTTTTAGAATAATCTAAATTACTTTTTAAACTATATCCAACCTTCTTATAAGCTCCGCCACCATGCCAAGTATTAATATATATTTGTTCCGTCCTTTCTGGTAAATATATATTAAAAAAGTCATTAATTATAATGTATTTAGAAGTTAAATAAGTCCAATAATATTTTAAAGATTTATTTCTTACAATGTTGATTTTATAATATTTATACTTTTCTATTTTAGTTTCATTTAAAGCTAAAACAAATTCTAATTCATTATTTCCCTTATAATATAAATAATCTAATAAATATTTAGGATTACAAGAAAAACTCTTACCATTGTAGGATTTCATCAATATTACATTGTTATAAATTGGTAAAAATTTATAAATAAATTTTATAATTATTCGTACAAAACCAATAAAAATAACATAAAATTCAAATACTAATTTTACATTTTTTAATTTTTTTATTATCTTTAGCATTTTAACTCTTCTTTTATCTTAGTAGTCGATATCTCAGGTGTTCGTGGTAAATAAATAACATCACAATACTCTTTCAAAAAATCAAATTTGCCATTCCAATCATCGCCCATTACAAATGTATCAATGTGATATTCTTTTATATCCTGTTCTTTCTGTTTCCAATTATTTTCAGGTATCACTAAATCCACATATCTTATAGCTTCCAAAAGTTGTTTTCTCACATCATAAGAAAAATAACTTTTTTTACTTTTTTCTTTCATATTAAACTCATCAGTTGATAATGCTACAATTAAATAATCACCCAACGCCTTGGCACGTCTTAATAAATTAATATGTCCATAATGTAATAAATCAAAAGTTCCATAAGTTATAATTCGTTTCATATTTACTCTTCCTTTTCTATTCCTATTATTTTCAATAAACGTTCGCAATTATTACCATCTTTGTAATAATTAACTAAATCATTAACTCTTTTTCTTTCTTGTTTATAATCATCAACGCAGTTTGCGATTTCCTTGCAAAAATCAAAAAATTCATCTTGATTATGGATTTTTTTACCGGGCATAATGCTTTCTGGATTTTTTACAATAAATCCTCGCACATCACTATAGCTTTGTATATCATCAATAACAAAAGCGATTGGTTTATTTAATAATAAATAATCAAAATATACAGAAGAATAATCCGTAATTAAAACATCCGTATTACCTAAAAATTGATAAGTATTTAAGTTTTTGCTTTTTAAAATATAATCATCAACATAAACTATATTACTCAATTTTTTTATAAACTTCTTATCATAGTCATCCATTGGATGTGGCTTTATAAATAAAAAAATATTTATTGCTTTTAAATAAGAATTTAAAAATTCCAGATTCTTACTACTTTTTAATTTTTCATACAAGCAATCGTTAAGAGTATTATTATTTGTATTTAATGTATCTGATTTTCTAAATGTTGGCATATAACAAATAATTTTAGCATTATACGGTAATTCAAAAATAGGTTTTAAATCAACTGACATATTAAATAAATCATCATTTCTTGGTTGCCCACAAATTATTACTTGATTGTTTGAACATTGGAAAGCTATTTGCATATACTTCTTAAAGAACTTAGAAGACGCTAATACGTATGAAAAATAATTTTGCTTATTACTTTTTTTACTATCTACAAGTACCCCTATATTTTTTAAAGGCATGCCGTGCCATAAATTTACAACACACTGTTTTTTAGTTGGTTTAATAGGATATTTTCCAAAACAATAGAAAAAATATTTAGAAGTTAGATAATAAAAAACTCCTAAATAACAATTTACAAATTTAACATTTATAGGCAAAGGTTCCGAAGCATATTTTTTCCATTCGTTTGTTGCACAAATTATCTTATAATTTTTATTATATTTTTTGAAAATCAAATACCTATACAATGCTTCAACATTATCTCTAAAGCCTAAATTTGAATACAAAACGATGTTGTTTTTTTGCTTATAAATTATTCTATTTACATAAGATAATATTTCTCCAACTATATAAAAAAAGCTTTTCATAAAACTTTTATACTTAATTTTTATTTTCACTTTCTCAACTTCCACCTGTAAATCATTAATCTTAAACTTTCCGGCATTACCGACACTATACATCTTAAGGTTATATAGCCTATCATTTCCGCAAGATTTATTATGCCTATGTTATACAGTGCTTTTTCAAACCTTATTATGCACCTGGCATAGTTCAAACCACCACGTCGCGCTATCATGTCCTGCCCGGCACGTACTTTTACCAGCACCTGGTCTATATTTTTTGCTTTGTATCCTGCTTTTAACATTCTTGCCCACAACCAATAATCTTCAAAATAAGGCATATGCTGGTACCCGTCAACATTTTGCACTGCCTGCTTTTTAAAGATTACTGTCACATGGTTAAATGGATTGCGTTTTTTAACAAAAATTAATATTTCATTATGTGTTAACGGTACGTTTCTATAACCTGCTATTTCATATGTATTTTCTGCAAATTCTGCTATTTGCCCGCCGCATAATGTTAGCTCTTTATCTTTTATAAATTCCTGTATTTGTAGTTCAAAACGGTTTGGCTCTGCTATATCGTCGGTATCCATTCTGGCAATAAGTTTATTACTGCATTTTTCCATGCCATAGTTAAGTGCTTTACCTAAACCCTGGTTTTGTTTTAGAGGATACGTTTTAAAAATATCAGAATATTTTTGTTTGTATTTTTCAATTACTGCATACAGTTCTTTTGTTAACTCGCCGTCTTGCACTAATACTATTTCATTAGGTGTTAGTGTTTGGTTAATTACACTGTCTAACGCCAGGTTTAAATATTCTGCTTTTTCTTTTTTATATACTGACATCAGTACAGTGAATTTCACTTCTTACTTTACCCCTTCGGTGCTTTCTTTGGTGATAAGCACTTTTAATGTTTGCAGCATTAGCGTTAAGTCGTACATTACGCTTACGTTTTGGATATAGATTAAGTCGTACACCAACTTGTCATAGGCCGTGGTGTTATATTTACCTGCAATCTGCGCAAGACCTGTTATGCCCGGTTTTACGTTGTGACGGTAGGCGTATTCCGGCTTTTCTTTAATGAATTGTTCTACAAAGAACGGCCGCTCCGGCCTTGGCCCAACAATGCTCATTTCGCCTTTCAATACATTTATCAGCTGCGGCAGTTCGTCAAGCCTTGTTGCTCGCATAAAGTGCCCAAATTTTGTTATACGTGGGTCGTTTTCTCCCGCTAAAACAGGCCCTGTTTTGGCTTCGGCGTCCTGTCTCATACTGCGGAACTTATGCACTTTAAATTCTTTGCCAAAACGCCCTACCCTTACCTGGCTGTAGATTATTGGCCCCGGGCTGTCTAATTTTACTATTACTGCCGTTACAAGCATTACCGGCGATAGTAAAATTAATGCTATTACCGAAACCACAATATCCAGCGTGCGCTTTAAGATGCGCTGTTCCAATGTTAACAGCATGCGCGATACTCTTTGAGTCGGCAAATCGTCTATCTGCCACAGGTACATTTTGCTGCATGATATTTCGTACAGCGTCGGTACAAGTATTACCATTTTCTTTTTTTCGTTGGCAAGTCGTAAGATGTGTTCTTTTACTTCTACCGACAGGCTTTCGCCGATAAGAACGATGTCGCTTGCTTTTATTTGCTTGATGGTGTCTGTTTCATTCTCCGTTGATATAAATTTAAGAGTGCTTTTTTCTAAACCATAGGTTTTACGGATTTTAGTTTTAAGTTTTTCCTGTTCTTCTGAATCTGCCGCTACAAATACAGTAGGTATAGGCAAATGCTTTACTTCTATTTGGTGCATTACATACTGCCACAGTGCCAAAAGCATAAAACCAAATACTGCGGAGTAGATGATTACCATACGTGTATATTCAAAGTCACGCAGGAAGAAGGTTACTGCCATAGCGGCTATGAAGATATTACCTACGGCAACGATGAGGTTTAGGAAGATTTCGCTTAATCTTTTGCGTACAAGGCTAAAGAGCCCATAGATATTAAAGAAAAAGATTAAGAATACAGAGAGTAGCACAGTAAGGCGGATATGAAAATCTATCTGCATGCTGCGCATAGAGTCACTCTGCATATAAATCGCTATAAAAGTTGCTGTTTGGATACAAAGTAAATCGCCAAAAATTAAAAGCAGTTTACGGAATATTTGTGCCAAGGGTACACGTTCTTTCTGTTAATTTTATCTAAATATAAAATTTATAATATAATTGTACCATACCTTTACCCCCCCCGCAAGACATTTCGGTTAGAGTGAATCTAACTTTTACTGGTCTTGGTGAAACTTTATCCCTGCCGACAGGTTAGCGCGGCGGCGCAGTTTTACGGTAACCCGCACTGCCGGTGGTGCGTGAAAGCGTATTGCAAATAAAAAATTACAATTAAAAAGCAATAGGAATATGCTGAAAAGCTGGTAGCAAAAACTATGGCGGCTATCTATTACCGATTTATTTCATGCGCGAACAGATAAAATCGTGTTCGCGAACGAAGAAGCCATAGCATTTTTGCAAAGCTTTAAAGTATATTCCTATTGCTTTTGCTTGCATAAAAAAATACCATCACAATTGTGATGGCGTTATTAGATGATAATATTATAGTTTATTCTTACCCTATTCCTATTTTCCCAGGCCTTCTCTTGCCACTATTTTATCCAAAATTTCTGCGCCTTTAAAAACTACTTTATCACACTGAATTTCAGGCTCAAAATACTTGGGTTTTACTTCGCAGCAATCGTAACTGCCTGTTTCGGTTTTAAAAGTATCAACAAACTCTTTGCAAAGTTCTCTTACCTTGCAGCCTTCTTCTTTGCCGTTGCGTTTTACATACAGAGTGCTAAGCACCATGCACGCACCGGTAACCACGCCGCAGGCAGCACCTGCGCCCATGCCGCCGCCAAAGCCTGCCGCAATTTTAAGCGCCTGCGGCGGCAGCTGCATATTATAAGCCCAGTTTGCTCCATAAAGAATTTTTTCGGCACAGTTAAGGTTCATTGCCTTGCCATAACCTTTTTGCAATAATTCAAGCAGCATTGTTATCCCTCCTATAACTCAAAATCCACTGCTTCACCTTTTTCCAAAGATGCCGGAACATCTATTAAACGCTGGTTGCGAGAACCGCGGTACGGAAAGTCCAAATCGCGCTGCGCGAGAATAAACGGTCCGTCTACCAGTACGTTAATTTCCTTGAGCACCGGCAGATTTTTTACTTCATTATACACATAACCGGTGTAGCACCATACGTTCAGCCCCGGTTTAAGTTTTTTTATTGCCTGCAAAAATTCCAGCACGCCGTCGGCCTGCGCCAGCGGATCGCCGCCGCTTAAGGTTATGCCGCGGTGCAAAGGCGTCAGGCGCTTTATAACGTCCTTAGCCAAATTCTCCGGCGTATATTCCGTACCGCCTTCAAACGGAAGCGTTGACGGGTTATGGCAGCCTTCGCAGTGGCGCGGGCAGCCCTGAAAGAACACTACCGCACGTATGCCGGGCCCATCTACGATAGATTCATTTAAAATACCTGCAACCCTCAGCATAGCCTGCCTCCTTATTCCGTGCAGCAATTAGCGCGCTGGCGAATCTGCGTAAGCTTCTTTTCGCATACAGGGCAGTAATCGGTATCAATAATACCGGTATAACCGCAATCCTCACAGTAATCAATCGGGAAGTTAATGCCTACATAGCCGCAGTCGCACGCCAGCATATGGCGCAGAACATCTTCAACAGCCTGCAAATTATGCACCGGCGAAGATTCAAACTCTACATAGCTGATATGGCCGCCGTTGGTAAATTTATGGTACGGCCCCTCAACGCGCATCTTATCAAACGCGCTGATTGGATAACCAACCGGCACATGGAAGGAATTTGTATAGTACGCTTTATCGGTCACACCGGGAATAATGCCGTACTCCTTGCGGTCGATACGGATAAAGCGTCCGGAAAGCCCTTCTGCCGGCGTTGCAATAAGGCTGAAATTCAAATCATATTTATCGCAGTATTCATCTACGCGCTTACGCATATAACCGATAATTTCCTGCCCCAGCTTCTGCGCTTCTTCGCTTTCGCCCTGATGTTTGCCAATCAGCGAAGTAAGCGTTTCGGCAAGGCCGATAAAACCAATGGCAAGCGTGCCGTTTTTAATTGCAGGCTCAATGCGGTCATCCTTTTTAAGTTTATCGCTGCCCATGTAAAGCCCCTGCCCCATCAAGAACGGCAGGTCGCGCACGCGCAGATTGCACTGCACGCGGTAACGGTGATAAAGCTGCTCCGCAACAAGATTCATCATATCGTCAAGCATCTGATAGAACTTGTCTATATTGCGTTCTGCTTTAATGGCAAGGCGCGGAAGGTTAATTGTTGTAAACGAAAGGTTGCCGCGCCCGGTGGTAATCTCCTCGCCATGGCGGTTGGCAATAACGCGCGTGCGGCAGCCCATATAAGCCACCTGTCCGCCGTAATCGCGGTTGTATGTGGTATCCATAAAGCTGAAAGTCGGATTCAGGCGCTTTGCAGCCACGCTTATTGCCTGCTGGAACAAATCATAGTTCGGGTCGCCGGGGTCTAAATTAACGCCGCGTTTAACGCGGAAAATAACGTTCGGGAAAATCGGGTTTTCGCCGCGTCCAAGGCCATTGCCGTAAGCCTTTAACAAATTGCGCGTAACCTTACGCCCGTTTTCGCTGGTATCAAGCCCAAGGTTAAGGCTGCTGAACGGCACCTGCGCACCGGCACGCGAATGCATGCTGTTTAAATTATAAACCAGTGCTTCCATTGCCTGAAAAACTTCGTTTTCTTCCGCACCTTCTACAAAATCGGCCATATCGGTATCAAAAAAGCCGAAAGACTGGCCGCCAAACATATCGTTCTGGTTGCTTTGCAGCACAATAGCAGCCAGCGCAGCCGCAGAACCCGGGCGTTTCGGCGGACGGATATAGCCATGCCCGTTATTAAAGCCTTCGTGCAGCAACCTGCCCAAAGGAATGTTCAGGCAATTTAAGGTTTTTCCGTAAAAATCAAGGTCATGAATATGAATATCGCCGCGTTTATGCGCCGCCGCCATTTCTTCTGGAATAACACGGTTCAAATAATATTCGCGGCTGGCAGCCGATGCAATTTGCAGCATTTTTGCCGATGGCGAATTGGAAATATTGGCGTTATCGCGGTCGGTTTCCTTTAAAATTTCTGCCACGGTATCCATCAGTTCGCTGCGCGCGTTGCGGATATCCGTACGTTTGGCACGGTACAAAATATAGGATTTTGCAGTTTTGGCATGGCCTTTTTTAATTAAAACCTTTTCAACAATGTCCTGCACATGCTCAACATCAACAATTTCCTTGTTTTCTGCTTTCAGGCATTTTAATACGCACAGTGTAATTTCCACCGCCATTTCGCGGTCTGCACCACCAACAGCCTGTGCCGCTGCAAAAATAGCATCCGTTATTTTGCTGTCATCAAACGCTACAATACGCCCATCGCGTTTACGAATTTTCATGCTCGGCGTCACTCCGTTCCTTATTTTCGTTGTTATTAATAATACGCTGCAATTCCTGCATAAAATTATTCACATCGGCGAACTGCCTGTAAACAGAGGCAAAACGTACGTAAGCAATCTGATCTGTTTTTTCCAGATGGTTCATAACAAGCTCGCCAATAACTTCGCTGCGCACCTCCGATTCACCGCGCATACGCAGTTCGCGCTCAATATGGTCTGCCATTTCCTTAATTTTTTCGTAAGAAATCGGGCGTTTTTCAAAAGCCTTAATCAAACCGTTCAAAAGTTTTTTCGATTCAAACAGCTCGCGGCGTCCGTCTTTTTTATTTACAACCAAAGGTGTTTCTTCGTATTTTTCGTAAGTAGTAAACCTGCGGCCGCAATCGGGGCATTCACGCCTGCGGCGGATAGAAGCGCCGTCATCAACCGAACGGGAATCTACAACTCTGCTGTCATTATAATTACAAAATGGGCATCTCATACATTCACTTCCTTGTATTTGTTGGATAAGCACTTATATTATAACATAACGGCAAATTAAAAGAAACAAGATATTGTGTATATTTAAAATTGTAAGCAAACTTTACCCCAAAATATAGAAAGCCTCTGCTAACATAGCAGAGGCTTTAAATGCAGTATCAAGTTAAAATCAGCCGCGAATCCAGGGCGGAATCTCCGTATCGGAAGAATGTTTGTGAATAATTCCGCTGCCGCCCATATGCGGTTTATTGTTATTGCTGTCGTTATCGTGCTGCTGCTGATAACCGCCGCCCGGACGTACAATAGAAGGTTTGCCGCCATGCGTCGGCATTTCCTTGTTAAAGCCGGTAGCAATAACGGTAACACGGATTTCGTCTTTAAGGGTTTCGTCAATAACCGCACCGAAAATAATATTTGCTTCGGGGTCAACGGCTTCGGTAATAATATTGGAGGCTTCGGTAACATCAAACAGCGAGAGTTCTGCGCCCCCGGTAATGTTAAACAGCACGCCGCGCGCACCTTCGATAGATGCTTCCAGCAGCGGGCTCTTAATGGCAGCTTCGGCAGCAGCGCGTGCGCCGTCGTCGCCTTTTGCCATGCCAATGCCCATCAATGCAGAACCTGCGTTAGACATAACCGTTTTAATATCGGCAAAGTCCAGGTTAACAAGGCCCGGAACCGCAATCAAATCGGAAATGCCCTGAACGCCCTGACGCAGAACATCATCGGCAATGCGGAAAGCTTCCAGCATGGAAGTTCTTCTGTCGATAACCTGCAGCAAACGGTCATTAGGAATGGTAATTAAAGTATCAACTTTTTCTTTGATATTTATAATGCCGCTTTCAGCCTGATTCATACGGCGTTTGCCTTCAAAAGAAAACGGTTTGGTAACAACGCCTACGGTAAGTGCGCCCACTTCGCGCGCACATTCGGCAACAATAGGTGCTGCACCGGTACCTGTGCCGCCGCCCATGCCTGCGGTAACAAATACCATATCTGCGCCCTTCAGCGCGTCCAGAATCTGGTCGCGGCTTTCTTCGGCAGCTTTTTCGCCGATTTCCGGGTTAGCACCCGCGCCAAGACCTTTGGTAAGTTTTTCGCCAATCTGGATACGTGTCGGTGCTTTGGAAAGCAAAAGTGCCTGCGCGTCGCAGTTTACTGCAATAAATTCCACACCCTTCACGCCTGCGGAAATCATTCTGTTAACGGCATTGTTGCCGCCGCCGCCAACACCGATTACCTTGATATTGGCAAGATTGTCCATGCCTTTTTCTTCAAACTCTTCAAACATTATTTATATTCCCCCTTAATAAGTTGGGTAAATTCCATCACATAGATATCAAAGTAATATTCAACATATAACGGTATTTTTCCTGCTGCATTAAAAAATTATTTTATTTTTTAAGAAACAGATGGCGGATGGCAGCAAGATTATTAAAAATGCGCATCCCAAAAATCAAAATACCGACAAGGTACAAATCTATGCCCAGCAAAATACCGGAATAGCACAAAAACGCTACTAAAACAGCATTGGTAAAAAAGCCTGTAATAAATACGGTATTATCATATTTGCCTTCCATGCTGGAGCGCATACCGCCAAAAACAGTATCAAGCGCTGCCATCAGCGATACTGAAAGCAAACGGGCATATTCAAACGGCAGATACAGGGGAAAATACCATCCGGCTGCAAAGCCTATTACAATACCGGCGAGTGCATAGAGCATATTATTTACCCTCCTTTGCCGTTTCCTGATGTTCTTCGGCTGCCTGAGCATATTCAAAAGTGCGGCGGCCCTTAAATGCAGGTATTTTTACAACTTCCGGCATGGTAAGCTCTGCCTGAATACCCCAGAACTTAAAGGTATCAAGCACGCCGCCCCTTAATTTAAGGGCACTGGCAAGATTTGAAGGATTGCCAATGGCAAGTATTACATAAGGCGGTGCGCTGCGGTTGTTATTTACCGAAAGCGTAGGCCCTGCGCAGCGTATTTCACTGGTTGAAACAAGCCTTTCGCCGTTAATGGAAATTGCTTCTGCACCGGCAGCACGCAGTTCGTTAATTACGCGCAGCAGGTCATCGTCATGAATAATATACAAATTGGGGTTTTCGCCAACCTGCGCCGTTACTTTGCTGTCATCAAGAATTAACTGGATACCCTTGCCTTCCAGCGGAATCTCACCGGCAAATTCCTTCAAACGTTCCAGTTCGTTTTCCAAAACCTTGTCGCTGCTGTTATTGGCCTGCAATTTTTCAATTTCCCTGGCCAAATCGTCGCGCTGCTGTTCTACAACACGCAGGCGCTCTGTTAATTCTTCCGCACGCTGGACATTAATGGTTTTCTGCCGTTCGGTAGTTTTTATCTGAGTTGCCAGCATAAAGCCCAAAACGGCAAAAACAAGTACAAGCATTATTTTGGCATGTTTATTTGCTAACATAAATTTTCAAATTCCTTTCAAAAATATCAGGCTTTCTGCCTTAACTTAATATAAGGCTTTGCGAAGGTTAAGTCAATATATTCAGCTCTAATATTTTTTGTTTTTATATCATTGAAAACCGTAATAAAAATATCCAGCTTATCAGAAATGTTATCTGCATTACCCAAAAGAATAGGATAACCATAGCGCAGGTTAAACTTAACATTATTGCTGCCGTCAACAGCAATTTCGGAGATAGAATCGGTTACTTCCTTGTCGAGCTTGCTTAAAAAGCCTAAAATTTCAAGCACATTTTTTTCTTTAATCGTATCGCCAAAAAATATATTGCCGGTTACAACGCCGGAAAGCACAGGGGCGTCAGCCTCTTTAATACCGTCGCTGACACTCATTACAACGCCGTTGTAATCTACCTGCGCATAACCTTTATACGAGCAGGCAATGTACAGCGCCGGTATACGTTCTTTTACGCGCACCACCAGCACGCCCGGCCAGAAATATTCGGTTTCTGCCTTTTCAAAACGCACGTCATTGGCAATGGCATTTTCTATTGCCGAAGGCGAAACAACAAATAAATTAACCGGTTCCTGTGTGCCGCACATACTTAAAAGCTCGCTCTGCGTTAGCTGCGATGTACCTTCAATAACAATGCTGCCAAAGGACGTTCCCGGGGAAGTTGCCCATCTCCATGCCCCGGCAAGCGCGCCTGTAATAACGGCTGCAATAAAAAACAGGCGCAAAAGGCGTAACCGCCGCTTTTTACGGTTTGCTTTTAAACGTTCGCGTGTCGATTGCACCTTTAACACCTCTTAAAAATATTCTTGGTTACTAAGTAATTATTTATTATTAACTGATGCGGACTGTAAAATAATATTGCACAATTCGGGGAAAGAAATTCCTGCCGCAGCAGCCGCTTTTGGAACAAGGCTGGTTGCAGTCATGCCGGGCACGGTATTAATTTCAAGCACATAGCCGTTGCCTGCTTCATCAAGCATAACATCGGCACGGGCAACGCCGCTGCAGCCTAAAACTTCATAAGCCTGTTTGCTTATTTCCTGCACTTTTTTGGTTGTTTCTTCATCCAAATCTGCCGGGCAAATATATTCCGTTGCGCCTTTTGTATATTTGGAATGATAATCATACGTACCGGAATGCGGGGCAATGTGAATAACAGGCAGGGCAACCACTTCACCGTCTTTCTGCATCATGGAAACGGTAAGTTCCTTGCCGCCGATAAATTCTTCCACCAGAATATCACGGGAATATTTAAAAGCGTTTGCCAGCGCTTCATCAAGCTGTTTTTCTTCTTTAACAATTTCCACGCCGATACTGGAACCCTGGCTTGCAGGCTTAATAACTACCGGCAGGCTGAAACGCTGCATAATCTTTTCTTTTATGCCGCTTTCCTTTTTGTTAACAATCAGGCAGGCCGGGGTAGAAATGCCTGCATCGCGCAGCATGCGTTTGGTAATAACCTTGTCCATGCAAGATACGCTGGCAATCATGCCGCTGCCGGTATAAGGCATCTCGCGTATTTCCAGCAAAGTCTGCAAACGTCCGTCTTCGCCGTAAAGGCCGTGCACAGCGTTAAAAACAACTTCTGCTTTGCTTTCGGCGAGCTGTTTGCCGAAATTGCGCGGGTCAAGGTCAATTTCAACAACATTGGTATAACCATATTCCCTCAGCGCATTGGCAATGGCTGCGCCGGTATTTAAAGAAACCTCACGTTCTGCGGAAGGACCGCCCATTACAACTGCAACTACCTGATTTTTGTTAAACATTTTCATTGCTCCTTTGCAAATCTGCTACTAATGCTTCGCCAACTTTATATACATCACCTGCGCCGATAGTCATAACCAAATCACCGGTGCGGGCATTTGCCGCAAGATAACTTTCTATATCCGCCATTGACGGCACATACTCAACATCAACACCCGAAGTTTTCTTAATGCCTTCGGCAAGCTTTTGGCTGTTCACGCCTTCAATGGGGTCTTCGCTGGCCGCGTAAATATCGGTTACTATAAGTTTATCGCAGCCTTTAAAGCAGGCGCAGAACTCATTGAACAAAAGCTGGGTGCGCGTATAGCGGTGCGGCTGGAAAACGCAGATTAAACGCTGCGGCTTCGTTTGCAGCGCCGCTTTTAAGGTTACGCCTATTTCCGTAGGATGATGCGCATAATCATCAACAACCCATACGCCGTTAACGCGCCCTTTGGTTTCAAAACGGCGGTGCGCACCGGTAAATTCCTTCAGTGCTTTTAAAATGCTGTCCGTTTTTATGCCCATTTCAACAGCGCAAACAAGCGCGCCCAACGAATTAAGCACATTGTGCCTGCCGGGAACGATCAGCTGAACTTCCGCAAACAGGCTGCCGTTTTTATAAACTTTATAATCCGTGCCGCCGGTATGGTAAACAATATCTTTGGCAACGTAATCGGCCTGTTCATCATCAATGCCGTAGCTGATAACACGGGTTTCGGTTTCCTGCGCCAGGCGGCGGAGCTTGGGGTTATCCATGCACAGCACCGCCGCGCCGCCCGGTTTTACGCTGCCCACAAACTGCTTAAAGGCAGCATAAATATTTTCTTCGCTGCCGTAATGGTCCATATGGTCGTTTTCAATATTGGTTACAAGCGTATACAGCGGATAAAACTTCAAAAACGAACCGTCGCTTTCATCCGCTTCGGCAATTACATAACGGCCTTTGCCGCTGCGGGCATTGCCGCCAAGG
>ENA-OOWV01000305-OOWV01000305.1-human-gut-metagenome-genome-assembly--contig:-NODE-305-length-40347-cov-9.084161_pt1 | contig 40347 bp, 60 predicted proteins | sample MGYA00241584_ERZ501337 | MGnify/ENA primary metagenome ERZ501337 (study PRJEB25962, sample SAMEA2042744) | human gut metagenome | biome: human gut; feature: human-associated habitat; material: faeces... | reverse complement strand
GAAAGCAGGGGGCCAGATAGGTTTTGCCGTCCTTCTTCAGGCTGTACTGTTTGATCGCCATATGTATCACGTCCTTTCACGGGGTCAGGCCCCGATTTTCACGTTCTCTTCCAGCTACTGATCTGCCTTGTCCTCAGCGTCCTTACTGCGTGATTTCCTCAAAGCCGCTCTTGATAAGAATTGCTTTCACCTTCTCCTTCAGCAGGCGGGGGCAGCGCTCATACAGAGCCTTTGCCTCCTCCATGGTCTCAGCAGACATGATTTCCTGTGCCCACAGCATCGCCATCATACGTACCAACCTTTCTAATTTTTGTGTGATTTTATGCATAAACAATCTCGCTCATTTCAAGCAAGCATTGCTTGAGCATCTCGTTTTCTTTTTGCAGTGCCGCCACCGTGTCCGGCAGCTTCTCCCGGGCTTCGGCCTTTTTGCGCGCTTCTTCCTGCGCGGCCAGCTCTTCGGCGGTGTAGCGGATGTACTTCTGGATGGGCACCTGTTCCACCCATTCCTCCTGCGCCTGAACGCCGGGACGGTCAACGATCTTCTGCACGTCCTTGCCACCGTTTGGATACTCGGTCACGGTCTCCCAGTGCCACTGTTCCTCCACGCCCTCTACGGCGGGGTGGGTGATCTCTTCGGTGCTGGCGGTCAGATACCCAAGCGTCAGGTCAGGGGTCTCAATGGCCGCACCGTTCTCGTCAATGATCTTCATGGTTCAAAACCTCCTTTCTCATGCCACGCGCCGCCAGATGTGCACATAGTAGGCGGCAGGCTGCACGGTGGCGCTGCGGCCGTAGATGGCATTAGACTTGGACGCATCCAGACTGAACTTATATACATCAGAAAAGTTATTGTATTCGCCCGTAGTTGCGATCTCGCTGCCGGCAGTGAATGCGCCGGATACCTTATGTTCACCCTTTTTTACATCCGCAACAAAAGAGCCTGTGATGTTCGGCAGTCCGGCCTCCACGGTGGTGTCCGCTGCGTGGCCGCTGCCAGCACCCATCAGTACCCGGTTCTGCGCAATCTCCTGCCATGTACCGCCGAACAGTGCGGCAGGGCTTGTACGTGCGGTGCTCTGGTAGATGCTGCCCACGGGAAAAGGATCCACGCTTTTCAAGCTTTTCAACAGCGCATCCACCTCGGCACGGGTATAAAAGCTGCCACCCCTCATGGATTCGATCACGGCCTTCCACTGCTGCACCAGCGTTCCGGTGGGGATGCCCTGCACACCATCCCGCATCACGCCGCAGACGGTCTCATCTGCGCGCGTGTCGTAGATGTCGGCGGCGGTAACGGCGGTGGAGCCTGCAGGGCGCTTGATCTCGGCAAGGCAGAGGTCGTAGATCAGCTCGGTGCGGGTGATGTCCGGGGCCGCGGGGGCAGCGGATTCCGGCGTGCCGTCCAGCACCTGCAGGCTGGTCTTTTTGGCGGCGGCATCGTAGCGCAGAACCACACGGTCAATGCGGCTGCGTACAGGGTCCGCTTCGGTGAGCACCACGGTGGTGGGCTGCTCCATGATGATGCTGCGGCCCTTGAACCGTGCCGGGCGCACCCATGCCTGACCGGCGCTCACCTGCACGCTCAGGCCGCCCTGTGCTGTGACAGCAAAATCCTCCTCAGCGCTGTATACGCCGCTCAGGCGGGTGGCGAGGTAACCCGAAGCGTCGTCGGCATCGTAGGTGATGCCGTTTTCGGGGTAAGTAATGATATCAGCCATAAAGTCCTCCTAAGTCTTGTGCCAGCTGGGCGTACCCAGCCGGATGGTGCGGGTAGTGCCGCTGTCCTCGCTCTGGGTGATGATGTCGGCTACCCGCACCATGGCAGTGTAGCCCAGCTGGGGCAGGCTGGCGCTCAATACGTCGCCCACCTGCAGGGTATCATCGTCCACGTCAAACTCGATGCTTCCGGTGCGCAGCTGGGCCAGAAGCTTTTCGCCGCCCCGGTCAGCCAGCTTTGCCAGATAGCTCTGGCTGGTGCTGGTCTCGTTTTTGTCCTCTTCCGGCTTGATGTCCCGGGCATCGATGTACAGCTCTCGCCGGTCGGAGCCAGTGGCGTTTACATCGCCCACCCAGACGGTGGCGCGCTCGTTACCTTCGCCAGCGCCCTGCACAAGGGCCACGTTGGCGTAATCGGTATCGGAAAAGCTCCACCCGGAATTCAGCAGATTGCCCCACTGGGGGCTGTATCTGCGGTTCGGGTCGAAGGTGGGCCGGAAACACTCGAAGAGTAGCTTTTTCTTGCTGCCCTTGCCGTCCAGCACGATGCGGAACCCCAGATCACAGGCCTGCCCGATGGTCTTGCAGTAGTCGAACACCGTACCGCCGGAGGTCTGCTTTTCAAAGGTGGTGTCAAAGCCGTACTCGGTGCCCAGCGCAAGGCGGGGCCATGGCTTTGCGGCGCTCACAAGGCTGCGCATGGCGGATTCCGCGTTCTGGTTCTTCACCGTCACAGCAGAGACGCGCTTTGTCAGCAGCCATGTTGCCGGGTAGCCGGACACCACAAGGTTCGCGTCCTCGTTCTGGTTGGCGCGGGCGCAGATGCGCATGGGGATGCGGGGGTTCTCGTCGCTGCGCACCAGCCAGCGGCCCTCCTGCAAAAGCTGCAGGTTCTCGGTGGTGGGGCGCACCTCAAGGGTAAAGCTGCCCTCGGAGTAATAGGGACTGTCCCAATAGAGGGACACCCACACGTCCACCCAGCCCACGCGGGCAAGGGTGTCTGCGTCCAAAACGTCTATTCTCATAGCGGTTCGGGCAGGATGCCCGCCTCCATCGGGTAAAAGCTCACGGATGCCTGCAGGTAGCCGGAGCCGTTCTCGGCCTGCATGGAGAGCATGTTATCGCCGGGCTGCAGCTCGGTGAGGGTGCTGTCCTCGTCCAGCTTTGCAAAGATGTTCTCGGTCACGCCTGCCCGGGTCAGGGTGCAGGCCAGCCGGTCAGAGGTGCTGCGGTAGATTTCCAGCGTCTCGTCCGGCTGCAGGGTCAGGTCAAAGCCGATGAAGGCCCCGGTCTGCAGATCCACCACCTTGGGATGCGTCACCGGCATGTCGCACCGCAGGGTGGCCGTGAAGGGCACCGGCAGGCTGCCCTCGTTGCGCAGCACTGCCGCCGTGCCGTCCCGTTTGATGCCGTAGATGTGGCTGTCGTAGCAGACAGGAAAGCGGAACGCCTTTTCGTACCCGCCCAGCACGCTGCTGACGGCATTGAGGTCGTACCAGAAGGGCTTTTCGCTGTAGAGCATGAGCGAACAGCGCGGCTGCGGCGTGTAGCTGGAAAAGTAGGGCGTTTTCTGCAGCACGAACCGGGTGAAATAGTGGTCGCCAAAGTACAGGGTGCCCTTGGTGAAGTAGGGCAGCTTTTTGCTGAACGCCCGGGCATTGTCCAGCGCATACGCGCCCCAGAACACCACATCGAGGGTGCGGGACACGCCGGAGACGCTCTGACCCTCCACGGTGTCGCCAATCTGATTGACACCCTGCGCGGTCTGCAGGTCCACATCCACCCCGTTCAGCGGGTCGAGAACGTAAGGGGCATCGTAGTCCCAGCCCAGATGCAGGACGGCACCGGCATTAGTCACGATTTTGAGATGGTCCTTAAATAGCACAGTGTCCTCCTTTCATCGTTTGCGGGCCTTGGCCTTGTCGGCTTCCCAGCGGGTCTCGCGGGCAAGGTCGGCGGCGGTCTGAGCCTTGCTCTGGATGTACTGATTGATGGTGGTATCGCCCTCGCGGTGGTAGCTGCGGGCGGCGGACACCACCTGTGCTGTGCCGGATGCAGCCACGGTGCTGCCCAGACGCATGTTGTCGGAAAGCACCAGCGCCCCCGCCTGCCGGATCATATCGGCAAGGGCAGAGTTGGTCTTTTCCAGCGCCTTGGTGTTGGCGTTGATGGCATCTTCCAGACTACCGGTGCCGGTGGTGATGTCCACGCTGCCCATGCCGCCGGAGCCGGACGAACCGCCGCCAGAGGAACCGCCGCCGTGGCTTACGTTCTTTTTGGAGCCGCCCATGCTGCCCACGATGGCCGCAATGGCAACGCCCAGCGCGACCGCTGCCGCTGCCACGATCAGGCCCATCGGGATGCCGAAAACAGTCGCGCTCAGCGCGGCAGAAATGGCGGTCAGCATTCCCTCAAACGCTGCGCCGATAGTGCCTACCATGGTGGCCACGCCCGCAAAAATGGTGGGGAAGCTGGACAGCAGACCGCCGCTCAGGCCCTGACTGATGGCAAGGGCCGCATTGCTCAGCGGTGTTTTTAGCCCGCCGAAGATCTCTATCAGGGTGGAGCCGAGGCCCTGCGCCTGCTGCCAGACCTCAGAGAAGCCGCCGGTCAGGCCGTTCACGATCTGCCCGCCAAGGTCGATAGCTCCCTGCACCAGCTGATCGCGGGCACCGCCCAGCGCTTTGTTGAGCTTAGTCACGATGCCAAGGGCAAAATCATTGACCTGCTTTTTCTGGTCGGCAGTCAGACCGCCGTAGATGGTGCTTGCCACCCACTTGCCGATGCTCAGCCAGTCCTGATTCTTGACGGCGGTGTACAGATCATCGAAGGTGCCCAGCACGCCGGTATCTGCTTCGGTCTGCAGCTCCTTCCACAGGCCGTCAAAAGTGTCCGCGCTGGATTTTTTGATCTGCTCGGCCACCTGCACGGTGCCGTCGGCCGCGATGGTCTTGACCCGCTCGATGGTCACGAGGGCACCGTCCACAATGTCGTCGTAGACCTCGGTGATGACCTGCTTCTGGGTCTCGGTGCCGTCGGTCAGGGTCTCGGTGACGGTCTGGGTGGTGGTCTTGACCCCGTCTGCCAGCGTCTCAAAGGTGGAAGTGACCGTCTTGGCGGTCTCCCGCACGGTCTCCATGGTCTGCTTGACGGTCTGGGTGCCGTCCGCAGCCACCTCTGTGATGGTCTTAACGTCCTTCAGCACACCATCCACCATCTGCCGGGAAGTCTCGGTGATGACCTGCTTTTGCTGTGTCTTGCCGTTGGAGAGCGTTTCGGTGATGTTTTCGGTGGTGCGGGTGATCTTGCCGTCGATTTCGGTCGTGGTGTCCGAGATAGACTTGACGACTTCTGCGGCGGCCTGCTTCGTGGCCTTGCTGGCCTTCTTGGCTCCGCTGGTGATGGCCGGGTAGGGGTTCGCGGCTGTCTGGCTCCCGGCACGGCTGCTGCCGTTGCCGGAGCTGCTTGTGCCCTTCGGGACCCATCCGTTGTCATCGTCCCATTCGAGGTCTTTGTGGGAGCTGTCCCACTGTTTCGCGTTCTTGCGCTTGTTATAGTTGTCCATGTAGCCGTTGTAGGCGGCATTGTAGGCGTCCTGTGCCGCACCGACACCGTTTTTCAGGTTTGCCAGTGCAGCCGCCGCGCCCCTGATTTTGGCGACCAGCTCATTGATCCAGTCCACCACCGTGCCGATGGCGTTCTGTGCGATCTTTTTCACAGACGCAAATGCGGAGTTGACGGCATTGCGGAAGGTCTCGCTGGTCTTGTAGGCCGTCACGAGGCCTGCCGCCAGAGCCGCCAGCGCCGCCACTACAAGACCGATGGGGTTCGCCTTGAGAACCGCGTTCAAACCTGCCTGCGCGACTGCAAGGCCGGTCGCCCCGGCTTCTGCCGCTTTGTGGGCAGCGGTCATGGCCGTGGTTGCGGCAGTGTGAACCACTTCAATTGCAGTCGCGGCAGCCACATAGCCCTTGTAGGTCAGGAATGCCGTTCCGGCAGCGGCCACAACAGCCGTTGCAATGCCGATGGTCTCCTTGAGCTGGGCCATCTTCTCGTCGCTGTCGAGGAAGGAGACCACCACCTCGTTCAGCTTGACAACCAAATCACCCAGAGCCGCAAACAGGCCGCTGGTCAGCTCACCGGTCAGGGCGCTGACATTATCCTTCAGGGTGGACATGCGCCCGCTGAAGGTCTGGCTGGCTTCCAGCATACCGTTGTAGAACTGCCCGCCCTGACTGGTGGCGGCTTCCACAGCTGCTTCCAGCTCGCTGAAGCTGACCTTGCCATCCGAAATGCGCTTGTACAGGTCGGACATGCTCTCGCCGGTGGCATCACAGATCTGGTTCAGCGGGTTGAAACCCGCATCGATCATCATGTTGACGTTTTCCAGCGTGACCTTCTGGGCGCTGGACATCTTGCCATAGGCGCGGGTCAGGGTCTGCAGCTTTTCGGCGTTGCCCAGCGAGATATCACCCAGCCGCTGAAGCACGCCGGTGGTGTCGTCTGCCGCAATGCCGAACTGCAGCAGGGTCTGGGTGCCGCTGGTCAGGTCATCCAGCGAGAAGGGCGTGGATGCCGCCATTTTGCGAATTTCGGAAAGCTTTGTGGCGGCGGCTTCCTCGCTGCCCAGCATGACCTTAAAGTTGGTCAGGTAGCTTTCCATGGTGGCGTTGTAATCCACACCGCTTTTGACCACCTCGGCCAGCTTGGACGAAGCCTGTTTTGCAAAGTCCGCGATCATCTGCCCGGCGGCTACCGTCCACTTGCTGGTGCTTTTTTCCGCCGGGTCGCTGTTCAGCCTTACTTCGCCGGTGATGCTGAAATCTGCCACTGTGTCCACCTCTCTCCATTCCAAAAGAGCGCGGGCACAAGGGCACAGGCTGTTATAACTTGATCTCTACCTCCCGCTTACAGGCGGGATTTTTGCATTTGACCCACACACCGGCAGCTGTGGCGTGCGGCTCTGCCCACACCGGCAGCGCCCGGCCGCAGTATGGGCAGGGCACCGGGGCGCGGCTAGTGCCGGAACCGCGCAAGGAACGCAGCGTCATGCTCTTCGACGGACACGACACGGGCTGCACCCCCTCTCAGCTCAGCAGGCAGGGCAAAGCGCTCCTGCAGGTCGGCATAGTGGGCACGCATACTGCCATCGTACTCGGACAGGTCCATGGTGCGCCAGCTCATGATCTTTGCCATGAGGGTATCTTCCGGCAGGGCCGCGAACAGCGCACGAAACCGGAACCAGTGCACCTTTTCGCGGGTCAGGTCGATGCCGTAGGCCTGCTGGAACGCCGCCACGATGTAACCGGCATCACACTGGTAGTCGAAGGCAAGACCGGAAGAGGGCGCGGTACTGCTTTCAGCCGCGGCGCTTTCGGCTGCTTTTTCGCCCGCCTTATAAAACTCGATCATGTACCCGTAGGCGTCGATGATCTTCTGAGGGTCGTTCAGAAAACAGTGTGGGTCTTTGTAAAAACGCCAGAGGGCGCTGACCGCAAAACCGATGGGATCATCTCCTGTCTGGCCGCGCACATAGGTGTTGACCAGCCAGACCATGGGCCGAAAATCCGGGATGATCTCGTGTCCGTGCCACCGAGTGGGCAGCGCGTCCAGCAGCAGGTCAGACATGGCGCTCGGATGCCAGCTGCAGAGCGTACTCTGCCAGCTGCTGCATGGCATCGGGGTCGTCCCGCAGGGCATTCACAGCCTGCCGGGCATCGATCAGCTGGTCGGTCTTGCGGCGGGTCCCGATTTCCGTGTCCGGCCAGAAAGTGTTGGTCTGGGTGATAGGCTGCTGCGCCGGGCGGCTTGCCACCTGCGGGTGGAAACCCTCGCTGCGGGACACGGGTTTCTGCTTGCGCTGCTGCTTTGCCGCTGCGCGCCGCTGCTCCCGGTTCATGGGCTGGGAAGGCTTTGCGGCATAGCGCTGCTTCTCAGCGGAAAAGGCATTGCCCAGTTCCTCGATCACGTCATAGATGGGTGCCATGTAGTTTTCGTTAAGCCCCAGACGGTCGGACGAGCCTGCACCGAGGATCTCGTCGATGCAGTCCATGGCAATGCGTGCCTGTGCACGTGCATGGTCGCCCAGACGGACGCCGCCGCGCTGGAACTGCTCTGCTTCCTCGGCGCTCCTGCGCTGCATCCGCTCGTTGGCATCCTCAAAGCGGTCAAGGTCGTTGGCGTTCATCAGGGAAAATTCAAATTCCTGTCCACAAATAACCATATTCTGGCTCCTTTCTTGGGCCGTGCCCCGGTTCTGCCCCGGAGGAATAAGCTTTGTTCACGGCATAAAAGATCCCCGTTCCGGGTATGGAGCGGGGACTGTGTTTGAAAAAAAATCAGCCCTTGACGGCCTTGACGGCCTTGGCAGGCTCAGCGGACTGGGTGGCGGGGTTGTAGTCAAACTCGTCCGGCGTGCCGATGGCCTTCACGTCGCAGGCAAAGGTGGCCTTGGAACCGGCTGCACCGCCCACGTCGCTGGTGACGATGATGGCAGCGCTGCCTTTCTCGCCCTTGCCGGTGCGCAGGCTGAAGTAGATGTATGGCACAATGATATCGCTGCCGGTACCGTACACAATCTTGTGGCTCAGCACAAAATCCTGAAAAGCATCGCCCACGCAGCGGTCACCGTTGACGGCAAGGGTGCGCTGGGTGCCGGTCTTTTCGGTGACGTTGCCGGTGCGGATGTACTGAGCATCCTCGGTGGTGGCGTTCAGGGAGCCGGAATGCTCCTTCACATGGTCGGCGCAGACGATCCACTGGCTTTCCTTGGTCTGGGTGCTCTCGATCTGGAACGCCAGCACAAAATCGTTCGCCGTCTCAATGCCGGTATACGACGCGCTGGGCGTGATGCCGGACTTGGTAATGGCTTCAGATACAGTCATATCAAAACTCCTTTCATTTGGGCATGTAGTAGGTCAGACGCATTTGCAGCTGCATCTTACAGCTGCCCGCGCTGTTTGTGACGATGTAGCCGCTGTTCGTCACGGCAATGCCGGTGGGGGTTTTATTCCCGCCACAGGCCGAGAGGTCGGGCAGGTTATGGCGGGCATCCTGCTGCATGACCCACTCGGTGAGCTGCTCGAAAAAGCCGCTGTTCTGGATGCTGACGGCATCCACCTCGCTGTACTCCCGGCGGCTGAGAAAGAGGTAATTCTTCGCCATTTCCCAGCCGGAGATGTACTCGGTGATGATGGGATTACCGGGGCTATCCTCGATGGAAAAGGCAGTGGATTCTTCTTCCAGCCCGGCAATGCGGAATGCTGCACCGGTGGCTTCCTGCTCGTCGGCGATCAGCGGGCAGGTCTTGAGCCATGCCCGCAGGGCGGCAATGGTGGGCTTTACGGTTTCGCTCATTTGCTCCCTCCCAGAAACTGCTTTGCGGCATCATGGGCGAACTTTTCCATCTCGTCCTTGTGGTCGGCAATGGCCCGCTGGCCCCAGTAGGAGCCGCGCAGGCCGTTCTCACCATGTAGACCCTTGCCCTGTTCATGCAGATAATACTGCCTGCGGGCGTAGGGCGTATTGTACACCAGCAGACCTTCCTTGAAGTCGGATGCCTGATTCACGCTGTTCTTCAGCGTGCCGGTGTCAAAGGGCACATAGGGGTCTACCGTTGCAGCCACTTTCTGAGAAAAGGCAAACTGCAGCTTTGCGAACCGCGCATCCATGTCGGCCTGAAAGCCGGGCCGGAAGGTGATCTTGAAATCAAAAACCGGTGCGCTCATACGATCAGCTCCCTTCCACGTGCCAGTGGGGCAGCAGCGGCTCCCGGTTATCGGAGACAGCCGCTGCCGTACAGCATAGGTGCGTTTTTTCGAGTTTGGCATACTCTTCGACGGTCAAGGCAGGCACCGCGCCCTGCACCAGCTTCCAGCCGCGTTTCAGGGTCCAGTGCTTGGCCTTTTCCGCAGCAGGAAGCGCCGCCCACTGAGCGTAGGGCAGATAGCCCATGGTGCACACGCTGGCCGGGATGCGGATGTGGGTGGTGCGCTCCGGGTCCTTGGCAGTACCGGAGCCGGAGGTGGAGCGGCATTCTCGCCAGCTGCACCCGGCGAACACCCAGCACACCGGCATGTCCGTCTCGGTGGCAGTGTCGTGGATGAGGTTCACCACAGTAACGGCTGTCTGCATCACAAAATCCCCCTGTACAGCAGGCCGTGCGGGTCACTGCCCAGCGCGGTGCGGATGATCTCATAGGCTTCCTGCCGGGCGGCGGCGGTCACACTGGCATTGCTGCCAAAGGTGACGCTGTAGCCGTCGTTTGAGACGCTGGCAGCACCCGGCACAGCGCCCGCCGCAGACGTAGCGGCCAGCAGGCCGATGATCTGCCCGCAGGCATCCGCCAATGCTTCCCGGCAGGCCTCACACCCGGCGGCGTGGCTCTCCGCCCGGCCAAAGGTGGCGGCATCGATCATGCGGGAAGCCCGGCTGCACAGCACCCCGAAGGCCGCTTCCGGCACTGTACCGCCCGCCGCCGCATACTGGTCATAGGTGCAGTAGAGCATGGCCTTACGCCTCGATGCGCTTGATGTACAGGGTCTTGGGCTTGGACACCTTGATGCCGTACACCTTGCGCCCCTGCACAGCGGATGCGCCGATGTACTTGCCGGAGCCGCCCAGATCCTGCAGGTGCACCGGGGTCTGCCACTCCATGACGCGGTGGCACCAGTTGGGATGGCCGCAGATGAACTCGGTGGTGGTCTTTTTGGTGGCCACGCGGGTGGCGTTCTCAAAATCCATGTTGTTGGACTCGTACACCGCAAAGCCTGCGATCTGGCCCACCGCGCCGGCCTGCACCAGCTGCTGGGACAAATCGCCCTGCTTGATGAAGCGGTCGTCCTGCATGAGGATCTCCAGATACTCGGGGCTGACGATCATCCAGCGGCCGGCCTGCGGCACGCCGTTGCGGCTCAGGGTGCGCTTTGCGGCCAGAGCTTCCTTGTAGGCGGTGGAAGCGGTGCAGGCGGTCTTGGTGGCGCTGATGTTGGCACCCGCTGCGCCCTGCAGCGCCTCGATGGACTTCTTGTCGATGGACAGAGCCATGGAGTAGCCTGCGCTATCCAGACGCTCGGCGGTGATGCCGTCGGGCACGGATGCAGCGTCAAAGCCGTCGATGATCTCGTTCACGGCCTCGTCGTTGTCGATGTCCAGATCCAGATAGGTGGTGGTGCCGGCATCGGCATCCACGCCGTTTGCCTTGTCGTAGGCCTTGACGGCAACCTCAGTGTCGCGGACAGGAATCTTGACCTTACCGGCCTTGGGGCTGCCCTCGTAGCGGTTGTTGAAGATGGTATTGTCGCGGGTGACCAGAGTCGCACGCAGCTTTGCATCTACCAGAGCGGAATAACGCTCCTGACTTGCATGTGCCATAGGGATCTCCTTTCGTTGTTACAGGTTCAGTTCAGGGTTCAGGGATTTGAAAGCGGCTTCCACACCATCGCTCTCGTTGGCGGGCGGTGCACCGTGCTCGGCTCCGGTGGAGACCACGGCCACACCGGCTGTACCGTCCTCACCAAAGGCCCACGGATTCGCCTTGGCAGCATCGTCCAGTGCCTTTGCAATGTCGGTACTGCGGTCGGCAGAGCCTTTCAGGGCATCCAGATCCAGCAAAGCCCGCACTGCCTTGACGCTGCGGCCCTTCTTGCTCATGATGGCGGCATTCAGGGCGTTATCGAAGGCAAAGCCCTCGGCCTGCGCCTTCATGTCGGCCTTCAGCTTGGTGACCTGCTCCTGCAGGCCTGCCACGTCCACGCCGTCAAAGGCTTTCAGGCCGTCCTGTGCGGTCTTGAGCTGGGCGTTTGCGTTGTCCAGCTGGGTCTGCAGGGCCGTGGCGGCAGACTTCTCCCGGTTGATGTCTGCGCCGTTCTCCTGCATGATCCAGTTCAGCTGTTCGTCGGTGATGCCGGGGATCTTGTTCTTCACGTCTTCACGCTTCATGGTGGAAACTCCTTTCGTGTGTGAGACCTCAGTTTTTTACACTGTTCTCTGTCAGTATTCGGTCGTGGGCGGGGTACGCGCCGCCCGCCGCATGGCACCGTTTGCAGGGCTCGAACCTGCCGCTTCCGGTTTTGGAGACCGGTGCTCTGCCAACATGAGCTAAAACGGCATGAAAAAAGCACTGGGCAAATTTTGCACAGTGCTTAAAAATGGGCAAAAGAAAACCACGGTGCGTGTGCATCGTGGTTTAGTTGATATTATGAATTACGGCGTGCAACAGTAGATTCTGTCGTACACTGCTTCGCCCTCACGAGAAAGAGCTGTCGGCTCGTCATTCTCGTCAAAGGTCGATGTGATGAAATCATCAAGCTCCAAAAGAAGTTCATCCAGACTTTTGCAGTTTACCGCGCTGGGAACATGCTTCTTCAAAAACTCCTTGGAATCAGGATCTAAATCTTCAAAACAAAAGGTCATTTCTGCTCACTCCTTGGATTCAGCTGAATCAGCTGTCCCGTGTCTGGGTTTATCGTGACGATCGCTTTGCCAATAAGGCGCACGCTTCGCTTTCCTCTTGAATCCGTTTTTACAGGGTTGATGCGCTCAGGATTCAAAACGGTATCACGCATGGCTTCATAGCCAACACCGCTTCGCCGGATGATTTTAAGGTCATATTTTAACTTATCGGGGTCGACCAATGTGCCGAACATACGCTCCATGAAATGGGCGGTATGTCCGGTAATAACAGTACCATCCGCAGTAGTCTTGCCAACAAGCTCGGTCTGGATGCGCTCGTGCGTACTCTTGTACAGGTCAAAACCTGCAAGCGGCGAAAGCCAGCCACTTTTTACGCTGTTGGCATATTGCATCAGCAACCGATATTCTTCGGTATTATTATACCGTGCATCATAATATTTTGCAACGGTATTCAGGCTGGTACTCTGCGCATTGATAGACTTGAGCCAGTCGGTGTGATGCGCCTGAGATTTTGCACTTGCCCTACTGGCTTCACTCCTGCCGAACTTCGGCACGCTGACACGGGCGCTGTCCACTCTGCCGCCGGTGGCCTTGGTGAAATCACTCAGGCTCTGGCGGGCGGCTTTCAGGCGCACAGCGCTGTCAGTGGTGTCCAGCCCGGCGGCGTCCTCGGCCAGATACCGCTTTTTCCAGCGGCGGACGTTCCGCTCCCGGGCGCGCTGCATCTGGGATATCTCGTAAGCGGTGTACTTTTTGCCGTTCCACTCGATGTCCCGGGCGTTCAGCTCCCGCAGCTGCTCCTGCGTCCATTGGGGCGGGTCGCCCAGCTCCGGGAACACCGCGAAAAAGGTGTGGCGGCAGTTCCAGCCGCAAAGGCCTGCGCCGGTGCCGTAGCCGGTGGCAGCTTCAAAATCCGGGTAGTGCTTGCCCTTGTAGTCCACCGCGCCGCCCCGGTGAAAGCGCCTGCCCTGCCACTCTGCATGAGAAGGACGGGCACCGCCGTGGGCGGTCGTCTCCACAAATTCGCAGCCCATTTCGTCCATGCGGGCCACCTGCAGCTTGCCAGTCGTCTGGTTTACACCGGTGAGCACGGCACGGCGGGCGGCCACCTCGATGCTGTCCTTGTGGCCGCTGGGATATGTGACCATGGGCATGTCGTCTGCAAGGCTGTCCACAGCCTGTTTGACGGCGGTTTTGTAGTCGAAGGCACCGGTGCTCACCTTGAGCCATGCAGCGTCCAGTGTGCGTTCAAAGGCCCCTGTGACGGTGTTTGCCGTGGTGGCGGTGAGGTTCTGCCATGTGCCGCAGGTCTGGCGGGCACCGGCGTCTAACAAATTGTTCAGGGCGGCGCTCTCTTCAAAAGGGGGCGGCTCCATGTCGTAGTGGTAATAGATCGCATCTTCACGCTCTAAGGCTTCGGTCGCGGTCTGCAAAAGCAGCTTGCGGATGGCCGTTTCGCTCTTGCCGGTGTACTTCGCCAGCAGCTTCACCACGTCGTTGCGCACCGCTTCGGTCTGCTGGTAGCGCCACAGCTGCCAGTTAGCGGTGGGGGTCACGGCGTCCATCTTGCCGATGCGCCGGGCAACGTCCTGTAAGATCGCGTCCTCGACCTGCTGCCAGAGCTGCACAAAGGCATCCGGCATCTGGTCGAGATAAGACGGCGGCAGCATCAGGCACCCCCGAAGGTGAGGGCTTCGTCAGTGTGGCTGTCTGCCTTGGCTTCTTCTGTCCACTGGTGGGCTTCCTCCTCGCTCAGGCTGTACCGGGCGGCGAGGTAGCGGCAGCGGGGCACAAGGCCCGCAATGGCGTCCTCCCGCAGCTGGTTTGTGCGTTCCTGCTCACTGACGATGTAACTGTCGTCCCAGTTGACGGAAATGCTGGTCTCCGGGTCCACCGGTGCGCCCAGCAGGTTCTTTGCCGCCCACAGCATGGCACGCAGAATGCCGATCAGTGCCGTCTCGATGGGGATCTGGTTCTTGTTGGCGTTCTGCACCAGATCCTGACGGCTGCCGGTGTACTCGGTGGCGGTGGTCACGGTGCCCTGATCGAACTTATAGCGGTGGCAGCCCAGTTTGCACTTGAAGCTCATCATGTCCAGCGCGTCCTGCACCGCCTGATGGTTGGAAGCGGTGCGCAGGTCGGGGTTATACTCACGCCATGCAGCGGGCTGGTCGATGCCGCCTTCCGGCGTGGGCAGCTCGTAGAAGATCTGCCGGTGGACGGCATCCGGAGGCACGGCGTGCTCGGTGCCTTCCTTGTCCACCCACTTGCGGCACAGGGAGCGGTCATAGAAGATCTTCTTGCCGCCGAGGCGGATGTCCTGCCGGTAGTTGTCGAAGGCGTAGTCCACCATCTGTGCCGCGTCCAGCGCCTCGGAGAAGATGCTCATGCCCAGCCCCATGCCGCCGTCAAGGTTCTTGACAGCAGCCGGGCTGAACAGGCTGAACCATGCCGGTGCGCCGGTGACCGTGATGCTCTTTACCGTGCCCGGCGGGGTCTTGTCCTCGGGGATCTTCGCGAATTTCGGCGTGCCGGAGATATCGTCCGTCACCTCAAACCATTCGTTGGTGATGGCGCGGCTGCCGTTCCTGACCGTGTGGGTCTGCAGGTAGACGGCAGGCTTGCCGCCCATCATGCACTCGGACACAAAGGCCGCTTCGGTCACAACGCCGCGCTCCACGCTGATGGGCAGGATGCAGCAGGCGGGGTCGTAGTCCAGCCGGATGCTCCCCTGCGGCGAAGGCAGAGCGTTGCCGGAGGCATCCACCGTCAGGTTCTCCACGCTCATCACAAAAGCGCCGGTGCCCGACCAGTAGGCCTGCTCCACCAGCCGGTTTGCGTTCTCCCAGAAATGCAGCTGCCGCAAAAGGCCCCCGGTCTGCTGTTCATCGCTGCCCAGCAGATAGGCAGAGGTGGCTGCATCGCCGATCTGGAGAGTGGTCTTGTCGTTGAGCAGCAGGTTTGCCCAGTCCTCGCAGACGTGCTTCGGCATCCGCAGGGAAGCCAGACGCCGCGACATGACGCTGCCGTCCGGTGCGTCCTCTTTCTGGTCGTGGATGTCGGGCACGTCGCCCTTCCACCACTGCCGCCAGACTTCGATGTTGCCGTAGTAGTCCGCATCGAGGTGAAGATGCTTTGTTTTGTTCAGGTAATCGATAAAAGCGGCAACGTTCATCTTGCAGTCAGTCTCCTGTAATCGCGTTCGATGGTGTACTCGAACGCATCCAATGTGTCAATGTCGGTGGTGCCGTCGTCCAGACGCTCATCCACGCCGGGGTGCTTCTGGCTCCACAGGGCGCTTGCAAGGGCGTCCCGCAGGGTGGCGGCTTCCGGCAGATACCAAAAGCGCCCGCCGCCCATCAGGATGGACGTCAGGCGGATTCGGTCGATGATCTGGATCTTGGCGGAGTTGTTGACCCGGTCGGCCAGCCAGGAAAGCGGGCAGGCCCGCAGCCGGGTGCGGATGTGGTTGATCAGCGTCTGTTCGGCGCTGTCGCAGAAAAGATAGTGGATCTCGCCGTACCGTGCGAACACGGCGGTGCAGAACTCAATGAGCTGCGCGGCGAGGAAGTCTGCATCCTGATCCTTCGGGTCGATGCGGGCGGATGCCAGACCCACGACCCCCGCGTAGTAGGGCAGGATGCCGGTGGCCACGAATGCGTGCCGGGAGCCGTTGCCGCCAAAGTCCACCCCGATGTGGATACGCCACGGGCGGCAGGGCTTGTCCGCAGGCCAGAGGAAACGCCCATCCCCGGCGGCAATGCTGTCCGCAAAGGGCCGGTAGATGATGCCGCCCGCTGCAGCCCACTGGCCGAGGATGAAGCGGTTATAGTAGACCGTGCCCGCGTACTCCTTTTTCAGCTGAGCCACGAACTCCGGCGGCAGAGTGGGGTTGTCGTCGATGGTGTAGGCCTGACAGTAGATGTCCGCGTCGCTGTCCAGAAACTGCTTGAACCAGTGCTGAGGATTATCCGGGTTGCAGGTGCCGTCAAAATGGCTGTGCGGACAGGACAGACGGCTTTTCAGCATCTGAAATACACCTTCGTCCCATGTGGTGATCTCGTCCCCATAGGCGTACTCGAAGGCCGCGCCCTGAATGCGGGCAATGTGCTTTTTGTTGTCGGCACCCAGCACGCACACCTTGCGGCCGAACAGCTGCACGATGTTACCGGACGCCGAGGTGCGCACCACGCCCACAAGCTCCGGACCCCAGAGGGCCCGCATGGGCTCCAGCACGTTGCGCTCCAGCGTGCCGAGGGTGTTGCCCAGCATGACGCAAAGGCCCTCGTCCCGGGCCGCGCAGATGCGCTTGGGGATGGTAACAGCGCAGTCCAGATAGGTCTTGCCGGAGCGGGTGGCCCCAGTCTTGACGTTCCAGCGGTGGGAGCAATTGCGAAGGAACTCCTGCTGAAACTCAGTCAATGGCACTGTCCACACCTCCCAGCAGCTTGCGGGCAGCTTCCAGTGCATCCGCCGCCGGGTCCTCCTGCACGGTCTCCTCGCCCAGCATCTTCAGCAGCACCCCGGCGGCACGGGCATCACCGCGCTTGGCGGCTTCAGTAATGCCCATGACCACCGACATCTGATTGTCGATGTCCTCATTGTCCACCTCATCCCGCAGCAGGGCATTCACCCGGCGGCGGTCGGTCTCCGGCAGGCTGAGATAGTAGTCGGCGGCTTCTTTCATGCTGCGCTTGCGGCGGCGGGCCGCACCGGAAGCAATGCCGCCCTTCTGGGCGATCTGTCTCTGTTCGCTCTCCGTTCGTTCATTGAACGGGATGAGATTTTCTTCGTTGGCCACGTCACCACCTCTCTTGCCGTAAAATCAAAAAGCCGCCCGGAAAACCGAACGGCAAAGATATCAAAAAAAAATAAGCAGCACCCATGCATTCAGTTTGACGGACAGGCGTAAAACGGGCGGGTGCCGCTGCATCTGGAACTTTCGCGGCCAGATGCCCCGCTATGCTTTGCACAGCCGTCCCCCGACTGTACATTGCATGGCGCTCTGGGCAGGCCTTGAACCTGCAACCTACGGTTTTGGAGACCATCGCTCTGCCAATTGAGCTACCAGAGTAAAAAGCCGCCCTTGGAATCGAACCAGCCGTGTCTACACACACGCGCCGCGCTCCAAACTGCGCTCAGGCGGCCATATAAAAACAGCTCCGGTTCGCCGCCGGGGCTGTTGGTTGGCGCACATCCTGTCAGGAAAGCTACACCTTGGCAAGGATTCTAAGGCCTTTTCTTGGCACGGGAGGTTACACGTGCGGCCTTTCGGGTTGTCTGGTCCATGCGCCATACGGTGCGATACGGCGGAATCGAACCGCCTCCTGTCTCTCATGAGCGGCAGGCTGCCTTTGTTTCAGTGTATCGCATAGATGCGCAGTCCGCGAAACGTGAAGAGAGAAAAATGCCTGCAAAGCCAAAAGGAGGAAAATTATCATGGAGGTTCGTTTCGGAGACTGCGTGTATCGGTTTGCCTTTCCGGCATTGCCGATGGTACTATTCAATCACTTTCGCACGGTTTCTGTACATACCGCGTACATACCCGAAGCTGTACAAAAAATCACGCGTTTTTTATGCACTTTCGTCAAAATCGCAAAAAGGTGTTGCTTCCCAGATCTCTGCAAGGGCCTCAAACCCTACTGTGATGGCTCTGGATGCCGTGTGTGCCTGTGCAAAGCCCACCTCAGCGGCGGCCTGCTCACGGGTCTTACCCTCAACATAACACAGGATGATGCACTTGCTGCGGCGGATGGATGCCGTGTCAGCATTCAGCAGATATGCCGTATCAATGGCCGCCTTCTGCATCTCCACATACTCGCACTTGAGGGCAGCCAGCTTTTCCTCTGCTTCCACAATGGCCGCGCCACCGTTCCCCACCTTGTCACTGGTTCCAGAACGACCAGGTGCAGCTGAAACGCTGGATGTGGTGGCGGTAGCGATGCACTGTAGATCTACAATGCGCTCTTCCTGCTGCTGAATCTGTGCCCGCATTCTTGGCAGTCGTTCAAACCATGCCCGCACCAGCTGGGCCTTTTCATTCTTAGGTGGCTTTTCGTTCTCGCTTTCAGGTGTCCATGTGCGGATCATTGTTCCTCCTTTACTCCTTCCAAAAACAGCAGCACTCCGGGTGCTGCAAACGGGACGCGGTAAATTTCAATGTCTGATTGGGTGATGTACTTACGGCCAAACAGCCGTTTCATGTCCTTCCATACGGCCCACGGGACGCGGTAGAAAGCCCTGCCGCTAAATGAGCATAGTACAAAGGCGACACCTCCGAGAGCTTCTGTGCGGCTCAAACGAAGCGCTTGCGCGGTCAACACACGATCAAAGGTCAGCCGGTCACTGTCAGTGTGCTTTGCTTCAAAATTGATGGCTCTTCCGCCTTTGAGAACGCCTTTGTAGTCCGGCTGGGCCTGTTTCGTGTAGCAAGCAAGGAACCGGCCAGCACGGTCCGGGCTTCCAATCGGACGCATCGGTTCTGGGGTCTTTTCGATGTCTGCAAGGCCGATGGATCTGTAATAGGCGCAGGCATTGTCAATGATGCTTTCAAAGCCTTCGCCCTCTGCACGGCTTCTTGCACCTGTATAGCTGCGGCGAATGCTGGCCGCCGTTCTGGGTCTATTCATCGTCGTCCTCCCACTTGATAGCCTGTCCACACTGGCCGCAGAACACGTTCCGGGCCGTGTCGATGTTGTGCAGGTATTCACCGCTGCCGCAGTTGGGGCAAGCCAGAATACTCTTGTCGCCGTCCGGGAAGGGGCTGCGAGGAATCTTCAGCAGGAGAGCATCCCGGCCCATCCTGCAAGCCTCGTTCACTGGCTCCATACTCTCGTAACTCTCGCGGTGCGCCGGGTTGAGGATCTCCGCCGCACGTTCAGTGCTCATTTTCTCGCTCATCGTCGCCCCTCCAATACTCCACGAAATAGATCTGGGCAGACTTACCGCCCCGTTTCTCTTTTCCCATGCGGACAACATATCCGTTATAAGCCAGAATAGCGGCAATAGCACGTCGGTCATCCACGAGGTTACAATCAATTTTGAAATGCTCAGACATCTCCATCACCTTCCTCGCCCTTGACCAGCTCCTTGAGGTGGGCCAGCTTCTTTTCGGCCCACTGAGGACTACGGCCATAGATGCAGTCGAGCTGGGCCAGCATGATTCTGACATCTTCCATCTCTTCACGGATGTTGTCGCCGCTCTTTACAGTAGTCGCGCAATCCGATGCCCGGCGGTACTTGAGCAGTGCTTTGGTAAGCTCGGACATTTCCTCGATAGCCATATCGACCTGCTTGTTCATGCCAAATTTCTGGACAGCAGCTCTCGCATAGGTGTACAGCTCATCCTCCGGCTTTTCTTCCTTCTCACCAGCCGGGTGAATGGCAAGGATCAGCTTTACCTCCGTGCCATCGTGCCGCGTCCAGCAATGTTCGATGCTCTGAGCGCCCATCTTCTCGCAGGAGGTGAGCAGCATATCGCGAACGGTGCGAATGAGGTTTTCCTGAATCTCTCTCTGCGTCATTTTACCGATACTCCTTTCCAGTTGCCTTGTCCCTCAGCGGGATGCGGCCTATGATTTCGAACCCTGCGATACCGGCCATCTGGCGCAGCAGGGGAACGATGTCTCCGATTCTGTCAAGCCGGGCGGCTTCCTTCTGGTACTCGTCCCGGCAGATGTTGCGCATGGCCGCGGTCGGTGTCGGGTCTGCATAGTGCTCGGCATTCCGGCCTATATTTTCCTTGCTCATGTTCTCACCCTCTCTCTTCCCACAAACACGCCCGAGAACAGGCGTTCTCCGATGGTGTAGTGATAATACCGGTGTCCTGCCGGAACGTCGTCTGCCGTGCCATCTGCCGGTCTGAGCACCATTGGATGACTAGCGACCTGAACGACATACTCACCGCCCTGCACAAGCCGCTGCATCCAGCTTTCTGCAGGTGTAGCATCAACCCGGCTTCCATCCATGCAGCAGACCGCTACGGCAGGCGGAACAGGGGACAGCATCGTGAAAAGTGAAAGCTGTTCGACTTCAATCACGGCGCACCTCCTACTTTGTAGATCAGAGCCACAGCAAGCATCCAAATCATAAAAGCGGTAGTTGCTGCAAGAGCTATGGGGTGATCGCGCAGCAGCCAGACAAGCGCATAGCAGACTGCAATAATAGCTGCAACAACAGCAACAATAAACGTTGCGGCGAACATCGCAAATCCTAATGTCATGAGCGTTTTTCCTCCGGCAGTTCAGGCATCGGCATCCAAAGAGGAAAAGTATCCGGTGCACCTGCCACAAAATCCCACTTTGCGGCCTGTGCTGCCTTTGCCCAACGATAAAATGCGATGACCTTTCCGTATGCAGCATCATTTTCTGTCGGCGGACATTCTGCCGTTTTGCGCCAGCGCTGGACATCCGTATCTGCTGCCGTCGGAGTGCTTTCAACAATGCAAACAAGCTGTTCCAACTCGTTCTCCATGTATGGGTTATACCAGCCGCCCAGGATTTCCGGGGCCAGGTCGCGGATTCTCTGGATCACGTCCTCCGCGTAGACCATACGTTTTTCGCTCATTTTGTAATCTCCTCCGGCGGCAGCGGCATCCAGCCTACCACGGGGCGGTCTATCTTGTTGTTGTAAACGTCGTCCGGGTTGAAATGGCGGTATTCCCACCAGCCTTTCGGGATTTTGTAGTCGTCCCGCTCCTCGTCGTATGTCCCCCAATCGGGAAGATCTTCCCAATACCATACGCTATCTTGTAAAAAAACGCTCCCGTCTTCATAGTGCGCTGTCGTAATACTGTATCCGTCAATATCGTTGCGGTACAAAATCAGCACTTCGGTTTCGACCTTGGGCGGGTCCGTTTCAGGGTTGCGCCATGTCGGCTGCAGTGTTTCCGGGTCAATGGTGGGAGCGTCGTCCACGCTGTTCAGGGCATCCTTATAGCAGCATTCTTCAATAGTGAACGGATTGCTGGCACGAAGGTTCATTTCGATGCGCTTGTGCAAAGCGTTCGCGTCAATCAGTCTAACTTCATCCATCGTCACATCCTCCCTCACTTCACAGACGGGTTTACACGTTCCACCAGCTCACAGCCGGGCACTGCCGTGCCGGTCTTGAGCAGGGCCGCAATGGCCGTCTTGTTGGGTGCGCGGGTGGTCATCTCGGTCATGTACTCGGCAGGGACGGCAGCTTCATCCAGCACGCAGACGGCCTTACTGCGGCGAAAGCTCACCGCGCACCGGTCACTGCTGAAGTTCTGCCCACCCAGAGCATCGGTCAGATAGTGCTTGAGACTGTCGATCTTGCGCTTTGCGGCTGCCTTGCGGTCAGCAAAAGCCTTTTCCTGCGCTTCAAAGGCCGCAACATCGGCTTCGAGGTTCTTTACCCAGCAGGCGATGTTGTCCACCTTCTCGGCCTTTGCCATGTTCAGCTCTTCCAGCCGGTCGATGTCCATAACCTCGCCGGTCTCCTGATCGATGCAGTCCAAAATCTGCGAGTTGATCTCATACAGGTTCATAGTGCTTTTTACCTCCATTCGTTCAGAGCACGAGAAACGGCCCTGAACGGCGTTTTGCGTTTTGCAGTATAACTTTTCCGGTTTGCCCTAAAACCGCGTTCAGGGAGCCGTGCAGGACGCTCTGAACGCCATATGCGGGCTATTCTTTCAAAAGCTTCCGCTCTGCGCGGGCTTTCAGCATCTTCTGCAACTTACGGTGTGAATGCATGCAACGCTCTGTCATGAGCCGCTCTCCCTGAATCTTCTGAATCCGCTCCAGCCAGTCAGGAAGCAGCTTGTCCTGCCACTTGCAGTGCTGTATGACATCGTAAAACGCCTGTTCTGCGATATCATCCGGGGCCGTCCGAAGGTCTGACTTTGCCCAGACCGTGGAAATCGCCTTCCGGCTCTCGTCTGTTTGGGGCTTGCCGAAATAGGCATCTGCCACGGCCAGCAGTTCGATGATCTTCTCCATCGTCAATCAAATCACCCCCTTGAAGATGTCTGCATAGACATCCGCTGCAGATCTGGATGTATTGCCCGGTGCAGGCTTGTTCGGTTGCTGCTCCCGGTCACGGGATATCCACCCGGATGCTGCTGCCTTCCAGTTCTTCATGGGATTCCGGCCCACCTTCCAGCCGTTGGACTCGTAGTAGGCATGGAACCGAATAGCCTGCCCTTCTGTGCCACCCTTCTCCGCAAAGTAACTTTTCACCGTTTCAACATCCGGCGGTGAAAACCTGCTTTTGGGGGTAGGGGACAGCGCTTCAGCGCTACTACTATCAGATACTTTAGTATCTGTTGTACTTTGTACTTTGTACTTTAGGGGCCTTTTGGTTTCGTTTGGTTTCTCAAAAAAACCAATTGGTTCCGTTTGGTTATCGTCAAAAACCTTTTGGTTTTCGTCGGTTTTCTTTGGTCTGCCGCCCTTTCGACCTGCTTCTCGGTGCGCAAGAATAGAACGTTGATACGTCTTTATGTTTTCGTCCATAAATGAGCGCAGGGATTCAAAGGCCACCTGTTCGATAGGCTCAAGCCCTTCCGGCTCTTTGCCGTGCTCCACATACTGCCGCATTTTTGTGAGCACGTTTTTGTATTGCTCAGGTGGCAGGATGTCCAAGATTACGAACTTGTCAAAGGGTATCAACAAGCCTTTTGGGCGAGCCATTTCGATATCGTCCACCACTAACCACCTCCTTCCCGTTTTTGAAAACCAAACGCTTTTCGTAAAAACCATTTTCTTTGGTTTTTACAGGTCGATGATCTTAACCTCTACGCCGTAGCCGATGACGTTCCGGCACTGCTGTTTGATGCGGGGGATTGCAACAGCGCTGCTTTTGAGGAACTTCTTCGTGCTGGGGGTGCAGGCCAGATACAGCGTAACGCCGTCCAGACTGGCCTTGGTTCCGCGCAGGTTGTCCGCAATGAACTTGTCACCGTAGACCTCAACACGGCGAATAACCTCTCCCCAGTTCGCAAAATTCTTGCCCGGATACTTCGTAGGGGTGGTTTCCTGTTCAGCCTGCTGGCTGTTCTTGCTCTTGAGTTCGTTCAGGGCATCCAGCATTGCCGTCATGCAGGAAGAGCACACCTTGATCTCGTTCTGAAGCTCAACAAGGGCACTGTTCAGGACCACCAGCTGGTCAATGGCCTTCTTCATGTCTTCGTTCTGCTGGTACAGGCGGCTGTCGATAGATTTCAGCAGGATACACACCCGGCTATCATCCGGGGTATCATTCGGTACATCCGCAAGCATGAAGTCGTATGCACCGTTGCGGATATTGATAACTGCCGACACGGAACGACCGATAATGGCTGCGACCTCTGCATCTGACAGGCCCTTACTAAGAAGAAGCTTTGCATTGCGCACCTCTTCCGGCATAATATTTCTTTTTGCTGGCATTTTTCTCTCCCTCATTTCTGCCGCTCAGAACGGCAAATCTTCATCGTCGTTGATAACGGCAAAATCGTCCGTGCCGGTCTCAGCCGTCTGCTGGGCGCTCTGAGCGTTTCTAGCTTCGCGGGCATAACTTTCCGTCTGTTCATCAAAACCCCGTGTAGACGTGTTGTCAGGGGCTTTCGAGCCGCAAAAGCTGACCTCACGCACCTGAATCTCATAGGCAGTGCGGTTGTTGCCCTGCTTGTCCTGATATTTCCGGGTCTGCAAGCTGCCATTGACGGCGATCATGCTGCCCTTGTCGAAATACTGGGAGATGAACTGCGCCGTCTTGCCCCATGCAACGCAGGGCAAGAAATCCGTCTCGCGCTGGCCATTTGCAGAATAGCTGCGTTCGCAGGCGACATCAAAAGAGCAGATCTCCTTGCCGCTTGTGGTGGTGCGGAGTTCCGGGGTATGGGTCAGACGTCCAATAGCTGCGATCATGTTCAGCATAGATCAGCCCTCCTTCGGCTGTTTCTGGGCACACGTCCAGCACAGGACGCGCCCAAACTTCTTCTTGGTGCTTGCGGCGGTCTCTGCCGGTTCAACGGTGCGGTTCTTATAAGACACCGGCTGAAGTGGTTTGCCGCAGCAGGCGCAGATAAAGGGCTGTTCCTGTACAGGCTGCGATTTCGGGGCAGGAGCATTACGCTTCGGAGCAGGAGCTTCACGCTTCTGAGCAGGCTGCTTCTGCGGCTTGTTCACACCTGCGGGGTTTCGACCTTCTGCCGCATGATACTCGTCCGTGTCGGCATCCTTGGTATCGTCGATGCAGAACAGGCCGTTCAGGGCATACTTGCGGGCGTAGCTGCTGGATGTTCCCGTCACCTGTGCAGCGTCCATCTTGGTTTTTTGCTCCGGCTCTCTTGCGTATGCCTTCACGGAAATGCAGCCACCATCCAGAGATTCCAATTTTGCAGTGGCTTCGATGTAGTGCCACCCCTCAAGAACCTTCGGTTCATCGGAGAGCGTAAGCAGCAGGTCATGAGCCTTGAGAATAGGCTTCACTGCTTCCAAAATGTCCTCACAGGAACGATATCTGTACCCGCCGAAGGTGTTCATCTGCCCTTTAGGGGCCTTGAGTTCGCTCTGCACAGCGGCCAGAGCGGCGTAAATGCTTGTGCTTTCCATTACTCTTCATCCTCCTGATCTTCGGTCTGTTCTGTCCCTCGCGGCAGGAAATAGTAATCATCCGGCGGCTCAAGTGCCGGGCCGTAGCCGTCAAGGGAAAGGTCGTACATCGGATTCATACTGCCACCTCAGGTGCCGGGTCAATGGCGGCAGGGGAGATGTCCGGTGCAGGAATCAGCTTTCCAGCGGTCAAACGCTGCAGAGCAGGGGAGTGCTGCGTTTCGCTTGCAGGCTTCCCGAACTTGACCTCGGCACCCAGATCTTCGACCTCGACCGTGACGCGCAGGCGGTACAGGCTTCCTGCTTGACCGAGGGTAGAATAGACATCGTTCATCAGCTTGTCGATGACTTCCGGGACATAGTTCCCGCCCACAAACCTGCCGTCGCTCGAAAAGCGGCCCTGAATCTCAACATAATTTTTTTCCATCTGTAAAAACCTCCGATTTTGTGGTATCATCGGGGTGATGAAGTCGTTCAAACTCATCATCCCTTGCAGCTCGTCGGTGTTGGCGCACCGGCGGGCTTTTTTCGTATAGTGCGTACCGGCGGCAGGCTGTCCACCTCGCTGCGGTCGATACGTTCCCGCGCAAATGTGTACTTGTAAGTTCGATGGCTGCCGCTGAGCCCATGGCTGACGGCAGACGCAAAGCTGTTCGCGCTCTTGTAGCCCAGCCGCCGGGCACACATCTCAGACGTGCCGGATGCCAGCAGATCGCCGGTCTTTGCGTCCCAGACGGTGTACCACATGACGCGGGCAGGGTTTTCATTACGCGCCCTGTAATCCCTGCAATATTGGTTGTGGTGCTCTCTGCGGCAGGAAGCGCAAAAGCGCAGGTTGCCAGCAACATTTTCCATCACCTTGCCGCAGTCCAAACAAACGCGGGTAAAGTGCTTTCCTTTATTCATGGGTGGTGTCAGCCCGCCTTCCTTCCGCTCTTCACGGTGTTGCGGGGCTGCTGGTGCACCTTCTTGCTCCGCTTTTTCTCCTGATCGGCGGCGTAGAAGCCCAGCCGCATAAAGAAGATCGCCAGCAGGATCAGCACCATGGCCGTGATGAACGCGCCGTCCGAGACGGTGCCCAGTGTCTGGGCAGTGCCCTCAACGCCCATGCCGTACAGCAGGCCTACCACAAAGCAGGCCATTGCCAGCCAGTACCATACGCCGGATTTAATTCTCATACAGATTTTCCTTCCTCAACAGTAGGGAAGAACAGCTCCCCGATTTCATCCTGCGGGATATCAAGCGTCTTGCAAATTTCTGCGATCTCAGTGCTTGTCCAAGGCTGCTTCCCGTTCATCCGCTTGCTCATTGTGTCAGTTCCGATGCCGATTGCATTTGCAATCTCCTGATCCCGGAACCCGCAGCTGTGGAACCGGCCCCGCAGCTTCCAGTACGGAATCTGCCGGAAGGTGCCGCGAATGGTTGATGCGTTCAACATTTTATTCCTCCTTCTTTTCGGCGGGCAGCACGGTGCCGATAACTGCGTTCATGATCTCGTCGAAGCCGGGAAGGCCAAAGGCGATGATGCTCAGCTGGTCGATGCGGCTGTCAAGATCGGCTTGTGCCTTGGCCACAAGGCCTTCCGCCTGCCGCAGACTGTCGCAGATCTTGCCGTAATCGGTCTTGGCCTGCATATACCGGGCTTTGTAGTTGTCGCGGTGCTTGATGAAGTCGTTGCGCAGATTGATGACGTCGGCCAGCTCTGCTTTTGCGCTGCCTACTGCCTGAATGGCGGCGTTCAGCCGGGTGTTGGTGGCTTCCAACTGCTCAATGTGCTGCTGTGCCTGAAAGCTCTCGTAAGCGCCGTTCTTGCGGATGGCAGGCAGCACCTCGCTGGTCACCCAGCGCTTGAAGGCCTTGGCCTTGGGCATCTTGCTGGACAAAATCAGGCTGTACAGGCCGCTTTCGTTGATAATGAGCATTTCCTGCTCACCGGAGGGGGTGACTGTTTTGGTCACCCCTTTGTCCTCGGCGTCAACATGGTCGCGGATAGCACGCTGGGGATTCTTGTACCCAAGCGCCACGGCAACGTCCTTGCCGACGAGCCACGGTGTGCCGTCGATCTCGACGGTGCGCACCTGCCCGAACTCGGGATTAGTGAATGTGGTCAAGTCGTTCATGGTGAAGATGTACCTCCTTGTGGGTGGCTCCCTTCTGCGGTAGAATAGAGAGACAGAAGGGAGGTGAGAATAATGTCGGAACTGGAAGATGCGATCCGCGATGGGGGCAAGGTGATTCTTGGCGGCAATGCCAACACGGCAAAAACGGTGGCAGCATCTCAAGGCTCGAAACGCATCGTGGAAAATGCACAGGTGCGATCGTCTGAAGATCTGCACAAGTTTGTGGAACGATACGAAGTCGACCAGAAAGAACAGGCGAAAGAAAACCGAGTGAACCGCTGGCTCACTGTTGCGTCACTGCTGATCGCTTTTGTCTCTATGGTCGCGGCCATCATCGCGATTGTCAGATGAAATCCCGGACGATTCGGATGATCAGAGCGACGAGGGTGACAAGCTGCATACAAATCGTAGCAATCAGAATCTTGGTTGTCGTCCTGGGAGTCCAGTCGCGCTTACGGCTGGGCTTTTTGTTGTTGTTCATGTGGTTCACCTCCTTGTGTGCACCTCGTTCCTGCGGTAAAATAAGAAAACAGGAAGGAGGTGAGCAGAATGGTGGAAGTCAACCATAATTACGTCGTTTCCGGTGTGCAGACAGACGATCTTGTTGTTTCGGGCAAATACGGCAATGCAGATATTCAGGGAATTTTGACTGGCTCGGTAATTGTAATGGAACCAGCAAAATTTGCGGTGAATGGTATCATGCATGGTGATCTTCTGGTCAAAGAGGGAGCTACAGCCGAAATCCGTGGAACGCTGGATGCACCCGTAATTCAAGTTCGTGGCCAGCTGGATATCTACGGAACTGTAGTGTGCCCGCTGGGTATCCCCGACACGGCGGTTCTCCATCCGGGTTGCATTGTCAACGGCGTAAAGTACGATTGATGGTGTGACGTTTGCCAGTCCTGCATTGCAGTGCGGGATTGGCTTTTTTTGTTACAGCGTTCTGGTTTTGCATTCCAAAGTAATCTGGCGTTCAAGTTCTTTTGCAACATCCATTGCTTCTGCGAACAGCAGGTCGCGGCCCTTCAGCTGTTCCAACAGCTCCTGTGCAATCTTTTCGGCAGAATCGGACTTTTTCATGCTTTTCACCTCCTTTGGATGAATTTGTTTTTCTTAGAGGTTTCGCTGAAGGAGATAGTCGATAGAACAGTTGAACATTTCTGCCATTTTTTCAAGTTTGGACTGAGGAATGTTCCCATGAACCATCCAATTGTAGACAGTTTTGCGAGTGACGCCCAAGGCTTGTGCGAACTCTTCAATGGTCAACTTTCTACGGCTTCTTTCAGCGTTGATATTCGGATAAAGCAACTTTAAAAAACTCCTTTCGCGTAAAATATTACTCAAATTGAGTAACTGTGATTATAATATACTCGTTTTGAGTATTTGTAAAGTAGAAAAATACCCAAATCGAGCAATAATCTTTTGTGGAAATTGTTCAATTTGGGTATTTTAGTTGACTAATTACTCAAAATGTGTATTATTATATACATAAAGGGAAAGGAGTATGCGTATGAATCGGATATCCGAGCTTAGAGCAGAAAAGGGTATCAGCATGAAAGAAGCCGCAAGACTTTTGAATATGCCTTATACCACCTATGTGAACTATGAAAAGGGAACACGAGAACCAAATTCGGAGACACTGATTGCTTTGGCCAATTTTTATAATACGTCTGTCGATTATCTGATTGGAAAAAGCAGTGATCGAATCGATGAAAAGACACTGGATACTGTAAACAGCATAGATCAGGATATCCTTGAGTATGCTGGAAATATAAAAGACGCCTTAACATTACAGGCTATGAGGGAAAACAACAAGAAGCCCACCATCCCGCCGGGCTTTGAGCCGATGCCGAAGATGAAGAAAATCCCGCTGATCGGCAGCATTGCCTGCGGGGAACCCATCACGGCAGAGCAGAACATTGAAAAAATGGTGGACGTGCCGGAGAATATCCGGTGCGATTTTTCCCTGACCTGCCACGGTGACAGCATGGTGGATGCCGGCATTCACGATAAAGACGTGGTGTATATCCGCATCCAGCCGGAGGTGGAGAACGGAGAGATCGCCGCAGTGCGCATTGACGGCGAAGCCACCCTCAAGCGGGTATATTACAACCCAGGCACGCTGACCCTGATGCCTGCAAACCCGGCCTATGCGCCAATGGTCTACACCGGCCCCCAGCTGGAAGAGGTGCACATTGAGGGCAAAGCTGTAGGCTGGACGCACTGGGTGGGGTAATTTTGGATTATCGGAGTCATTCCAGTCTATATAGCGAAGGAGTGTTATGTATGAAGAAAACTATGAAAAAGACCGCTGCAGCACTGTGCATTGCCGCAACGCTTGTATCTGTGGCAGCGCCGGCAATGGCTGTCAGCCCAGCAGAATATATGAGCACAGCCGCTCTTGAAGAATGCAATACTGCGACGGTAGCGCAGGTGGAAAGCCTGATCAACCAAATCGGAACCGTCACGACTGCCCGCCGCCCGGCAATTGTGGCTGCTGTAAATGCTTATAACGAATTGGACGATGCAAGCAAGGCGCAGGTCAGTAACTTTGCGGTGTTGGCAGAAGCCCAGCAGGTGCTGGGACTGAAAGACGCTCTTGCAAAGCTGAAAATCAGTTACGATAAGGTCGAGGACGCAAGAAGCTATGTGTCACCCACGGAAGACCGACTGAGCAATCAAGGCAAAAGCTATATACTGCCCTTCTTTGTAAATGGCAGCACCAATGATCCGTCAATGTTTTTCATGGTTCTGTGTAGCGGCAACAAATATGTGTACTTGGACACGATTACGATTCGCGCGGGCGAGTATAAATATACCTACACGATTGATTGGACGGATGTGGATCGTGGCTATGATGGAAAGCAGTACTGGGAACTGACATCTTTTATGGGCGATGATGAAGATATCCAGTGGTTTAAGAATATTTTGAGCGCTGATGAAATCATTATCCGATACAGCGGCGATGGTGGCAGCATCGACCACACAGTCACCCCCGAAGAGCGTCAGGCGATTACGGATGTTTTGAACGCATATGATCTGTTCAAGGCAGCAAGCCCGACTGTGCGCGCAAAGGCTTTGAATAACTGATGTGAACTAAACAAAAAAGCCCCCGGTGCTGCGAACACCGAGGGCGCAGAAGGAGAAAATACGGGATGACAAAAGATACCGAAAAGGTCTTGCTGAAACTTTATCGTGCATACACGGAGCGCCGCAAAACCTTGCCGAAGTCTCAGGCAAAATACTTTGCATCAGAAGATGTGTCGGCTGCATTGCCGGGGATTCCGTGGGATGACGTGAGAGAGGCGCTTGCGGAACTGCGTGATGATGGCTATATCGACCTTTACATGATGGGTGCCTGCGATCTGTTTCCGAAGGCTATCGAGTACGGCGAAACGGCTGTCGAACGCGGCATTGACAAGGCGCTGGATGTGTGGAGTAAACTCCATTAACCGAGTTTCAGTTTGTCCACCGAAATGTTCAGCGTCATATCTGCGAGGGGATGGCCCGCATCGCACTGGATGGAGAAGCCTTTGACGCGATGGACTTCAACACCGTTCAACTTCATTTTGAAGTCTTTTTCGTCAAGATAAAGTTCGACGGCATTCTGACGCTCTGACATGATAGCACCTTTCTTTCTGTGTATGAATGAAAAGATTCGTTCACGTTCATTATACATCAAAATTATGCTAAAGTATAGCATAATTTTGATTTGCACAAACAAATAAAAAAACCTCCCCCGGTGTTACCAGCACCGAAGGAGGTTTCCGAACCGCTTGCCCGAAGGCGTCACGGCTCTGTACAGTAGATTTTGGCGAACCTCTGCACAGACTATGATACCACCTCCGGGCAGGCTTGTCAAAGTGTACCCTTGTGTATGGAGGCGGATTTTATGAAAAAACGGGTCAACACGGCATTTTGGGTGGAGAAGGAAAAACGCTGGTGTATCGCGGTGCAGAAGAACGGCACCCGCAAACGGTTTTACAGCAGCACGCCTGGCCGCACCGGCCAGCGGGAAGCCAACGCAAAGGCCGATGCCTGGCTTGACGATAGCATCCGGGACGGCAAGAAGAAGGTAGCTGCCCTCTATGCCCAGTGGGTAGAAGAACTGAAGCTCACCTGCGGCACATCCTATGTTGAGCAGTGCAAGAAATACGGAGATTACTATATTCTGCCTGTCTGTGGGGACATCCGCATTGACGAGCTGACCGAAGGCGATCTGCAAAAAGCCATCAATATGTCTTTCAAAAAGCGATGCCTTAAAAAGGAGCGTCAGCGTAGGTCAAGCGACAAGCCTTTGAGCCGCAAGACCATTATGACGATCCGCTCAACGGAGATCAGCTTTTTGAAATGGTGCCGCCGGAACAGGTACAGTACGATGTTCCCTGAGCTGTCTATCCCGAAGAATGCCCGCATGGGGAAGAAAAAGATTTTACAGCCGACCGCTTTGAAAGTTCTGTTTGATGTGGACACTCGCCTTTACTATGGCAAGCTGGTCTTTGACGAGTATATCTATGCCTACCGGTTTGCAGTTGCTACAGGTGTACGCCCCGGTGAACTTGTAGGGCTCTGGTATGGTGACGTCAAAGGGAACACGGTCAATCTGCGCCGCAGCATCAACCGGTTGGATGAGGAAACCACCGGCAAGAACGAAAACGCCATTCGCTCATTTGACATGGGCGAGGAAGCCCATGAGGCCTACGAAGCGCAGGTAGCCTTGCTGAAGGCTTCCGATATCCCGCTGAACTATACCACCCCTTTGTTCCAGATCCCGAACCAGAGAGCTTTATTCAAGCGCTGGAAGAAGTACCAGCGTGACAATGGCATTGAGCCTCAGGTCACGCTGTATGAGATGCGACACACTTTCGTCAGCATTGAATCAGGCGTATTGACCGACAGCCAGCTGAAGATGCTGGTCGGTCACAGCAAGAACATGGACACTGCCGGAGTGTATCGGCACGAGCTTGACGGTCAGAGGGAAGATCTTGCTGCCGCTACCACCGCGGCATTCAGGAAGGCTCAAGGGTGATTCTGGTAACACATTTGGTAACACTCTTTTTTGTAAACGTAGCAAAATACATGGGTTACAAACCAACCCCACTACATTTTTAGCAAGTGTTTAGGCGCGTTGCAGATATGTTTTTGACGTCACTCAATCATTTTTTGTTGTTCGACCCCCACTACCCGCATAAGAGAAAAAACGCGATGAGTTCTCAGAATTCATCGCGCTTTCTTTTATATAATAAATAGTGTTGTTCGAGGTCTGCTCCCTCGCACAAAAAGAAACCGGTACAAAATGGGTACACCCCTGATAGACATTCCTATTGATTGGGACCCGCAGGCTAAGCAAAGCCGCACTGTGGCTTTGCTTGCGGCATAAATGCCGCCGCCTTGTTCGAGGTTCCCTCCCTCGCACAAAAAGAAAAACCAGCACACAATGTGTACTGGTTTTTGGTGCGAGGGAGGGGACTCGAACCCCCAAGGATAAACCACACGCACCTCAAACGTGCGCGTCTGCCAGTTCCGCCACCCTCGCATACCGTATTGTTTTCGCAGCCCTGAAATCTCTGAGGTGAAAGACCGTGATGCGGACTGCTTGAATATATTACCACGTTCCCGGCAGATAGTCAAGCGCTTTTTCTCTTTTTAAATGAAATTTTCGGGCCGTCATTTCTTAAGAATATGTTGGTTGAAATGCATGGATGGGTGTGATATTATAAAACTAACTATCTCTGCTCAGTTGTTTTGGCAGCAGGGAAGAAGATGATAAGGATACGGCGGAAATGCATTTCTGCGCAGGGTGCAGACCGACCGGTTTTTTGAAAGGAATTTGAGTGGACGCAGGAATGAACGAGAAAAAAGAAAATGTTATTGTAAACGGTTTTTTCTGGCGCTTTGCAGAGCGGTGCGGTGTGCAGCTGATCTCAGCGGTGGTGTCCATCCTTCTGGCGCGCATCCTTACACCCGATGATTACGGCAAGGTGGCACTGGTGACGGTGTTCAACAATATCATGTATGTCCTGCTGGACTGCGGCATTGGCACCGCGCTGGTGCAGAAGAAGGAAGTGGACGAGCTGGATTACTCGTCGGCGTTCTTTTTCAGCATTGTGATCAGCTTTGTGCTGTATGGGGGAATGTTCGTGGCGGCACCGTATCTGGCTGCTTTCTACAATGACCCCAGCATGACCCCGATCTTTCGCGGCATCAGCCTGACAGTGGCGGTCTGCGGCATCAAAACGATCCAGCAGGCGCATGTGACCCGGAACATGAAGTTTCAGTATTTTTTCTATTCCGCCTTTGCGGGCGCGATCGTATCCACGGTCCTGGGCCTGGGCCTTGCCTATATGGGCTTTGGAGTCTGGGCGCTGGTGGTGCAGCAGGTATCCAATATCACGGTGGACACGCTGGTGCTGTGGAAGCTGTCCTCCTGGCGGCCTAAGATGGAGTTTTCGTGGCAGCACCTGAAAGGGCTGCTCTCTTATGGCTGGAAGCTGCTGGCCTCGTCGCTGAGCAGCGTCATCTACAACAACCTGCGCAGCCTGATCATCGGCAAGATGTACACCTCGGCGGATCTGGCGTATTACAATCAGGGCGATAACCTGACTTATAATATCGCGTCAAGCGTGGATACTTCCATTGAGAGCGTTTTATTCCCGGTCATGTCCTCACTGCAGGATGACCGTGCGCAGGTCAAGAACATGACCCGCCGTTCCATCAAGACCTGTACCTATATTATTGCGCCGGTGATGATGAGCACTGCGTTCTGTGCCGAACCGCTGGTGCGCCTGATCCTCACCGAGAAGTGGCTGCCCTGTGTGCTGTTCCTCAGGGTGTTCTGTCTGGGGTATGTGTGCTGGCCGATCATCACGGCAAACCTGAATGCAGCCAAGGCGGTGGGCCGCAGCGATCTTTACCTGAAATGTCAGCTTTTGAACGAAGGGGTGTGCATCCTTCTTCTGCTGGCAACATTCCGTGTCAGCGTCGAGGCCATTGCATATGGTATGCTGATCACGAATATTGTGACCCAGATCCTGGATGCACAGCTCAACAAAAAGCTGATCGGCTATGGCTATCTGGAACAGATGCGTGATATCCTGCCGACCCTGCTGCTGGCAGCGGGCGCGGGCCTGTGCATGTATCTGGTCATTTTCCTGCACCTGCCGGATCTGCTGACGGTGATCATTCAGGTGGTGGTTGGTCTGGGCATTTATCTGACAGGCTCTGCCATTCTGGAATTGGACACCTTTGAATATTTCAAGGATGTGCTGGCTCCGTCCATCCGGCAGAAGCTGAAACGCTGAAACCGGCATTTTGAATCGTGTAAAAATCCGTCGGGCGGGTGATGTCCGACGGATTTTTGTTCTTTTTGTCTAAAGTATACAAGAAGAAACATTAAAAACCGGCAAAGCGACCATTGAAAAAACGCAACTGATATACTAGAATATAAGTACAAGAGCGCGGCACACGGCTGCGCGGAAAATGCAAAGCAGAAAATATAAAACAGGAGGATTTTCCTATGCCTATGAAAATGGGTTGGCGCTGGTATGGCGAGGGCAACGATCCCATCAGCCTGAGCGACATCAAGCAGATCCCCGGCGTGACCAGCATCGTCTGGGCGTTGCACGACAAGATGCCCGGCGAGATCTGGGAGATCGACGAGATCCAGAAGGTAGCCGATCAGATCCACGCTTACGGCTTCGACATGGACGTGGTCGAGTCGGTCAATGTCCACGATGACATCAAGATCGGCCTGCCCACCCGTGACAAATACATCGAGAACTACAAGCAGTGCATCCGCAATCTGTCCAAGTTCGGTGTCAAGGTCATCTGCTACAACTTCATGCCGGTGTTCGACTGGACCCGTACCGATCTGTTCCACCCCGTGGGCGACGGCTCCACTGCACTGTTCTACGAGAAGGACAAGATCAAGGGCGATTACAAGGCTATGGCTGAGTACATCATGTCCTTCACTGAGAAGTATAACATGACCTTCCCCGGCTGGGAGCCGGAGCGCATGGCAAAGCTGGACGAGCTGTTCAAGGCTTACGCCCCTGTCACCAAGGAAAAGCTGTGGGAAAACCTGAAGTACTTCCTGGAAGCACTGATGCCCACCTGCCATGAGTGCGGCATCAAAATGGCTATCCATCAGGATGATCCCCCTTGGGATATCTTCGGCCTGCCCCGTCTGCTGGTGGATGCCCAGAGCATCGACCGCTTCCTGAGCATGGTGGATGATCCGTACAACTGCCTGACCCTGTGCACCGGCAGCCTGAACGCAAACCCCAACAACAACTGTGCCGAGATCGTGCGCAAGCACTGCGACCGCATTGCCTTTGGTCACATCCGCAACATCCACCACTTCCCCAACGGCGACTTCTCCGAGGCTGCTCACCGCGACTGCTGCGGCGAGACCGGCATCATCGAAGTGCTGCGTGCTTACCATGACTGCGGCTTTGAGGGCTACATCCGTCCCGACCACGGCCGTCAGCTGTGGGAGGAAGGCCCCGGCAACTGCCGCCCCGGTTACGGCAAGTATGACCGTGCTCTGGGCGTTCAGTACATGCTGGGTGTCTGGGATCTGCTGGATCGTCTGGATGAAGAGAAAAAGAAGGGCTGATAAATATGAAGCTGTCTGAGATCAAAAACGGCAATCTGTCCGCCGAGTGGGCAGAGAAGGGTTATGAGCTGCCCAAATTCGATATCGAGGCTGTCAAGGCCAAGACCCACGCCGAACCCACCTGGGTGCACTTCGGCGCAGGCAATATCTTCCGTGCATTCCCGGCTGCCATCCTGAACGATGCGCTGAACACCGGCAAGTATGACCGCGGTGTCATCGTGGCCGAGAGCTTTGACTACGAGATCATCGACAAGGCTTATCGTCCCTACGACAATATGAGCCTGCTGGTCTGCCTGAAGTCCACCGGCGAGATCGAGAAGAAGGTGGTGGCTTCCGTTACCGAGAGCCTGAAGGCTGACTACTCCTTCGGCGAGGACTGGGCACGTCTGGTGGAGATCTTCCAGAACCCCAGCCTGCAGATGATCTCCTTCACCATCACCGAGAAGGGCTACGGCGTTGCTCCTGCTGACCTGGAGCGCGGCCTGACCCCCGTTCTGGCCATGGGCAAGGTCACCGCTCTGCTGTACGAGCGCTTCAAGGCCGGCAAGCTGCCCCTGACCGTTCAGAGCATGGATAACTGCTCTCACAACGGCGACAAGGTCAAGAGCGCTGTCCACGCCTATGCTTCCAAGTGGGTCGAGCAGGGTCTTGTTCCCGCTGAGTTCCTGGCATACGTTCAGGACGAGACCAAGATCACCTTCCCCTGGAGCATGATCGACAAGATCACTCCCCGTCCCGACGCAAAGGTCCAGGATATGCTGGCCAAGGACGGCTTTGAGGACAACTACACCATCGTGACCGAGAAGCACACCTTTACTGCTCCCTTTGTCAACGCAGAGGAGACCCAGTACCTGTGCATCGAGGATCACTACACCAACGGCCGTCCTCCGCTGGAGCTGGGCGGTGTGCTGTACTGCGACCGCGAGACCGTCGACAAGATCGAGAAGATGAAGGTGTGCACCTGCCTGAACCCCCTGCACACCGCAATGTCCATCTACGGCTGCATGCTGGGTTACACCCTCATCAGCGCCGAGATGGCCGACGAGGATCTGCGTTCCTTCATCCAGAAGATCGGTTATATCGAGGCAATGCCCGTGGTCGTTGATCCCGGTGTCCTGAACCCCTATGAGTTCATCGGTGCTGTCATCAACCGCCGCCTGCCCAACCCCTTCATGCCCGATGCTCCCCAGCGTATCGCTACCGATACCTCTCAGAAGCTGGCCATCCGCTTCGGCGAGACCATCAAGGCATATCAGGCACGCGGTCTGGACAAGTCCAACCTGGTGCTGATCCCCCTGGTGCTGGCAGGCTATGCCCGTTACCTGAAGGGCATTGATGACAACGGCAAGGCCTTCGAGATCTCTCCCGATCCGATGCTGGCTGAGCTGCAGGCCATCGTGGCTCCTCTGGAAGTCAAGGAAGGCGAGCAGGACTTCAGCTGCCTGAAGAACCTGTACAGCCGTGCCGATGTGTTCGGTGTTGACCTGTACGAGGTCGGCCTGGGTGAGCAGATCGAGGGCATGGTCAAGGAGCTGTACGCTGGCAACGGCGCAGTCCGCAAGACCCTGCACAAGTACGTTGTCGCCCGCTGAGCACTGACACGATCCTGAATTAAGCTATCTTCGTTCCCGCGCTGCGTTTTGCTTTGCCGCAGCGCGGGATTTTTTTGTTTTCCGGCATGGCGGAGCGCATGGCTCTTTACATTTGGAGAGCGATTTGCAATAATAGAAAAAAAGCGCAGGAGGGTCTGTACATGAAAGTAATGGTTTTTGATGTGGGCGGCACCGGGATCAAGTATTCCGTGATGGATGAGCAGCTGAACCGGACCGATACGGGCAGCACGCCCACCCCGGCGGATTCGCAGGAACACTTTCTGAACACTCTGCGGGAAATCTACCTGCCCCACAAGGACGAGGTGGACGGCATTGCCCTGAGCCTGCCCGGCTTCATCGATGCCGAGCAGGGCGTGGTCAGGGGCGGCGGAGCACCCTCGCTGGCCTACAATGTGGGCACGCCTGTCGGCCCCCGGCTGGCCGAGGCCTGCGGCTGCCGTGTCTGGATCGAGAATGACGGCAAAGCGGCCGCCATTGCAGAGCTGGAGCGGGGTGTGCTGAAGGGCTGCAGGAACGCAGCAGTGTTCATCATCGGCACCGGTGTGGGCGGCGGCCTGATTATTGATGGGAAGCTGGTGCGCGGCCGGGACTGCACGGCAGGCGAATACAGCTTTATGAACACCAACGCCGATGCCTGGAGCGACCCCACAAAGAGCGTTGCCTGCCAGTGCAGTACCAGCGGCCTGTTGAGCGGCTACCGCGCCCGCAAGGGCCTGCCCGCCGATGCACCCATGGATGGACGCATCTTCTTTGAGGCGGTCCACGCCGGGGAGAGCGAGGCCAACGAGACCCTGCGCAGCTTCTGCCGGGCCGTTGCCGTGCAGATCTACAACCTGAACGTTCTGCTGGATCTGGAAAAAGTGGCCATCGGCGGCGGCATCAGCAAGCAGCCCATCCTTGTGGAGACCCTGAACGAGGTGTATGAGGCGTACATCCTGCGGGGCCATCCCTTCAGCGAAGCGCAGGCCCGCTGTCTGCCCCGCCCGGAGATCGTGCCCTGCCGGTTCCTGAGCGAGGCCAACCAGATCGGTGCCTTTGCAAGCTACCAGAAGGCGTTTTTGGAAAAGTAACGATCTGACAACGGCACAGCGCTGGTGCATCATCGTATCTGCGCTGTGCCTTGATTTTTGGGCGCACCCATGATATGATAGACCCTGCGCGCAGGGCGCGCGGAAAACAAACAAAGGAGTTCTTTTTCTATGAAAACCATGCATAAATTTCTGGCCGTTGTGATCAGTGCCGCTCTGGCTGCCGGGCTGCTGGCAGGCTGCGGTGCAGCTTCCAGCACGGCATCCAGTTCTTCGTTTGTGATCTGCTCCGGCTTATAGGCACGGCAGCTGCGGCGGTTTTTGATGGTTTCCAAGGTTTCGTTGGTCATTCCAAATCCCTCCCTAAAAGCGTGTGCCTTTATTGTATCACAAGACAGGCCGGAGTGTAAAGAAATTCCCTGCAGAGACGGTTTTGTTGCGCGTAAACGTTATCGTTGCGGGAATCATGTCAAAATGCACAATAAAACGTAAAAAGATTATGGAAAAGCATTCTTGCTGCCAAAGGACAAATACGCTATAATAGGGCTACCAAACTGGAAAGGAGTCGTGCTCTATGGCAAAGGCATCGCAGGCAGTCATTCTGGAAAATGAATTTTATATCATCAAAGCCCCCAATGGAAAGGTACTGGAAGTAAAGAACTTCAACACCGAGAACGGCGCGGCCATCCAGCTGTGGAGCTATGCAGGCCATCCGTGGCAGCAGTGGCAGTTCGTGGATGCAGGCGAGGGCCGCTGGCGCATCTGCAACCGCTTTACCGGCAAGATGATGGATCTGGCCCTTGGCGGTGTGGTGGAGGGCACATGGCTGCACCAGTGGGACCGCACCAGCGGGCTGAGTCAGTGCTGGGCGCTGGAGCCCACCCGCAGCGGGCGCACCCGCATCCGCAATGTGCTGGCGGATAAATACATCGACCTTGTGGGTATGAACACCTCCAACGGCGCACAGGCCCAGATCTGGAACTTTGTGGCCGGCGGCAATCAGGAGTGGACGCTGGAACGCATCGATCCGGACACCGCCCAGAGCGGCCGCCGCGCTGAGGAGGCCAAAGACCCGCAGCCCACGCCCAGCCAGCGCAAGCATCAGAACGACCTTGTGCGCAAGCTGAACAATGCGGGCAAGGGAAGAGCAAGCCGGAAGGGGCAATGATTTTAAATTGCCGCCGCGTTGCTCTGGCATATTCAGAGGAAAAAGTTATTTTTGGTTTGCACCCCGGCAAAGCCTGCGGGCTTTGCCGGGGGCGTTTTTTCCCGGGAGGGGCCGCAGCGAAAAACGGCATTTTCCACAAAAACAAAATCAAAAGGAGAACGCAATGAATCTAGGAGCCTTCATGAACCCCGAATTTCCCATTTTCAGCACCACGCTGTGCTATCTGGAACGGGACGATGCCTACCTGATGCTGCACCGCATCAAAAAGCAGGACGACTACAACCATGACAAATGGATCGGCGTGGGCGGAAAGTTTGAGCGGTTTGAAAGCCCGGAGGACTGTCTGCTGCGGGAAGTGAAGGAGGAGACCGGCCTGACGCTGAAGCGCTTCCGCGCCCGGGGTCTGCTGACCTTTATTTGGGGCAACATGACCGAGTTCATCCACCTGTACACCGCTGACGGCTGGCAGGGCGAGATGGTGCAGGGCGATGCCTGCAAAGAGGGTGTGCTGGAGTGGGTGCCCAAGGAAAAGGTGACGGAACTGCCCATCTGGGAGGGCGACAAAATTTTCTTCCGCCTGCTCAACGGGGATCGACCGTATTTTTCGCTCAAGCTGGTGTACGACGGCGATACCCTGAAACAGGCGGTACTGGACGGGAAACAGATCGTCGGAAAGACCTGACCGGCAGCATGTCTGGGAGCTTTCCCACGCAAGTGAATCGGGCCATTCCATCGCCCGCCCTATTGCCTAGCGGCAACAGGGTCCCACCCCAGCGGACACTTGCTTTGGGAAACTCCCTGCCATACTGCCTTCAAAGCTGGCATAAAGCCAAAAAGCCGGAGACGCATTGAAACGCCTCCGGCTTTTCATATCATAATGCTTTAGTTCAGCTTCAGGTCGCCGTCCTTGATCCAGCCCAGCTTGCGTTCTGCCTCACAGAAGAGGACGCTGAGCACGGCGGGCAGGACGAAGCACAGCAGGATCATGGCCGCCCAGTCCATGGGGGTGATGGCAGCTTTGGTGCCGGCGGCAATGTCGCTGACCCAGCCGGTGTATACGCCGATCTGGCCCACCAGACCGCAGGTGCCCATGCCGGAGGAAACGGCGG
>ENA-OOWV01000288-OOWV01000288.1-human-gut-metagenome-genome-assembly--contig:-NODE-288-length-41728-cov-6.965349_pt1 | contig 41728 bp, 32 predicted proteins | sample MGYA00241584_ERZ501337 | MGnify/ENA primary metagenome ERZ501337 (study PRJEB25962, sample SAMEA2042744) | human gut metagenome | biome: human gut; feature: human-associated habitat; material: faeces... | reverse complement strand
GGATAAACATGAATTTATCTGAAATAGCAGGAAAGGAAATTGTTAACTTAGTAACGGGTGAAAGATTAGGGGTAGTTGGAGAATGTGACCTTATATTAGATGAAGTAAGTGGTGAGATATTAGCGCTTTTAATACCTAGAGAAAGAGGATTTTTTGGAATTAAAAAAGATAAGTCAGTTCTTGAGGTACCATGGAGAAGTATTAGAAAAATAGGAAATGATATGATAATAATAGAATATGATGGTGTTTATTAAAGTATATTAAGTAGATTTATATTAAAATTCATTTGGATAGGTTTAACTTATAAGAACCTTCTAAGTGAATTTTTTTTTATTACTTGGTAAAACTATATTTATAAAGTATATATTGAGAGGAGTTTATTTATGAGATACTATGAAGATAATATAAATTCTAATAGTTACATAGAGTTTTCAAAAAATAAAAGCAAGGCTAACTTAAAAAGTGAAGAAGTAGATAATGAAAATAAAGATAGTCAAAGTGAAGATATAGATAATATAAAACAAATGGGTGTACCTAATATGCCTCAACAAGCTAAAAAAGAGATACAATGTATAACTATAATAGGAGAGATAGAGGGACATTATGTAGGTAATCCTCAAAAGAAATCGACTAAATATGAACATATAATACCTATGCTATATTCAATAGAAGAAAATGAAGATATAAAAGGAGTTCTTATAATACTTAATACTGTAGGTGGAGATGTTGAAGCAGGTCTTGCTATGGCAGAGCTTATAAATAGTATATCAAAAAAAGTTGTAACTTTAGTTTTAGGTGGAAGTCATAGCATTGGTGTACCACTTGCTACTGCAGGAGATTATTCATTTATAGCTCCAACTGCAACTATGGTAGTTCATCCTATAAGAACCAATGGTCTTGTTATAGGTGTTAACGAAACTTTTGAGTACTTTAAGAAGATGCAAGAAAGAATAACTCAATTTATTATAAGAACATCTAATATAGAAAGAGAAGAACTTGAAAAAATAATGCACTCAAAAGAAGATCTAGTAAGTGATGTAGGTAGTGTATTAATAGGAAAAGAAGCTGTAGAATGTGGTCTTATAAATGAAGTTGGTGGATTAAAAGATGCTATGAATAAGTTAAAAGAACTTATAAAAGAAAGCAATAATAAATAAGATTTGTTTAATATACAGAATATATGATATAATTAAAGAATATAGTTAAAGTGTTAGTGTTTATGCATTAACACTTTTTGCTATGATTAGGATATAAGATACTTATTAAATTAGAATGATAAAAGAGGTGAGATGGGTGGCCAAGAAGAAAAATACTAAAAGCAAGAAGAAAAATAAAAATTTAGAATTTAATGCTGAATATCACAACTTAGTTACTATATTTATTGGTATATTTTTATTGTATAGCTTAAATTCCAATTCTATGGGATTTGTAGGAAGTATGATGCAGACTATTTTTAAAGGATTATTTGGAGGTCTGTCTATTTTTATACCATTTATAATAGTTGCTACAGGGATACTTGGTTTCTTTGATGGAAACGAATATATATATAGAATAAAAAATACTAAAATGTATTATTTAACAATAGCATTTATATTTGTATTCTATGGTTTATTAAATGCTAGATCTCTTCCAGTTGAAAGCCCGCTAAGCAGTGAAATGTTTAAATCAGTGATTCAAATGGGTGTTGATGGTAGTGGAAGTGGTTTAATTGCAACAGCTATAACTTACTATATAAAACAGGCATTTGGTATAACTGGAGGATGGTTAATAAGTATATTTGCACTTATATTTGGTATTATGTTTGTATTTAATATATCTATAAAAGACTTAGTATCAAATATAAAAGCTAAATCAAAAGGAATAAAAAATAGTGATTTAACTATGAAAGAAAGAATGGCCAATGTGAAGCAATCTGTAATAGAAATGGTTACAGATGAAGTTGATGAAGAAACTGTGATTAAAAAACAAGGCTTATTTAAAAAAGATAAGAAAAAAGAAGAAGTTATAGAAGATGACTATGATGAAATAGAAGACAAGACTATAAAGATTGTAGGGTTTAATAAAGCAGAAGACGACTATTTAGAAATATTAGAAGGCACTCAAAGTATGCCATCAGAACTTGATGTATTAAAAGAACTTCAAAATACAAATAAACAAAATATAAATAATGATGTATATGAAGATGTCAAAGAACAGCCAATAAAGACATCTAAGACTTATGATAGTGAGAAAACTCAAACAATAAGTATAAAACAAGAGGCAAACTACGATAATTATAAAATACCAAGTGTTAATTTATTAAATAAGATAGATAAAAAGGCTGATGATAATAGTAAAAAGAAAGTGTTAAAAAATGCTTCTTTACTAGAAAAAACTCTAGCAGACTTTGGCGTTGAAGCTAAAGTAAATCAAGTTACAGTAGGACCTACTATAACAAGATATGAAATACAGCCAAGTCCAGGAGTGAAGGTAAGTAAAATAGTAAACTTAACAGATGATATAGCATTAAGTTTAGCTGCTAGAAGTATAAGGATGGAAGCTCCGATCCCAGGTAAAAGTGCTATAGGTATAGAGGTTCCAAATGAAACGCCTTTAATGGTTGGGCTTAGAGAAGTATTTGAAAGTGAAGAATTTAAGAAGTTTGACTCTCCACTTGCTATGGCACTTGGAAAAGACATAAGTGGAAAGCCGGTGATAGGCGATATAGGTAAAATGCCACATTTACTTATAGCAGGATCAACAGGTTCTGGTAAGAGTGTTTGCGTAAATACATTGATAAGTAGTATACTATATAAGGCAAGACCGGATGAAGTTAAGTTACTTTTAATAGATCCTAAGGTTGTTGAACTTGCAAATTATAATGGAATACCTCACTTATTAATACCAGTTGTAACAGATCCTAAAAAAGCGGCAGGCGCACTAGCTTGGGCCGTACAAGAAATGGATAACAGATACAATTTATTTGCAGCTAAAGGTGTAAGAGACATCAAAGGATATAACAAAGCAATTGAAAAAGAAGAAGAACAGGGAACTTTACCACAAATAGTAATAATAGTAGATGAGTTAGCAGACTTAATGATGGTTGCAGCAAAAGATGTTGAAGAAGCAATATGTAGATTAGCACAAAAAGCAAGAGCAGCTGGAATGCACTTGGTAATCGCAACACAAAGACCATCAGTAGATGTAATCACAGGACTAATCAAAGCAAATGTACCATCAAGAATTGCATTTGCTGTATCTTCACAAGTAGACTCAAGAACAATATTAGACTCTGTTGGGGCAGAAAAACTATTAGGAAAAGGTGATATGTTATTCTTCCCAACAGGATTTCCAAAACCAGTCAGAGTGCAAGGGGCATTTGTATCAGACGAAGAAGTTGAAAAAATTGTTGGTTTTGTAAAACAAAACGGAACAGCAAATTATAGTGAGGACATATTAGAAACAATAGAAAACAGTAATAAAACAGAAAAAGAATTAACACAAGAACAAGCAGAAGATGACGAAACAGACCCATTTTTAATGGACGCAATAGATGCAGTTGTAGAACAAGGAACAGCATCAACATCATTTATACAAAGAAAATTCAAAGTTGGTTATGCTCGTGCAGGAAGAATCATAGACCAAATGGAGGAAAGAGGAATTATCTCTGGATATCAAGGAAGTAAGCCAAGAGAAGTTTTAATGTCAAAAGAAAGACTTGACGAATTAAAGATGGGAACACCACCACAAGAAGAATAAATGTCCATTTTGGGACGGTTCTTTTTGGGACATTGTCTTGAATATGGATAAATCTGAATATGGTTGATATATTAGCATTTAGGGACAATTACAAAATTTGGAAAAATGTCCCAAAAAGAACCGTCCCCAAATGGACAAGAATGGAGGGTACAAGGTTGCAGAAAAAAAAGAATTTATTAGAAAAACTAGTAAAAAAAGATTACAATAATGAACTTGAAGAAGTTTTAGAAAATAAAAATTTTGATGAACATGTTAAAAGTACTCTCTTAGGAATATTATATAAAGTAGAGGCATCATACAAAGACCTAGAAACAGTAAAAAAAGATGTACAAACAAAAGCAGAATATATAGCAAGTATAATAGAAATTATAAAAAATGATTGTGATTCTATAAAAATTATAAAAATGAGTGATGATGAAAACAAAATACCCAATAATAAAACATACATAGTTGACAAGAAAAACAAGGTAATAATAGCATACCCAATAGAAAGGAAACTATTATATGCAATTGCAAAAATTTCAAAAAAAGATAAAATAATAAAAGATGAATACTTTCTTATAGATGAAACATTATCAGAATTAATCAATGTAGGAAATAATATTAATATGGTAGAACCGCTTAGAGATTTTAATGGATATTCATGGACAACAATCCCACAAGAAATAGAAAGTATAGACCATAATTTAATATATCAAGATTTAAGAATATTAGTTGGTCATAAATTTTTAAATAAATGGGTAAAAAGTAGCGAATTTATAATTGACTATTTTTATATGTTTAAAGAGAATCTAGAAAATCAATATGGAAAAAAGAATGAAGAAAAAATAATAGAATTATTATCAAAAATTTCTATATTATTAAGTATAAAGTTTGATGAAGATAAATATGAAAAAGTATTGAAAATAAAAGATAAAGTAGATATTGAAGCAGAAGAAATCCAAGATAAAGAGAAATTTATAGAGGATATAACCGAAAAGAAAATTCAAATTACAAAAGAAATAAAGAATATTGACGAAACAATAAATGATAAAGAATTATTGCAGAAAGAGTATGTATTAAGAAATGAAAATTTATCACTTGAAAATAAAATATTCAGCATGAGAGTTTTGGCTAAAATAATGATACAAGAAAAAGAAGAAAAAATGAAAAAATTAGAGGAATTAAATAAGATATTAAAACCTCAAAATTTTATAAAATATCAAAAAGAAATTGAAGAAAAACATAAGTATTTGATAGTTCTAGATGCAAAAGATAAAAATAAAAAATTAAATGATTTAAAAATGGATTTTCAAAAATTATTTTTGAAAATGTTGGAACTAAATATAAAAAAAGCCGAAACAAAGCAAGAAGTGGAAAAAATTATATATGATTTTAGATATTATTCATTATTACAATATGATTTTAATACAAAAGTAAAAGATGTGGATAAGTTAAAAGAATTGATGGATGAAGTTTCAAATATGATTATTGATAAAGCAATTGAATATAAAGTTTTTGAAAAAGTATCAAATGACAAAGAAACAAACTTTAGGATTTTAAAAAACATATTTAGTGTTAGAATTATAAAATTAGAAGATGCATATTTGAAAATTACTAAAGAAAAATATAAGTATTTTCTTAAAATATTTGATGAAAATATTTTTGAGGAAAAAATTGAAATACAACAGCCCAAAGATTTAGAAATAAAGCTTAACAAAAAAAGACCAATATGGGGATAATGTAATGTCCATTTGGGGACGGTTCTGTTTGGGACATCGTCGGAAAATGGAAAAAAACGTAATATGATTTATATATCAGCATTTAGGGACAATTACAAAATTTGGGAAAATGTCCCAAAAAGAACCGTCCCCAAATGGACAAAAGGAGGAATTTATGAAAATTACATTTTTAGGAGCTACAAAAACAGTAACAGGTTCAAATTATTTAGTAGAAGCAGCAGGAAAAAAATTTTTAGTAGACTGTGGTATGTGGCAAGGAAGAAAAGAATTAGAGGAAGAGAATTTTGATGAATTTGATTTTAATCCTGCAGAAATTGATTTTATGTTATTAACACATGCACACATTGACCATTCAGGAAGAATACCAAAATTATATAATGAAGGTTTTAGAAATAAAATATATGCACACAAAGCAACATGTGACTTATGTGCATTAATGTTGCCAGATAGTGGACACATTCAAGAGATGGAAAATGAATGGAAAAACAGAAAGAGAATGAGAAAAGGCCAAGAGGCTAGAGAACCATTATATACAGCAGAACAAGCAGCAAGATGTTTAGAAATATTTGAGCCAGTTCAATATGACCAAATAATAGATATAACACCAGATATACATGTGAGATTCAATGATGCAGGACATATGTTAGGTTCAAGTATAATTGAATTATGGGTAAATGAAAATGGAAAACAAACAAAAACTGTCTTCACAGGTGACTTAGGAAATAATGATATTCCATTATTAAGTGAACCAACAATGATAGAAGATGCTGATTTCTTAGTTATGGAATCAACATATGGAAGCAGAAAACATATCAAAAATGACCAAAAAGCAGAAATGTTTTTGGATATAGTATCAGAAACGCTTGATAATAAAGGAACTGTTGTAATACCATCATTTGCAGTAGGAAGAACACAAGAAATATTATATGAACTAAACAAAATAAAAGAAACAAAAGATGATGAAAAATTCATAAAAGAATATGAAACATTAATGAAAGCACCAGTATATGTCGACAGTCCACTTGCAATATCTGCAACAGAAGTATTTAAAGAAAATATGAATCTATTTGATGATGAAACACAAGAAGAAATAAAAAAAGGAGACCGACCATTAGAATTTCCTGGACTTAAATTTACAACGACTGCTGATGAATCAAAAGCTTTAAATGAAAATCCAGAGCCATGTATAATAATATCTGCAAGTGGAATGTGTGAAGTAGGAAGAATAAAACATCATTTAAAACACAATTTATGGAATCCAAATTCAACAATATTATTTGTAGGATACCAAGCACCAGGAACACTTGGATACAGCATAGTAAATGGAGCAAAAAAAGTAAAAATATTTGGAGAAGAAATAGCAGTAAATGCTAGAATTGAATATATAGAAGGATATTCAGGACACGCTGATCAAGATGGTCTAATGAATTTTGTATATTCATTTATCAAGAAACCAAAACAAGTATTTTTAATTCATGGTGAAGAAGAATCACAAGAAGTACTTGGAGAAAAAATTGAAGATGAAGCTAAACTACCTGTTATAATTCCAAGTTATGGAGAAACATATGAATTTAATGTAGATGAGGATGTTAAATTAACACATAAAATTGATAAGAAATTACCTGTCAATATGAAGTCTGAAGTTTTGAAGAGATTAGAAAAATTAAAAGCAGAAATTGATGATATGGATAATGCTGTTAGAGATGATATGAATAATGGTGAGCTTAAAGATGTTGATGTGTTTAGAATTAATGAAAAAATTAAAGATTTAGAAAAACAAATTTTGAATGTGATAGAAGGCTAAGAACCGTCCCCAAATAGACATCATGAATTCCTAAAAAGTTGTCAAAAAGGGGCGTCCCTATTGACAGAAAGGTAAAAAAATGGATAACAAATATTTAAATGAAGCAATAATTGGAAACAAAAAAATGATAGCAACATTTACATCAAAGGGAGAAATGCAAAGAGTATATTTCCCAAGTAAAGACAACAGACAATATATAAATTATTTTCATACAGGAGTGAAAATAAATGAATCAGATTTAATATATTTGCATGACGATATAAACAACACATATAAACAATATTATGACACAGACACAAATATATTAAATACAGAAATAACAAACACATACTTCAATTTAAAAATAGTTCAGACAGATTTTGTGTTAATAAAAGAAAATATATTACTAAAAAAATACACATTTTTAAATGAAAGTAAAATAGATTTAAATACACAATTTTACATTCATTCTGAACTATTATCAGATACAAATAATTTTGTTGGATGCAAAATAATTGATGGTGGAATGATGCAATATGCACATGATTTTACATTCTCAACTTTTGCAAAAGGAAAAGATATTATAAAACACCAGATAAATGGAAGTATAAATAATATAAAAAGAACAGAAATATATGACAAAGATTATATTGGAATGTCAAAAGATACATCAATAGCATATGAAATAGGAACAATAAAACCAGGCGAAAAGAAAGAGTTGGAAATAGCCATTTTGATTGATGAAAACAAGAATGTTTCTGATATTGAGGATGAAATTGAAAGAGTTAAAAGAATCGATTTTGATAAAGAATATATGAATACAAAAGCATATTGGAGAAAATATGTCAAGCAACATAATGGTTTGAAAATGAAAGAAACAGAAAATAGTTATGACGAAAGAATATATGAAATTTATAAAAGAAGTATATTGCTATTTCCTTTATTGACAAATGCAGATACAGGAGCAATTATAGCATCACCTGAAATAGACGAAAATTTCACAAAATGTGGAAGATATGCATATTGTTGGACAAGAGATGCCGTTTTTATGACAAAAGCAATGGATATATTAAAAATGAATAAAGAAACAGAAAAATTCTACAAAGTATTTTGCCAAAAAACACAAAGCAAAAATGGAATGTGGGAACAACGTTTTTATACAGATGGAAAATTAGCTCCTTGTTGGGGATACCAAATTGACGAAACAGCAAGTGTAGTTTTTGGAGTATATGAACATTATAAATATACAAACTCCGAAAAATTCTTAAAAGAGAATTTACAAATGTGTGAAAAAGCAACAGATTTCTTAAAAAGATATATAAAAGACTGGGTTGAACCAGCTTTCAAAGGTGATGGACAAGGAATAGATAATTTTCAAATAGACTCAAAAGATAACTTGCAAGCACATAAATATCATGTAAGTTATGATTTATGGGAAATGTGTGAAGGGGTACACTTATATTCACTAGCAAGTATTTATTCAGCATTTACAAGTATGCTAAAAATTTATGATGTGCTAGGAAAAGATGTATCAGATTTTGAAAATAATAGATTAAAACAAGAAAAAGTTGAAAAATCAAAAAAAGAAATAGAAAAGTTACAACTTGAAATAAAAAAATATATCAATAAATACTTATATGACGAAGAAAAGAAGTCTTATGTTAGAAATTCAGAAGATAAAAAAATGGATATAAGCATAGTTGGTGCAGTTGCACCATTTGAAGTATTTAAGCCAAAGGAAAAGAAAGTTCAAAATACTATCGAAAGAATTAATTTAAGTTTAAGAACTTATACCGGTGGATATCAAAGATTTGAAAATGATAATTATATGAATGGAAATCCTTGGCCTATTGCTAATCTTTGGATGACTTTGTATTACTTAGAAACAGGAGAGAAAAAGAAAGCAAAAGAAACATTTGATTTTGTCATTAAAACAGCTGGTAAACATTATTTCTTAGGTGAACAAGTTAATAATGAAATTTTAAAACCTAATTGGGTTATTGGTCTTGGATGGTCACATGCAATGTTCATTATTGTTTTAGAAAAATATATGGGAAAATAATAAATAACACTTGAAAATGAAATAAATTTGATATAGAATTGAATTGCTAAAAAAAATATGGTAATACTAAAAAGAAAAAGCAAAGGAAAAACCAATGCTAAATTAAAGGAGGAATTTTATTATGTCAGTAAAAGTAGCCATTAATGGATTTGGACGTATAGGACGTCTAGCATTTAGACAAATGTTTGGAGCAGAGGGATATGAAATCGTAGCAATAAACGACTTAACAAGTCCTAAAATGTTAGCTCATTTATTAAAATATGATTCAGCACAAGGAAGATATGAAAAAGCTGAAACAGTAGAAGCAGGAGAAGATTCAATAACAGTAGATGGAAAAACAATCAAAATATATTCAGAAAAAGACGCAGCAAATCTACCATGGGGAGAAATAGGAGTAGATGTAGTTCTAGAATGTACAGGATTCTATACATCTAAAGATAAAGCACAAGCACACATTGATGCAGGAGCTAAAAAAGTTGTAATTTCAGCACCAGCTGGAAAAGACTTACCAACAGTAGTTTATGGTGTAAATGAAAAAATATTAACACCAGAAGATAAAATAATATCAGCAGCATCATGTACAACAAACTGCTTGGCACCAATGGCAAAAGCATTAAATGATTATGCACCAATTCAATCAGGAATAATGACAACAGTTCATGCTTACACAGGTGACCAAATGGTATTAGATGGACCACACAGAAAAGGTGATTTAAGAAGAGCTAGAGCAGCAGCTGTTAACATTGTACCAAATACAACAGGAGCAGCAAAAGCTATTGGACTAGTTATACCAGAATTAAATGGAAAATTAATTGGTTCAGCTCAAAGAGTTCCAGTACCAACAGGTTCAACAACAATATTAGTTGCAGTTGTTAAAGGAGAAAATATTACAGAAGAATCAATAAATGCAGCAATGAAAGCTCAAAGTAGCGAATCATTTGGATATACAGATGAATACTTAGTTTCTTCAGATGTTATTGGAATGAGATATGGTTCATTATTTGATTCAACACAAACTATGGTAACAGAAATCGGAAACGGTTTATATCAAGTACAAGTTGTTTCTTGGTATGATAATGAAAATTCTTATACTAGCCAAATGGTTAGAACAATTAAATATTTTGCTGAATTAGGTGAATAATATAAGTTAAGAGCAAGGCAGTAATATTGTCTTGCTTTTTATAAATTTATAGAACAAATGGCGACTTGATGCAAATGGAACATTAAAAATGCCCCTTTTAATTAGCTGTTTTTTGTCGAATTTTGCGGTCGAATTTTTATATAAATTTTGTGATTTATATTTACAAATTTATAATACTGTGATATACATAATACAGCTATATAGATATATAGTTTTGATTCAAATTTTTAAATTAACTTTTAATCGAGTAGATTCCCATAAAATTAAATAAAATTTAAGTATAATTAACGGAGAAAAATTTTTTAAAATAAACTTTGAAATAAATATTGACTTTTAAAATTTTTAATATTATAATATTTTTACAAAAATAAATTATAAATATTTTAATTTGTTTGTCTAAAAAGTAAATATTTCTATATAGCGAGTATTTAATGGAAGGAGGTATGTAAATGGAAGAAAAAATCTTAAAAGAACTTGAGAATATTAATATACAACTTAAGGAGATGAACCAGAGATTTGATGGAGTTGATCAGAGATTTGATGGAATAGACCAAAGATTTGAAAAAATAGATCAAAGATTTGAAAAAATAGATCAAAGATTTGAAGAAATAGATCAAAGGTTTGACAAAAAATTAAATGAAACTATAGCAGCAATATCTAAAGATGTAGGAAAACAAATTGAAGAATTATGTATTAAAATTGAAAAAAGGGATAATAGAGAACACTCTAAAATATTAAATGAATTAGAAGAGCATAAAAGAAGAACTAAAAAAGGTATAGAAACATTTGAAAAAATACTTGCTTGTTAAGTTATATTTAAAAAGTATGTAACCATAGTAACATGAAATTAACAAAATTTTTCCAAAAACCTTGATAAATCCAAGAAAATATAGTATACTATTCAAGGTAAACCTTTTACTTAGCTTTTCAAGCGAAGCACCAAAGCTAAAAGCTCAGTTGAAGGAGTAAATAAAAATAGGAGGTGTAACGAAAAATGACAAAGGAAAGAAAACAAGAAATCATTAACACATATAAAAGAGAAGAAAAAGACACTGGTTCACCAGAAGTACAAATCGCTCTTTTAACAGAAAGAATTAATGAATTAACAGAACACTTAAAAGTACATGTTAAAGATAATCACTCAAGAAGAGGATTATTAAAAATGGTAGGTAAAAGAAGAAACTTATTAAACTACCTAGCAAAAAAAGATGTACAAAGATACAGAGACATCGTTGAAAAATTAGGATTAAGAAAATAATTTCATAAAAGAGCCTATGCAAAACAAAAGATTTAGCATAGGCTTTTTGTGGAAAAATAGCAAACAGGGACATTCAAAAATTGGTTGAAAATTCAAGAATATTTAATCAATTTAAATAATTTTCTGTAAGTTAAAAAAGAGCCGGAAATTTAGGTAAGTAGCTTGTATAATGTACTGGACAAGCTTAGCGAATGCTAGAAATAAAATCCAGAATATTATAGAGGTTACAATCTAAATGAGGCTCAAAAAAAGAGGGAATATGAGGATACCACAGCAAATCCCTCAAAAAATTTAATAAAAAAGGGAAGAATTGTGTACTGGACTCAAATTAATAATAAAAGTGAATTCATGTACTGATCCATAAATCCCTCAATTCCTAAAAGGAGGAAAAAACAATGTTTGAATTTATTAAAAAATGGTGCAAAAAAGAAGAAAAAGGAGAGAAAAATAGTATGTTTAAAGTATACGAAACAGAATTAGCAGGAAGAAAACTAACAATAGAAACAGGAAAATTTGCAGGACTAGCAAATGGAAGTGTAACAGTAAGATATGGAGACACAGTTGTAATGGTAAATGTTACAGCATCAAAAGAACCAAGAGATGGAATAGACTTTTTCCCACTATCAGTAGATTATGAAGAAAAATTATATTCAGTTGGAAAAATACCAGGTTCATTCCAAAAAAGAGAAGGAAAACCAAGTGACAAAGCAATATTAACATCAAGAGCAATAGACAGACCACTAAGACCATTATTCCCAAAAGACTTCAGAAACGATGTAGTTGTTGTTGCAACAGTTCTTTCAGTAGAACAAGACAACTCACCAGAAGTAGCAGCAATGATAGGTGCATCAGCAGCACTATCAATTTCTGATATCCCATTTGGTGGACCAACAGCAGCAGTAAATGTTGGATTAGTTGATGGTAAAATAGTTATAAACCCAACAGAAGAACAAAGAAAAGTATCTGACTTAACATTAACAGTAGCAGGAACTGAAGAAAAAATAGCTATGATAGAAGCAGGAGCAAACGAAGTTCCAGATGATGTTATGTTAGAAGCAATTAAAGAAGGTCATAAAGAAATCAAAAAGATTTGTAAATTCATTGAAAAAATGAAAGAAGAAATTGGAAAACCAAAATTTGAATACAAATCATTTGCAGTTGACCATGATGTATATGAATTTATAGAAGCAAACTTTGCAGAAGATGTAAAACAAGCACTTCAAGAAGCAGACAAAGAAACAAGAGACAACAATGTAGCAGCAGTATCTGACAAAATAGCAGCAGCATATGCTGAAAAATTTGGAGAAGAAGCTGCAGAAGAACACAAAGCTGACATTGGAGAAGCAATTTACAAATTAGAGAAAAAGACAGTAAGAGATATGATATTCTATGAACATAAAAGAGTTGATGGTAGAGCAATAGACGAAATCAGACCATTATCATGTGAAATAGATTTATTACCTCGTGTACACGGAAGTGCATTATTTACAAGAGGTCAAACACAAGTACTTTCAGTTACAACATTAGGAATGATAAGCGAAGAACAAACATTAGACGGAATTGATACAGAAGAATCAAAAAGATATATGCATCAATACAACTTCCCAAGCTACAGCGTAGGTGAAGCAAGACCACCAAGAGGACCAGGAAGAAGAGAAATAGGACATGGAGCATTAGCAGAAAAAGCATTAGTTCCAGTACTACCTTCAAAAGAAGAATTCCCATATGCAATAAGAGTTGTATCAGAAGTATTATCATCAAATGGTTCAACATCACAAGCAAGTATATGTGGAAGCACATTATCATTAATGGCAGCAGGTGTACCAATTAAGAGACCAGTTGCAGGTATATCAACAGGACTTGTAACAAATCCTAATGACGAAAATGACTATGTAATGTTAACAGATATCCAAGGACTAGAAGACTTCTTCGGAGATATGGACTTCAAAGTTGGTGGAACAGAAAAAGGTATAACAGCAATCCAAGTTGACATCAAAGTTGACGGATTATCATACAAAATTATTGAAGAAGCATTTGCTAGAACAAGAGCAGCTAGAAAACATATCTTAGAAGATGTAATGGCACCAGTAATTTCAGAGCCAAGAAAAGAAATATCAAAATATGCACCAAGAATAGTATCAACAAAAATAAAAGTTGAAAAAATCAAAGATGTAATCGGAAAAGGTGGAGAAACTATAAACAAAATAATTGATGCAACAGGTGTTAAAATAGACATAGAAGAAGATGGACAAGTAATGATTTATTCAAATGATTCTGAAAAAGCTAACGAAGCATTAGATATGATAGAAGATATTGTTAGAGATGTAGAAGTTGGTGGAATTTATCTTGGAACAGTTACAAGAATAATGAACTTTGGAGCATTTGTTGATTTAGGTGTTGCAGGAAAAGAAGGATTATTACACATCTCTAAAATTTCTAAAGAGAGAATTAAGAAAGTTGAAGATGTTCTTCATGTTGGAGATAAAGTAACTGTAAAAGTTACAGATATAGACGACCAAGGTAGAATTAATTTAACAGCAATTTTATCTGATGATAAAGAAGATAAAGAATAGAATTTAAATGTTATAATTTGCAAGCATTAAATATTTCATTAATATATTATCAAATTATAAAATAAAATATTCCATAGAATGTTAATTATAACTTTTTGAGGTGATATTGTTGATTCAATATCACTTTTTCTATTGCTAAAATCTTATAATTAATGTATAATATATTTGACAAAAAACAACAAAACAAAGGATAAAATATTAAAAGAATTTAGCTTTAAATTTTTAAAAAAAATTCTGTACCTTGAAGAAAGGAAAAGCAATATATGAAAAAAATAGGAAATATCATATCATGGATAATAATTATTATTATATTAATATTAGCCTTGAATTTTTATAGCAAAAATAATTTTAATGAATATGTAAGAAGTGAAATGAACTTACACACATCAGAATTTAAAAGAGATAGTGAAGTAAAATATTCAAAAACAAATAGTTATAAAATAACATCAAACAACGAAAATGACGCAACATTCTATAAAAAAGTAAAGGTACAAAAAAATATGCCATATAAAGTAACATGTATGGTAAAAACGGAAAATGTAAAACCAGAAGGAGACATATCAGGAGTAGGAGCACAAATATCAATAATAGGAACAACAGAAAAATCAGTGGCAATAACGGGAACACAAGATTGGCAAAAAATAGAAATGATATTTAATTCAAAAGATAGAGAAGAAGTGGACATAGGATTTAGACTAGGTGGATATTTAGGAAAATGCACAGGAACAGCATGGTTTAGTGATTTTACATTTGAAGAAGGAACAATAAGTCAAAATAATAACTGGAAATTTGCATGTTTCATTTTTGAAAATACAGATGTTGTTTTAAATGGAAAAGAGATAAATATATCAATGTCAGAAACAGATATTAACGATATAAGAGACACAATAAAAAGATTTGGAGCAAATATAAAAGATTTATCGGGAAATAAAATGACAGCTGATTATGATACATATATAGTAAAAGACCCAATAACCAAGCTATCATATGACGAAGAATTTGGATATTATGTTGCAGCAGAAGATGTTGAAGATTCAATAAAAGATGTTGTAAAACAAAATGAGTATGATCATATTTTTGTAATTATCAGATTAGGAAATGAAGAATATAGAAATGATATTCAGGTGAATGATTGGATAGGTTTGCGGTTCTATGGATTATTATGGAATAGGATATTCTAATATTAGACTACCAAATTCATCAAAAAGTTATATATATAAATATGATTCAAGAGTAAATACATTTCCGGAAGAAGTATTTTTACATGAATTTTTGCATTCTTTGGAAAGAACAGCAGAAGAATATGGATATACAATACCAGCACTACATGATAACGAAAAATATGGATATAAAAATCAAAATATAATAGGACTTAAGAATTGGTATATAGATTATATGAACAAAACAATAAAAACATCAAATGGAAATATAGGGTTACCTGCAGAGGTGTATACATTAAAACCAGCTAAAAATTTGGATTTTAAATATTCATATAATATTGATGAATTTCATGAGCCACAAAATGCATTGGAACAAATAAAACAATTATTTAAAAATATAGTATATAATGTTAAAAACATAGGAAGTTTGTTTAGAGAAAATGTTAATCAGAATTTAGAAGTTAATACAGAAAATTAAAAATATATAAATATTTAAATTAAATTAAATTATTAACTATTGTTAAAAAATATAATTAAAAAATACAGAAAAGAGTGAAAAAAATGAAAGTAACAGATTTTAATTACAACTTACCAGAAGAATTAATAGCACAAGTACCACTAGAAAAAAGAGATGAATCAAGACTAATGGTTCTAAATAGAGAAAAACAAACAATAGAACACAAAGTATTTAAAGACATAATAGATTATTTAGAACCTGGTGATTGCTTAGTCAGAAATAATACAAAAGTTATACCAGCAAGAATTTATGGAAGAAAAGAAACAGGAGCACATGTAGAATTCTTATTATTAAATAACATAGAAGGAGATATTTGGGAAAGTATTGTAAGACCAGGAAATAAGCTTCATGTTGGAACCAAAGTAATATTCGGAGATGGACTACTAGAAGCGGAAATATTAGATATAATGCCAGGTGGAACAAGAAAAGTGGAATTCCATTATAAAGGAATATTTAATGAAATATTAGACCAAATAGGACTAATGCCATTACCACCATATATCCACGAAGAACTAAAAGACAATGACAGATATCAAACAGTATATGCAAAATATGAAGGCTCAGCAGCAGCACCAACAGCAGGATTGCACTTTACACCAGAATTATTAAAGGAGATAGAAGAAAAAGGTGTTAAAATCGCAAATGTAACATTACATGTTGGAATTGGAACATTTAGACCAGTAAAAGAAGACGAAGTAGAAAAACACGAAATGCATTCCGAACATTTTTATATTAAGCAAGAAGACTGTGACAAAATAAATGAAACAAAAAAAGCAGGAAAAAGAGTAATATCAGTAGGAACAACATCATGCAGAGTGTTGGAAACAATTGCAGATGAAAATACTGGAATGGTACAACCAACAGAGGGAGATACTCAAATATTTATTTATCCAGGATATAAATTTAAATGTATAGATGGATTAATAACAAACTTCCATTTACCACAATCAACATTATTAATGCTAGTATCAGCATTAGCCGGAAAAGATTATATAATGAAAGCATACAACGAAGCTGTAGAACAAAGATATCGTTTCTTTAGTTTTGGAGATGCGATGTTTATCGAAGGGATTTAGGGACGTTCCTTGAATTCCCTCTTTTGAGGGAATTCGGGACACTCCTTAGAAGACCGCAAATATATAAATATGGATTTAAGGAGTGTCCCAAAATCCCTTTATAAAGGGATTTTAAGGAACGTCCCTAAATCCCAGGAGGGAAAAATGAAACATGCAGTAACATATGAATTATTACACGAATGTAAACAAACAGGAGCAAGAAGAGGAGTAATACATACACCACATGGAGACATACAAACACCAATATTTATGCCAGTAGGAACACAAGCAACAGTAAAATCAATGACACCAGAAGAATTAAAAGAAGAAGTAAAAGCACAAATAATATTATCAAACACATATCATTTGTATTTGAGACCTGGACAAGACATAGTCAAAGAAGCAGGAGGACTTCACAAATTTATGAATTGGGATAGACCAATTCTAACAGATAGTGGAGGATTCCAAGTATTTAGTTTAGGAGATTTAAGAACAATTTCTGAAGAAGGAGTAGAATTTAAATCACATTTAGATGGAAGTAAACATGTATTTACACCTGAATCTGTAATGAAAACAGAAGAAGATTTAGGAGCAGATATAATAATGGCATTTGATGAATGCTGTCCATATCCATCAACATATGAATACACAAAAAATTCAATGGAGAGAACAACAAGATGGGCTCAAAGATGTAAAGATGCACATTTGACAACAGACAAACAAGCATTATTTGGAATTATCCAAGGTGGTTTTTATAAAGATTTAAGAGACCAAAGCATAGAAGACTTAATAAAACTAGATTTACCAGGATATGCAATTGGAGGAATAAGCGTAGGGGAGCCTAAAGAGGAATTTTTAGATATTCTTTATTATACTGTACCCAAAATGCCAAAAGATAAACCAAGATATTTAATGGGAGTTGGAACACCGGATTATTTAATAGAAGCAGCAATATCAGGTATAGATATGTGTGACTGTGTATTACCAACAAGAATTGCAAGAAATGGAACGGCATTAACATCACATGGAAAAGTTGTTGTAAGAAATGCAACATATGAAAGAGATTGGGGACCATTGGATCCAGAATGTGATTGTTATACATGTAGAAATTATACAAGAGCCTATATACGACATTTAGTAAAAGCAAATGAAATATTAGGAGTACGTTTATTATCAATTCATAACCTAAGGTTCTTGACTAATTTGATGGAAAGAGTTAGAATAGAAATAGAGCATGATAATTTATTAACATTCAAGAACGAATTTTATAAAAAATATGGGTATATAGATTAGCCAAATCGCTAATTTAATTTGTACAAATTATAAATATTAAATGTAATAATAGGTATAATTTGTAAACTTATAAGTAAGGAAGGGGAATACAAATGAATTTAATTGATGAAGAATTACAACCAAAGAAAAAAGATAATTCTAAAAAAATGGCAAAGATAATATTAATAATAATATCACTATTAGTAGTTGCGATTATAGGAACTGTTATAGCAATAGCATATATACAAGAAAAAACATTTAAATTATATGTAAATGGATGTCTAAATGAAAAAGTAAAACAAATGATGGTATTAGATGATGATGGAACAATATATTTTCCAATAAAAGATATAGCAGCATATTTAGGTTATGAAAGCTATAATGGAGAATATACAGATAAATCAGAAGACCAAAGTAAATGCTATGTGCAAGATGATGATGAAGTAGCAAACTTTGCTTTGAATTCAAATAAAATTTATAAATTAACATTAGAAAATAGTGATGGAAATTACGATTACTACTATGCTAAAAAACCAGTAAAAGCTATGAATGGAAAATTATATGCAACTTCAGATGCGATAGAAAATGCATTTAATATATCATTTTCATATAATGCTGATAATCAAAGAGCATATATATATACAATGCCATATTTAATTCAATCATATTCATCAAAAGTATTGGATTATGGATATGAAGAAATTAGTGATAATTATAATAATAAAAAAACCGTACTTAATGATATGTTGGTTGTAACAAAGAACCAAGGAAAAACTTATGCAGTAATAGATATAAAAGGAAATGCTATAATAGAACCTAAATATGACAATATAGAATATTTACCAAATTCGGGAGATTTTTTAGTACAAAGTAATAATAAAGTTGGAATTATATCAGCTAAAAAAGAAACAAAAATTCAATTGTTATATGACAGTCTAGAATTAATAGATAGTGACACAGGTTTATATTTGGCAAAAAAAGATAATAAATACGGAGTTATAGATTCAAAAGGAAATATCAAGATTTATATAGAATATGACCAAATAGGAATAGATAATACAAAATTTGAACAAAACAACATAAAAAACAGATATTTATTAGATAATGGAATGATTCCGGTACAAAAGGATAAATTATGGGGAGCTTTTGATAAGAACGGAAAGCAAGTCTTGGATTTTGAATTTGATAGTTTTGGATATATTGCAACAAGTAATAAAGATGCAATTAATTTACTGTTAATACCAGATTATAATATTTTAGTAGCATGTCAAAATAAAAAATATGCATTAATAAATTCAGCAGGTGAAATGATAATAAGACCAGTTCTTGATGATGCATATATGACAATAAATTCTGGAAAGAAATATTATTATATGAATGCAAATGATAGAAAAATTAATATAACAGAATTTTTAGATGAACAAGGACCAAGTAATAATAGTAATAATTCAACAACTGAAAATAAGACAGATGAAAATTCTACAAGTGAAACAACAGATCAAACTCAGACAGGAGAAACTTCATCAACAGATGATGGATTTGTTACTGTAACTAATACAGAAGAATAAAAATAATATCCTAATAGGTGCTAATTATGCTCTTATTAGGATATTTTTTAACTTAATAAAGAATATTTTTATACTATTTGAATATACATATATATAGTAAACCAAAGAAACAAGGAGAATATGTATGTTTAATGTAACAGTATTAAAATTGAGAGATATAGTAAAATATCTTGTAGGAATTATGATAATAATAGGAGTTATTGCATATACTACAAGATTTTTTGCGTATAAGCAAGGAAATAAAAACAATGTATTAGAAAAAACTAATAATACCAGTGTAGGAAAATTGCAAACAATGAAAATTGGAAGTTTAACAAGTTGCTTTGAAAAAACATTACCAGTTGTTGCAGATAATAACGAAAAAAATAATAAAGAAAATATAAGTAAAGCTAATAATAATTATTTAGAGGGATTTTTAAAAACAGAAATAAGTGCTATAAAAGGTATTGAAGAAATGGAAAAAAATAATGATACAAAACAAGAAGCGGAGCAGGCAACATCTAATCAAGATGGCAAGGAAGTAAATAATGGAAATAAAGATGGAAGTGAACAGACAAATTCTGAGCAAATTATATTAGCAAGTCAGGATGCTGTAAAAACAGAAGTTGTTACACAAAATCCAATATCTGAAAATGCTAACGTACAGTATGGAAATGTAAAAATAAAAAATCAAACAACATATAATTTAACAGAAGATATATTAAATCCAGATATAAAAATAGATAATAAAAATGTTGTGATATTCCATACGCATAGTTGTGAAAGTTACACACCAAGTGAAAAATATCAATATACGCAAACAGGAAATTATAGAACAACAGATAAAAATTATTCTGTAATTAGAGTTGGAACAGAACTAGAAAATTATTTAAAACAGTATAATATAAATGTAATACATGACACTTCATATCATGATTATCCATCATATACTGGTTCATATACTCGTTCTTTACAAACAGTGGAAAATATTTTAAAAACAAATCAATCTGATATTATAATAGATTTACATAGAGATGCTGTAGGTTCTAGACCAGATTACGCTCCAACTGTTAAGATTGGAGATGACTATGCAGCTCAAATCATGTTTGTTATTGGTACTAATGAGGGTGGTTTGTGGCATCCAAATTGGCAACAGAATTTGAAGTTTGCTGTTAAAGTTCAACAAAAAGCAGAGGAGATGTATCCAGGGTTATTTAAGCCTATTATGCTTACAAAATCTAGATATAATCAACACACAGGAAAGTATGCTAATATTATGGAAATTGGTTCGACTGGTAATACACTTGACCAGTGCTTGACTAGTATGAAGTATTTGTCTGCTGTTATGAATGAGGTTTTGAAATTAAACTGAGTGAGAGAGGCTCAGTTTTTTTATGTTATATATTTTTTTTTAAAGTGTTGACAAAAAATTTTCTTAAGAATATAATAGAATTACATATGAATAGTTATTCATATAATCAGATGAAAAGAGGGTAGAAATATGGAAGAAAATTTTGCAGAATGCAACATATTGCACGAAGAAGCAGTAAAAAAAGTAAAACAAAAAATGCCAGAAGATGGCTTTATATACGACTTAGCGGAGTTATTTAAAGTATTTGCAGATTCAACAAGAATGAAAATAATATATGCTTTATTAGAAGAAGAACTATGTGTGTGTGACATAGCAAATATAGTCGGAACAACGCAATCAGCAATATCACACCAACTAAGATTACTAAAACAGTCAAAATTAGTCAAATTCAGAAGAGATGGAAAAACAATATTTTACAGTTTAGATGATGAACACATCGAACAAATTGTAAAGAAAGGAAGTGAACATATTGAAGAGTTATAAATATACATTAGAAGGATTAGATTGCGCAGCATGTGCAAAAAAAGTAGAAGACGAAATAGCAAATACAGAAGGATATGAAGATGTAGTTGTTAATTTTTCAACATTAAAATTAACATTTAAAACAGATAAACCAAGTCCAAAAAAGGAAATAACAAAATTAGTTCAAAAATTAGAACCAGATGTTGAGGTTTTAGAAGATGGAGAAAAAATCCAAGAAAAAGAAGAACACAATGAACTAGATATTGTGAGAATAATAGTAGGACTTATAATATATGCAATAGCTTTAATAGTAAGCAAATCAACACTTATAACAAATATATTAACAATAATAGCATTTGTTATATTGTTATACAAAACAGCTAAAAAAGGATTTAAACAATTATTAAAAAACAAAGTATTAGACGAAAATATGCTAATTGTAGTATCAGCAATAGGAGCATATTTAGTTGGAAAAAATTCAGAAGGACTAATGGTAATTACACTATATGAAATAGGGAAAATTTTAGAATCAAAAGCTGTTAATAAAACAAGAAAATCAATATCAGATTTAATGAATATAAAACCAGAATATGCAAACTTGAAGAAAGGTGAAGAATGGGAGCAAGTAACACCAGACAAAGTAAAAATAGGGGATATTATTCTTGTAAAAACAGGAGAAAAAATACCACTAGATGGCATTGTAATAAAAGGAAATTCTCAAATTGACAATTCAGCATTAACAGGTGAAAGCAAACTTATAGAAGTATCAGAAAATAGCAAAGTTCTATCAGGAAGCATAAACACAAATGGTTTAATAGAAGTAAAGGTTGAGCAAACATATGAAAATAGTACAGTAAGTCAAATATTAAACTTAGTTGAAAATGCAACAGACAAAAAAGCAAAAACAGAGACATTTGTATCAAAAGCAGCAAAAATCTATACACCAGTTGTAATGGGGCTTGCACTATTAGTAGCAATATTTATGCCACTAATTATAGCAGGGGTAACTTACAAAGAAAGTATTTATAAGGCACTAATATTCTTAGTAATTTCATGCCCATGCTCAATAGCAATATCAGTTCCATTAAGTTATTTTTCAGGAATAGGTAAGGCATCTAAAAAAGGAATATTGATTAAAGGTAGTGATTATTTAGATGGCATAAAAGATATCAAAGAAATTATATTTGATAAAACAGGAACAATTACAACAGGAAATTTTGCAGTGTCAGAAATACAAGCAATTGATGCAAACTACAAAGAACAAGATGTTTTAAAATATTTTGCAATGGGCGAAAAAAATTCAAATCATCCAATAGCAAAATCAATATTAAAAAAATATTTGAAATTAGTTAGCAAAGATGACAACGAAATTTTAAACGGAAACAAAGATAAGAATGAACAAAAAAATTTAAAAATAGAGAATGTTGAAAATTTTGAAGAAGTTTCTGGAAAAGGGCTTCAATATCAATATGAAGGAAAAACAATAAAAATTGGAAATGCAGAATTTACAAATGCAGACAAAGAAAATATTGTTGGAACAGTTTTATATCTAAATATAGATGGAAACATTGTTGGGAAAATAGTTTTAACAGATGAAATAAAACCAGCAACAAAAGAAACAGTAGAAAAACTTCATAAATTAGGAATAAACACAAAAATGTTCACAGGTGACAAAAAAGAAATTGCAGAAAAAATAGCAAAAGAAGTTGGCATAAAAGCGGTAAAATCAGAAATGTTACCACAAGATAAATACAATGAATTAGATACAATAATCGCAAAAAGAGATGAACACCAAAAAGTTGCATTTGTTGGTGATGGAATAAATGATAGTCCAGTACTAGCAAGAGCAGATGTTGGAATTTCAATGGGTGGAATTGGTTCAAGTTCAGCAATAGAGGCTTCTGATGTTGTAATTATGACAGATGAACTTTCTAAAATTGTTGATTCAATTGAGGTTTCTAAAAAGACAAATAAAATTATTAAACAAAATCTAATTTTTTCAATAGGTGTTAAAATGCTGACTTTAGTTTTAAGTTTATTAGGAGTTGCAGATATGTGGCAAGCAGTTTTTGCTGATGTTGGTGTTACTTTGATTACGATATTTAATACACTTAGAATTTTGAAATAAAAGAGGCAGACAAATGTCTCTTTTTTGGACTCTTTTCCAAACTATCATAAGAAATCTATTATATAGTAACCATTAATTTAAAAAAATGTAAAAAATCTCTTTTATAACTTAAAAACTTATGGTATAGTATAATTATGAAAAATGCAAAAGAAAAAAGTTGAAAAATAATTACAATTTTGGCTGTGTCAAATTTAATTCTTTTCCAACTGGGATTTATTAAGGAAGGAATGAGATAAAAAATGAAAACAAAAATGACAAAAGAACAAAAGAAAAAAAGAATAATAAAAATACTAATATCAATAATAGTAATAATATTAATAGGAATTATAGCTTATAACTTAAATAATTACATAATACTAGACAAAAATAAAAATATAAACTTAGTAATAAACAACAAAAATGTAACATCAAACCTAAAAAAGGAAATAATAATAGAAAATGACAACATATACATATCAAAACAAGACTTAGGAAACTTTTTTGATAAATACATATATGAAGACAAAGAAAATGATAATATAGTAACAACATACAATAATAAAATAGCATCAATAAGTTTAGAAGAAAATAAAATAAATATAAATGGATCTAATAAAAAGACATACGCACATGCTGAAAATAGAGATGGCACAATTTATATTCCAATAACTGAACTAGAAGATGTATATGGCATAGAAATTAAGTACATAGAAAATTCAAAAGTATTAACAATAGATTCAACATCAAAAGAACAAAAAAAGGCAATAATAACAAAAGATGTAGCGGTAAAATCTTCAACAAAATTTATATCAAAGACTGTAGACAGAGTAAAAAAAGGAAGTTATGTTATAGTAGTATCAGAAGATAACGGATATGCAAAAATAAGAACAGAAAATGGAAAAGTTGGTTTTGTAAAATCTAACAAAATAGCAAATACAGTAGTGGTTAGAGAAGAAATGCAAGAATCAAAACAAATAGAAGGAAAAGTAAATTTAGTTTGGGACTATTATTCAGAAGTAGCAACAGCTCCAGATAGAACAGGAGTTACAATGGATGGTGTAAATGTCGTATCACCAGCATTCTTCCACTTAAATTCAAAAGGAGAACTAACTGAAAATGTAGGACAAGCAGGTCAAGAATATATAGAATGGGCACATTCAAATGGATATAAAGTATGGCCAATGGTTCAAAATGCGGGAAATGGAATGATAAATGTTACTTCAGATATAATGAATGACTACAATAAAAGACAAGAATTAATAAATGAAATTGTATATTATTGTGTAAAATATAGATTAGATGGAATAAATATTGACTTTGAAAATATGAAACAAGAAGATAAAAATATGTATTCTAGATTTATAATAGAATTAACACCAAGATTAAAAGATATGGGAATAGTAGTATCTGTTGATGTTACTGCACCAGATGGTTCTGAAACATGGTCATTATGTTTTGATAGAAATGTAATTGGAGATGTTGCAGATTATATAGTATTTATGGCATATGACCAATATGGAACATCAAGTAACAAATCAGGGACAACAGCTGGTTATGATTGGGTAAATGTAAGTTTAAACAAATTTTTAAAAACAGAAGAAATAAAAAGTGATAAAATTATTTTAGCAATTCCACTATACACAAGGTTATGGACAGAGGATAGTTCAGGAAAAGTAGTAAAACAAACTACTGTATCATTAAAAAATATTGATAAAACAATTCCAAATGGTGTAGAAAAACAATGGGATGACAACTTAAAACAATACTATGTAGAATATCAAGATGGTTCATATACTAAAAAAATGTGGATAGAAGATGAAAAATCATTGAAAGAAAAAATCAGTTTAATAAAAAATAATAATTTGGCTGGAGTAGCATCTTGGGAAAAAGGCATGGAAACAGATAATTTTTGGACATTTTTAAAAGAAAACCTTGACTTTTAAATATGTAAAAAGATATAATGACTTAAAGTAACAAGCGGAGGTATTTTAGACATATGCAAAGTAGTAACATATATTATACAACAGAAAAATATGCAAATTTAACAGATGAGCAAATAATATCTCAAATAAAAGAAGGAGACGAGCAAGCTTTATCATTTTTGCTAGATAAATATAAAGAGTTAGTAAATTCAAAAGTTGGAAAATATTTTATTATTGGAGCAGAAAGAGAAGATATTATACAAGAAGGTATGATTGGATTATATAAAGCAATAAAAGGGTTTGACCATTGTAAACAAAACACATTTAAAACATTTGCTAATTTATGTATAGAAAGACAATTGATAACAGCAATAAAAAGCTCAAATAGACAAAAACATATGCCCCTTAATTCATATTTATCATTAAATACATCTGCTTATGATAATGATGAAGATGGAACAGAATTGATAGAAACTTTTGAAGTTGACACAATAGAAGATCCATTAGAAACAATAATGAAACAAGAGTCTTTTGACGAAATACAAAATGCAGTGCATAAATCTTTAAGTAAGTTTGAGGGACAGGTCCTAGAAAGATATATACAAGGAGAAAGTTATGAAGTTATTGCGAAAAAACTTGATACACCTGTAAAATCAGTTGATAATGCAATTCAAAGAATTAGAAAAAAAGCAATAAAAAATTTATTTTAAAATAAAAATGTCCTATTTGGAACTAATATTCCAAAAAGGACATTGACTTTAAAATTGATATTAATTATTATAGTTGTCAGTTGTTATAAAATGGTTGTCAAAAACTTATGTGAAAGTTTGAAACAATCTATATGCTTGCATAGCTCAGTTGGTAGAGTGCGGCCTTGGTAAGGCCGAGGTCACGGGTTCAATTCCCGTTGTAAGCTCCAATGACGTATCTGTTTGAACTAATAGAACAGATAGATATGAAAATCAATCAGTAAAATGGTTGATTTTTTCTTTTGCAAAAAATCATCCTAATTCTATATAGAAAGGATGGTGCTTGATATGAAGATAATTAAGCAAGAACTAGAATTTGAGGAATGTCTAAAATAATGACTTGAATTTATATGTGAGTTTTCAAAAGTTACTCCTACTTTTATCAATGGTAGTATTAGAAAATTAGATAAAACTAATCTTACATATATTGAGCCACATAGAGTGATTATTAAAAATATTACTATTTTAGTTTTTAACTATTCAAATGATGTGTATATTTCAAATTTGACTAAAAAGATTAAATTATCAGAGTTAGAAAAATATTTGAAAAATATATGAATTGTAAATATTTGACATTTCTTTAAATCGTGATATAATGTAGACAATAAATTATGTATGGCTGTCTGTCAATAGCTATATAAGTATGAGTACTTTGAAAAAATTATATTATATTGCATTATTATATTTTAGTTTATGATAAATTGATTTAAGGGATGTCAGTAGTACTCGTGTACTTTGATGTCTCTTTTTGTTCTATAAGGAGGTTTGAAAATTGAACGAAGAAAAGAAAAAATGTGGATTGTATATGAGAGTTTCAACAGAGGATCAAGCTAGAGAACGGCTTTAGTCTTCCAGAACAAAGAGAAAGATTAGAAAACTTTTGTAAATTTAAAGGTTATGAAATAGTAGACTATTACGAAGACGCTGGAATTAGTGCTAAAACTGGTAATCATAGACCAGAATTTGAAAGATTAAAAGCTGATATTGAGGCTAAAAAGATAAATACTATTGTTGCTTTAAAATTAGATAGAATAACAAGAAGTATTTATGACTGGGAAAATTTAATGACTTTTTTAGACGAAAACAATGCCTATTTAGACTGTGTAAATGATGAAGTAAATACTACAAGTGCAAATGGCAAAATGATTTCAAGACTTTTAATGAGTGTAAGTCAAAATGAAATTGAGAGAACTAGTGAAAGAACAAAAATAGGCTTAGCAGGTGCAATAAAAAATGGACATATCCCACATGTTGCCCCATTAGGTTATAAAAGAAAAGATAAAAAATTAGTAATTGATTATTCTACTAAAGATATTGTAATTAGAATATTTGATTTATATTATAATGGCTATTCTTATCAGAAAATAAGTAACCTATTCAATGAAGAGAAAGTATTAGGAAAAGATAATTGGCGAGATTCGACAATTATGGGTATTTTAGAAAACGAAATATATAAAGGAGATTTTGTTCATGGTAAGAAAACTAGACACCCTACTTACTATGAAGATGTTGTCGAACCTATTATTTCAAAAGAAATGTGGTCAGATTGTCAAGTTCAAAAAAAGAAAAATTCAAGAAGTTATAAAAGAACATTGACTTATTTATATTTACAAAAACTAAAATGTCCTAAATGTGGCAGAGTTTTAGGTGGTAAAGCAACTACAAAGAAGAACGGAAATGCCTACTTCTACTATTATTGTAATGACTGCAAAATTGAATTTAGAGAAAAAGTTATAAATGACTACTTCAACCAATTTATTAGTGAATTAGTAGAATATGATTCTGTTGTAAATCAATTTTTCTTGCCTATGATAAAGCAAAAATTTGATGAGCCTAGAGAACAACTAGAAAAAGAAATAAAAGAGCAAAAAGTAAAACTAGAAAGAATAAAAAAGGCTTACATTAGTGGTGCTTTTGAGGTACAAGAATATAAAGAAGAAAAGAAAATAGTTGAGAAAGTTATTGCAGAATTAGAAAACAAACTAGAAACTACTGATTGCACTGAAGAACTAAAATTTACACCAAAAGATATTTTACTAAAGCGAGATATTGATTTTATTAACAAGTTTAAACTAGATAAAGAGTATAAAGTAAGAACTAAAACTTGGAAAGATTATACTAGACAAGAACAAGCAGACCTAATAATGAAATATGTTGATGATATAGAACTTGCTTTAGTTGGTAACGAAGTAGTTGTAACAGAAATAAATTTTAGAGACTCAATTTGCAAATCTTGTCAAGAATTATATGATAATGGCTATATAGATACTACAAAGCCTATGATATTAGGCAATGTGCTTGGTAGTGTTAGATTTAGTAATTATTTGCCAGAGGAAGAAGTTGGAGAAATAATTATGAGATTAAGACAATACTATGATGTTCATTACACAGAGGCAACATACTATGTAGATAAACAAGTATTTTATTTCAATTTTGCTGAAGATAACTCTGCTATTGTTAGAGTATTTCCATTAAAAGATTATTATAAACTAGATCCAGATAATAAAATGGAAACTTATGAATTTGGAATAATCTACATCAATGAAGAAGATAAATTTCAAATGAAAGAAATAGATACTGCATTTGATAATATACCAGATGAAAGCAATGATAGTGTAATTTATACAAAAGAACCTACTCCTATTTCAGTAGGTGTTAAGCCAGTAAAGTTCTGCGAAGAAGATACAGAATAAACAAATTAACGTGGCACGTTTTGTTTTTGTGATAACAAAAATGAAAGTGGCGATAGTTAATTTGAATAAAATTTATTTGCAAAAAATAAATTTTATTGCCTCGCAGAGCCCCCGAGTTATGATGGTACGTCATAACTCATAGGGGGTTAGGACTTATGGCAAAGCCAAAGTCCTATGCTACGAAGAAATTTCAAAGGAGGTGCTTTTGATGGAACAAGAATTAGCATATTCATTTCACTTAGGCAGTGATAAAAATAAAAGTAAACTAGCAAAGAAAGTTGCAAAAGAAAATTTATCTGGTACTACTTCTCTATCAAATAATGCAATTCAAAATGCAAAAGACCTGTCTGATGTAAATAAACACAACTTAAGAGATTATGATAATCAAAGAGAGTTAATTAGAACGATTTATGGAACAAATGATATTGTAAATGATGTTAAGCAAGTATATTTAGATGAATTTGAAGAAACTCGTATAGAGTACAACAATAAGCAAACTAGAAATGATAGAAAAATAGATAACTATTTTATGAAAATAAACGAATCTCAAAATGATCTTGCTTGTGAGATTATAATTGAACTTGGAGATATGGACTTTTGGAAAGATAAGGACAAAGAATACAGATTAAAAATGATTGATGTATATAATGAGCAAGTAAAAGATTTAATTAAAATTGTACCAACTTTTAAAATAGCAAATGCAACAATTCACTTTGATGAAACTTCTCCCCACATGCATATTGTTGGTGTTCCTGTAATTGAGAATTGCACTCGTGGAATGAAGAAACAAGTTGGAAAAACAAAGTTATTTACCAAAGAGTCTTTAACAACAATACAAGATAAAATGAGAATTGCTTGTATAAGGTCTTTTAACAAAGTATATAACAATGATTTAAGATTAAAGGAAAAACAAAAAGGCAGAAATAAAGATATAAATGTTAAAGATATGAAAGATTATAAAGTTATTAAACAAAATTATGAAAAGCATAATTTAAAGTTAAAAAAGGTAAATGAACAAACTGATAAGGTCTATACATCTTCAAATAATGTAAAAGCATTATTAGATTCATTAAAGCCTACTAAACTTAACAAAAATAATAGTATTATTTCTAATGAGGATATTGATAAAATCAAAAATTATATTGAAGATGTAAAAGATACAACTAAAACGATAAATTCTGTAAATGATTTGAATGTTATGATTAATGAATTTGAACATAGCTATAATGAAATTGATAAAGAAAATCGTTCTTTAAAATATCAGTTAGAGCTTAAAAATGAAAAAATTGGCAAGTTAAATAAAGAATTATCTGCTAAAGACAAGATTATAAATAAATTACAAGCCGAAAAAGAATGTTTGAAATTTCAATTGCAAAAATTTAAGGGATTTTGGTATTCTATTATGAGTCATTTTCAAAAGAAAGTATCTTATGATAAAGATAAAAACTATAAAATTGTTAGTGATGACCTATACAAAAATGGAATATTTACTGATGATGAGAATGAAATTGCAAATAATATTTATAGAAAAGTAAAACCAAAAGAAGAAATAAGTGATAAGAGTAAAAAGAAAAATAATTTTGAATTAAAGTAAAGGAGTAAAAATTATGGAAGAAGATAAAGTAGAAAATGTAATAAATATAATTAAAGATATGAATATAAAAGATAAATTAAGATTAGGAATATGTTTAACTACAAGTGATTGGGCTAATATTTTGTATAATAAGGCTGAAATGTATGAGAAGTTTGATACTATGCTAAAAGAAATAGATGAAGAATACAAAACTACTTTGATAAATTTTTCAAAATACAAACTTATAATGTTCACAATGGCTAAAATTATGGAGATGGAACAAGTTGAAAGAAATAAAGTAGCTTTGTATTTATTCAATTGTGTGAGATAAATACTTCTTAATAATGATTTTTAAGTATATAAGTATATAGGAGAGCTTGATAAAATTCAACTCTCCCCATATACAATAAAGGCTTTGAATAACAGTAAATTACGTGAATAATGTTTGTTTTTTTGCTTTGATATATAATCTTAAATATATTGCTCTTACAACTCTGTCAATTCCACATACAACGGATAAACCAACTATTCCAATGTTATATTTATATATCATATAACATAGGGGAACTCTTACACATATTCCACCTATAAAAGCCATCATTCTAATAGCTTTTGTATTTTTGTTAGCTGAAAGATAAGCTCTGTAATTACATCCAGCTACTGTTGCTACAAATTCAATAGAATATAGCCATATATATGGATTACATTCACTCCAAGGAACAGACTTTCCTAAAGCAAACCATAAAGGATATGTAAATATTGGAATAAACAACGTAGAGAAAATAATTCCATAAATTTCAATACTATCTACTTTCTCTAATAGATTTTCTTTCTTGTTTTCTATATCATTTGAATACTCAACCAATAAACCTGAATAATATCCTTCAATCACTTCGCATAATGTATCGATAATTGTTCCACATACACAATGTATTGCATAAATATTTGTTCCAAACGAACTAGCTACATGTGTATAATATATATTTACAATTCTTTGTATAAGCTTATTAAATATTAAGTCTTTTGCGAAGTATAAAATTTGTTTTATATAATCAAAAGATATTTTAAATAATTTATATTTAGAAAATGCTAATAATAATACAGTATTTACTAGAGAAGAAACTATTGTTGCGACATATATTCCAATTTCATTATATCCAAATTTTATACTTAAAAGATCTCCTAATATATTTATTATAGATGAGATTACTGTTGCAATCCATATATTATTTGTTCTAGTATTAATTTTTAATATATTTTTAGGAACATAGCCAATTGAATGAATTGGTAGTTGTATAGCTTTTAATTTTAATATTATTGATAATATTTCACGGGCATTTTCTTCTAAATTATATACATATGTAATTTGTTTTGAAAAGGTAAAAAGTATTATAGAAATTATTACAGAACTAACTATTTCTATAAACATAGCTGAATTATTTATTTGATTTGAGTTTTCTTTATCTCTTGCTAATACAATTGTGTGTGCATTTCCTACACAAGATTGAATCGTATTTATAGCCCAATTTAATGTTACAAAAGAAGAGAACACAATGATAGCAGTTTTTCCAATTGAATTTGATATAGATTTATCGATTGTTACTAGTAATGTGTTTGTAAATTCTACAAATATGTATGGTAAAACAAATATAAATGTTTTCATTATTTCTTTAAATGTTATTTTTTTATTCATTTGTTACTCCGTTACAAGTTTTAATAAACTCTTCAAATATTTTATTATGATTTTTATCAATTTTATATAAACTTTCTGGATGAAATCTAAATGCCATATAGAAAGTTTTATTTGGTGCTTCTACTCCATCAATATATCCATCATCACACAAACAATTTATATTTAATTTTGGATGTTTATCTATTGTTTTTTTATGTCTAGAATTAACTTTTATTTCTTCTTTACCTATAATTTTATATAGTTTTGAATTTGTATCCAATTTTGCTGTATGAACATAAGTCTTATGTATATCATTGTGTTTTTCAGGATTTACAACTAATTTTGTAGTTCCATCTAAAGCTCTAACCATAACATTTTGACCACAACAAATTCCAAGAGTTGGTATATCATTATCATAACAGTATTTAGCAACAATCATTTCATAATTATCACAAGCTCCTCCACCTTGGAAAACTATTCCATTGCATAGTTTTATTTGTGATATTAAGTTATCAAATTCTTCTTTATTTAAATTATATTTCCATTCATCTGAAACATCATTTTTTTCATCTTTTGGCAATACTATTCCAATAGCAATGCCACCATTATCAAAAATAGCCTGTTTAATTTCATCTCTTATATACATATTAGGTCTTGTTTCTTCCTTAATAAAATGTTTTGAAACAATTCCTATAATTGGTTTTTTATTAATAATCATATTATTTATGCACTCCTCAAAACATTATTATAAACATTATAATACAATTACTTAAAATTTGCCATAATAATGTTGAAATATGTAAATTTTATTAAAAATTTATTGTAATTTATCAAAAATATGATATAATTCAATAAAGTGATTGATATTTGTATCAATCGTTAAGAGAGAAAAAAGTTGTAAATAACTACGACGTTCGCTCCAATATGAATTTTCGTAAAATGTTTTAAAAGTAATAAATAGCCTAACACTTGTCATCAAGTATTAAGCTATTTTTCTTTTCATCATAGGTTTTATAACCTATGGCATTGGCATACCGCTTCAAATATCTATATTTAGTATAGCATTTTTGATGCGGTAAGTCAAAATATAAAATTCAAATTCTCTCCATTAATATAAAATTAATTAATACAATGCAATTGAATATCTAGTTATAGACATCATAAAGTCAATTATAATAATTGCCAAAAATAAAATTAATAAACAAATTTGAACTTTATGAGGAATTTTTGTTGTAATCTTTTCAAGTTGTTTCTTTACAAAAGGATGAATTTTTTCAACAAAAATAGTTCCTATTATTCCCCAAGCAATTGAATATGCAAGGCTTATTCTTCCTTGGAAATTAAATGGTTCACCTGTGTAGTCCCACCATCTTAAACCAAATAAACTTTCTAATACAACAGATACTACATATTCAAATATGGTGAAAGCTATCATAGAAATAAAAAATTTTCCTACTGTATTTGTTTTTATTTTTTTCAAACTTTCTATTAAAATTATTGCTCCAAACCCGTATATTGGGCAAACTGGTCCATATAAGAATCCTCTTTTGTTAAATACTCCCAATGTTAGTACACAAAAGACTGTTTCTAATATCCATCCCAAAAACGAGTATGTAAAAAAATATGATAATAGTTTTTGTTTTTCTGTTAATTGTTTTGTTTCAATTAATTTTTCTTTTTCCATATATCCCCCTATATTTCTTTGTTATTTTTGTTTATAATACAATAAAAAAATAAATATTGCAATGATTTAATTTAAAATTTATGCCTCTTTTTAAATTTATTGTTACAATTCAAAGTTTCAGAAGAATAATTTTCATAAAACAAATTTACATAAATTGACTTTTTATTAAAAATTTCAATACTATATATATTGAAGAAGTTCGGCCATTAAGAGAGTATTTAATTGATGCATCACGTACAAGCGTTAGTATTCAGTCTTTGTTTGATTTCATTGTGAATTACAATGTTTTAATTTATCTTGATTCACTTGATGAAAAAGAAGAGGATATCTCTGATTCAGACGATTAAAAATGGAAAAGTCAGATATAAATTTAAAAATTTTATATCTGACTTTTTTTCTCATATTTATTTTACAACTTCAACATCTAATTTCAAGTTTTCACCATTAATATTAGTTTCTGTATAATCAGCTCTTTCAGCATCATAAACAATATCCAATGCCAAAGTATCATGCTTAATTAATTCAGCATTTTGTTTGATAACATTTTCAAGCATTTCGTTTCCAGCTACATAAAGATTTATCTTATCTAAAACTTCAAAACCTTTGTCTTTTCTCATATTTTGAACTTTTGATAATACCTCTCTTACATATCCTTCTTCTTTTAATTCTTGTGTGATATGTGTGTCTAATACAACACCGATTTCACCTTCACCTGCAAATGCAAATCCGTCTTTACCATTCATTGTAATTAGTAAGTTTTCTGAATTTAATGCAATTTGTGTATCATCTATTTCGATGTATTCTACTCCACCGTTTTTTACTGTGTTTGCTAAGTCCATTTGATTTCTCTTAGCAATTTCTTGTTTTATTCTAGGAATTAATCTTCCATATTCTTTTCCTAAAACTGGTAAATTTGGCTTGATTTCAAAGTTTACATAGTCTGACATCTCTGCTCCTAGTTCTACTTTTTTAACATTTAATTCTTCTTTTACTATGTCTGAATAGTATTCAGGTAGTGTGTTTACAGATATTAGCATTTCTGATAATGGTTGTCTGTTTTTGATGTTTACAGAATTTCTTGCACTTCTTCCTAGTTTTACTATTGTGTATGCTAAATCCATTTCTCTTTCTAGGTTAGAATCAACTGCTGTTTCGTCATATTCTGGCCATAAGCATAAGTGAATGCTTTCTGGTGCTTTTTCGTCTAATCCTACAACTAAGTTTTGATAAATTTCATCTGTCATAAATGGTACAAATGGTGCTGCTACTTTGCATAGTGTTACTAGTACTTTGTATAGTGTTACATATGCTCCGATTTTGTCGTCTGTTAATTCTTGACTCCAGAATCTTTCTCTGTTTCTACGCACATACCAGTTTGAAAGTTCATCTGTAAAACTTTCAATTTGAAGTGCTGCACTTGTTATATCATATTGTGATAATTTTTCGTCTACTTCTTTTACTAATGTATTTAATTTTGAAATTATCCATTTATCCATTATATTTGTAACTTTGAAGTCACTGTATTTTAATGGGTTGAATTGGTCTATTTCTGCATATAGAACATAGAATGAGTATACATTCCATAATGTACTTAAAAATCCTCTTTGTGTTTCTTGTACATTGTTTAGACTAAGTCTTGTTGGTAGCCATGGTGCACTACATGTATAGAAGTGCCATCTTGTTGCATCTGCTCCAACTGAGTCTAATAATACCATTGGGTCTACACCGTTTTTCTTTGATTTTGACATTTTTTGTCCGTGTTCATCTAGAACATGTCCTAAAACGATACAGTTTTCAAATGGTGTTCTTCCAAATAATGCTGTTCCTAATGCTGTTAATGTATAGAACCATCCTCTAGTTTGATCAATTGCTTCTGAAATGAATCCTGCTGGGAAGTTGTTGTCAAACATTTCTTTATTTTCGAATGGGTAATGCCATTGTGCAAAAGGCATTGAACCTGAGTCAAACCAACAGTCTATAACTTCTTTTGCTCTCTTCATTTCTTTACCACATTTTGGGCATTTTAAATGTACATTATCAATATATGGTTTGTGTAATTCTATATCATCTGGACAGTCTATTGCTTTTTCTTTTAATTCTGCAATACTTCCAATACATTCTTGATGTCCACAGTTTTCGTCTTCACATGTCCAAATTGGAAGTGGTGTTCCCCAATATCTGTCTCTTGAAATTCCCCAGTCAATTACATTTTCTAGGAATTTTCCAAATCTTCCTGTTCTAATTGTGTCTGGATACCAGTTTACTTTGTTGTTATTTGCAACTAATTCGTCTCTTAGTTTACTCATTGCAACAAACCAGCTTTCTTTTGGATAGTAAAGTAATGGCGTGTCACATCTCCAACAATGTGGATATGAGTGCATGTGTTTTTCTTTGCTGAATAATTTGTTTTTGTCTGCTAACCATTTACAAATATCTTCGTTACAGTCTCTAACAAATCTACCTGCCCAAGGTTCAACTTCTGGTACGAATTTTCCTGATTTATCTACTAAGTTTATAAATGTTATTCCATTTTGTTTTGCCACTAAGCTATCGTCTTCACCATATGCTGGTGCAATATGAACGATTCCAGTACCATCTGTTAATGTTACATAATCACCATGGATTACTTCAAATGCTTTTCCATCAACTTTAGCAAATGGCATTAATTGTTCATATTTTACTCCTAATAATTCTTCACCTTTAAATTCTTTTATTATTTCATATGGAGTTTCTTTTAATACTGATTCAATTAAATCTTTTGCTAAGATGTAGTTTTCATATACTGGCTCTTCGTCTGTTCCAATATTTGCTTTTATTTCTGCATATGTGTATGATTTGTTTACACATAATGCTAGGTTTGATGGCAATGTCCATGGAGTTGTTGTCCATGCTAATATATATGTGTCAGGTTCAATTGCTTCATTTCCTATACTTTGACCTTCTAGAACTTTGAATTTAGCAATACATGTTAAATCTTTAACATCTTTGTAACCTTGTGCAACTTCGTGTGAAGATAAAGCTGTTCCACATCTTGGACAATATGGCATAACTTTGTGTCCTTCATATAAAAGTCCTTTTTTCCATAATTGGCTTAATGCCCACCAAACTGATTCAATGTAGTCATTGTGGTATGTTACATATGGATGTTCCATATCAACCCAATATCCTACTTTGTTTGTCATTTCTTCCCACATATGAACATATGTGAAAACGCTTTCTTTACATTCTTTTACGAATTTTTCAACACCGTATTCTTCAATTTGTTGTTTTCCAGAAATTCCAAGTTTTTTCTCGATTTCAAGTTCAACTGGTAATCCGTGTGTATCCCATCCAGCTTTTCTTATAACTTGATATCCTTTCATTACTTTGTATCTTGGTATTATGTCTTTCATAACTCTTGTTTCGATGTGTCCAACATGTGGTTTTCCATTTGCTGTTGGTGGTCCATCATAAAATGTGAAATATCTTTTTCCTTTGTTCATGTCAAAGTTTTTCTTGATTATGTCTTTTTTCTTCCAGTTTTCTGCGACTTCTCTTTCCATTCCTACAAAGCCATCTTTTAATTCTACTTTTTTGTACATAAAAATTCCTCCTTTTTTGAGACACTTGGAACAGTGCAAATTGTCTCATTATTTTTTTAATTTTCTGTCCTTTTATTTTTATTTTAAATTTTATTTAAAATTTTTTGCAACACTTTCAATATTTTGTAATTCAAATCTGTATTTTTGTTTTACATCTGGATATTTTTCGTGGTCTACTTCTGATAAAAACATTTCTTTTGGTCTTACCCATAAACCACCATCACCATATAGTCTTCTGTATACAACCATTTCTTCTTTTGTTTCTGAATCATTTGCTATTCCTTCTACTAAATAGTAATCACCCTTAAAATGTTTGTAAATACCGTGTATTTTCAGTTCCTGCATTTTTATGCTCCTCCTTTTATATCTTTTGATTTTTTCATTGTATTCTTTTAACATATTTATGAGTCAAATTTTTTCCTACTTGTATCAAAAAAAATAAAGCTACTTCTGTCCTAATTTCTAGGACGAAATAGCTTTTTATTCCGCGGTACCACCTATTTTAATAATGTTCCGTTATTAAAATTATATATTTACATACAACTTATTTTCATTGTTTATAAATTGCATTTTTTTCTTAATTTTTTTTACATTATTCTCTCATTTATCTTTAACGCAGATTTACGTTTGAACTTACTTGATATTTATAATAATGATTTTTAACTCTTTATTGGTTCAGTTCAAAAACAGTTAGGTGATAACAAATTATTTTTACTTACCAAATTTTCAGCTTACATTGGCTCTCTAATAGTTATTTTATAAATTGTGTTGTCCTTACTTTAGTTTCTGTTTATATTAAATTTTAGTTTTTTGTTATTTTTCCTTAACAAAATCTATTGTCTTAATTTGCATATTATTATATCACATTTTTTCTGATTTTCAAGACTTTTTGTTTAATTTTAATAATTATTTGTTACATTTTACAATTCACAGCCTTAGAAATTTTGTGTTTAAGTTGCCACCTTAAGGGTTATATATTTGCTTACTACTTAAATCAATTAATAAATCCATATTATCATCTTTTGCAGCCTTATTTTTTCTAATAGCACCACACTTTTTACATCTAAAAACAATAACATAACCTTTTTTTCCATCAATTTCCATACTTACAGGTTCTAAATCCCCATGGCACTCTTCCGCTCTATCTCCTGGATTTTTATCAACATGTTTTGAATGCAAACAATATGGGCAATGATTTCTACATGAATACCCTAATTTAGGAACTTTTTTACCACAGTTTTCACATATAAATTCTTCGTCTATCTCTGTAAATCTACTATCTTTTAACATTTTTTCACTCCTATTAATGTAAGTCAAATGTTCCTCCACCTAAGAATTCTTTTAATAATGAATTATTTGGAACATACTCATTTGGTATTTCTCTAAAGTATTTCAAAATATTTATTAATCTTTGTGCTTCAGCATACTCCTTATATTCTGGTGTTATTTCTTTCAACAATGGCATTGCAATTGGCTTCAATGCATTTAATTCATATATTAATGATGTATTAAAAATTGTATCTGCTGATTCTTGGAATGGGAATATATTTTTTTCTTCTCCCTCTGTTACTTTGTGCCAAGTATTTAATGTGTGTAATGCTGAATAGCTTCTGAATTGATAATCTCTTACTATTCTTCTTACAAGTCTTGTGTCTGTAGTTGAAATCCTGTTGTATCTATCCATATTTAGAACTGTTAATGCACTAATATATATTTTATATTTTTGGTCTTTTGAAATTTGACTTGTTAATTTGTCATTTAAACAATGTATCCCTTCTATTACAAGAATTTCGTCATCTGCTAGTTTCATTTTTTTTCCATTATATCTTTTTGTTCCTACTGCAAAATCAAATTCTGGCATTTCTATTTCTTCACCATTCAATAATTTCACTAAATGTTCATTGAACAATTTTAAATCTATTGCTTCTATACATTCAAAATTGTATTCTCCATTTTCATCTCTTGGTGTATCTTGTCTTTCTACAAAATAGTTGTCAACTGATATTGTTACAGGTTTTAATCCATTCAAACGCAATTGAATTCCTAATCTTTGTGCAAATGTTGTTTTTCCTGATGATGATGGCCCTGCAATTAGTACCATTTTTACATTTTTTCTTTTTGCAATATCATCTGCTATATTAGCAATTTTCTTTTCATGTAAAGCTTCTGCAAGCATTATTACATCTTTTATTCTGTCTTCTTCTATTGCTTTGTTTAATTTGTAAACTGTTAAAACATCTAATACAGAATGAATTTTTTCAAATTCTTCTAATGCCCAAGCCAATTTTTTTGTTTCTTGAAATTCTGGCATTTTTGTTGGTGCTTTTGAACTTGGATATCTTATTAGAAATCCATTTGCATATTTTACAACATCAAATATTTTTATAACTCCTGTTCTATTTGCAAGTGTTCCATAGCAGTAGTTATAATATTTTTCACAGTAATACATATATATTGGGTCATTTTCTTCAAAATCAAATTGCAATCTTCCTTTTGATGTGTCTGTTTCATCATAAAATTTTTGCGCTTCTTTTCTTGTCATTTCTACCTTTTTAATTGATAAATCTTTTTCAATGATTTCTTGCATTTTTTGTTTTAGTTTTTCTGTAAATTCCTTTGTTATTCTTATATTATCGCATTTACAGTACATTGCATTTCCAAGTTGATATTCTACCATCAATTTTTCTTTTGGGTATAGACTTTCAAATGCCTTTCCCATTATGTATACAATTGTTCTAACATAGATTTTCATTCCTTCTTTTGATGAAATATCTATTAATTCTATGTTTGCTCCTTCTTCTATTGGTGTTTCTAAATTTCTATAATCGTTGTTGTATAGGCATCCTATTACTTCATATTCACTGTTTTTTATTTCTTCTGCTAAGGCTTCTCTCACTGTTAAGCCGTTTTCAATTTTTCTTGTTCTTCCTTTATATTTTATGTTCATTTGTTTTTCTCCTCCTTTATTTAAATTTATAAAATAAGTTTTTTATATAAATTTAAATTCTTTCTCTTGTTTATTAATTACGTCAATTATTTTATACTAATTACTTAAATAAGTCAATAAATTTTATTTCACCAAGTTATATTTTATACTATTTTGGATATAATTTTATTAAATATATTTGTAGGAGATGGTAATATGGATTTGCAAAGAGTTCATTCTATTTTAAATAATAAAGAAAAATCTGATGTTTTTTATGACGAACGACCTGTTTGGATTCAAGGTGTTGATGAAAAGCGTGATATTGCTAAAGTAGGATTTGTTGATAATTTTGAAGAAAAAGATGTTTATATTGAAGATTTATACGAGAAAGATTTATTTAACTAAGACAAAAAACTAGGCAAATTAATGCCTAGTTTTATACTATTGATTAAATGATAGCTAATAGATCCAGCCACGTTACAGCCTGGCATTGCTGTGTACAAGTCAAATTGTACTCCATATTTTCAGAAAAAATTCTTTTAATTTTTTTCATTCTCTCTGCAGATACATTTTTAACTATAGAATTTGCAATTTTGTATCCACTTCTTATAAAAGTCACATTAATTTCTTCCTTATTGTCCAGAACATCAATTCTAAACATATTAGCAACGCCAAGAAGTTTGTTCCTTTTTAAGTTTTTCTGAGCCTCTGTCCAACTGTCAAAAACATTTAAATTAATCATTATTGCTTTATTTAACTTTTGCTGAATTTTTTCGACAGTTTTTTCATCTATGGCTTCAAACTCCTCATAATAGACAAATTCACCATCAGCCAAGTAATCAACACGGAGATTTTTTATTTTCCGCTCTTCTTCTAGGATATTTTCATTTTCTTCATTTTCAAAGAAAAATTGATATCCTGTAACCATTGGATTTACATCTGTATACATACTGATACCTCCTTAAAAAATAATTATTTATTAAGATTATATATATAACCTGTAAAACAGGATTAAAAAATTTAATTAGCTTTTGCTAATATTAAGTAAAAGTATATCACCATTTTCTACAAAAGTAAACATTTTCCGTTATTAAATCAATTATTCTATGATTAATTTATGATAATGTCTTAAGTAATAACTTTTGAAAATGTCTCAAAAA